>Ga0187893_10011443_pt1 | contig 12882 bp, 8 predicted proteins | sample MA1701074metaG_FD_139574 | JGI IMG/M metagenome (GOLD analysis project Ga0187893, IMG submission 139574) | White microbial mat communities from a basaltic lava cave in the Kipuka Kanohina Cave System on the Island of Hawaii, USA - MA170107-4 metaG ...
CCCGCGAGGGCGATATGGGCTAGGCACGGGGCGGCCGCGCCGGATGTGGCCCCGGCATCGGAGAACTGTTGCCACAGTGATGGCACCAGGTACTCGGCCACTGTGGCGTCGGGCTCCTGGGGGTTCCTGGGGCGGCGAGCGTCCGAGTGTGGCCGATTATGTCGTGGTGACGGAGGCCCACGGACGAGGCGATCGCCGTGGGATGGCGCTAATGTCGCCTTCGCTCAGAGGCTGCACTGAGGATCGATGTCGAACATCAGGACCTTCTTCCCGGTCCGCTCGGCAAGGAAGTAGCCTAGGAGGCAGACGAGCGTCGTCTTCCCGACACCCCCCTTGTAGTTCGCGACACAGATGGAGCCACCATGCTTGGGAGCTGCGAAGGCTCGCAGCTCGAGTTTCTTCTCCGGGCTGAGGAGCGGCGTCTTCAGCATGCTGTTGTCCCTGGTTCGGATTGCGTCAGAGAAGGTCTGGACACGGGGCGAGGGATACGGGCATGTCGCTCACGACGGCTGATCACGATCACCGAGGCAGCGGGGTCTATATCCATCGACGGATCCAGCGGCGCAGACGAGTTGCTGAGGCCCGCCGGAACCGGCCAGACCCGTCCACGGGTCCCACCGATCATCCGAAGTGTTGTTGACGGCCTCCACCTTCAGGACCCCGATGTTCGCACTCCTCGACCTCTCTGCGCGAGGTGGTATGCCTCGTGGTTCCGCATGCATCTCCTCATCCGCAGCCCCGAGCCTCGGCAGACCGGACGTGGCCGGTACCGCAGCCCCTCGTCCCACGCCGGACGACGGCGCACCTGGCGAGCTCACGCGCCTGCCGGCACCAGCCATCCCTCAGCCTCCAGGCGGCTGACGGTCCGGACGATCGCCGCCGGCACGGCGCCCGAGACCCGCACACCCAGCTCGATGTTGTGGCGCAGTCCGCCGGCCGTGAAGTTGGCCGAACCTACGAGAGCCCTGGCCTCGTCGGCCACGATCACCTTCGCATGCAGGCACGCGCCCGCCAGCGTCGCGGCCTCGACGTTCTCCAGGGCACGCAGCGAGCGAGCCGCCGGCGGCCAGTCCTTGAGCAGCTCCCGGGCCGCGCGGTTCTCCCGGTCGCCCACCACCGTGACCGCGATGCCCTCGAGCCCCCGGCGCACGAGTGCCGCGCGCAGCATGTCGTCACCGATCGCGTACCCGATCACCAGGAGGGATCGCTGCGCACCATCGACGAGGGTCCTGACGACATCCACCGTGGCCAGGACCGTCGAATCCACCCCCGGCAAGGTGGCGACCAGGTCGGCGGGCACGCTTTCGCTCGTGCGGCCGTGGTCGCCCAGTGCCATCGTCCTCATGGCGTCGAGAAGGGTGACCCGCGGCTCCTGATCGATCCCGCCCTCCGGCATGCCGAGCGCGGCCCAGCCCCGCAGGCCGGCCAGCGTCGGTCCCACGCCGGGCCTGAACACGTCGACACCCTGCCGCCGGACGAGCTCCCACGCTGCGAGCAGCGTGCGCGGCGAGGGCCGTGTCAACCGACGCTCTCCGCGAGGAGGGACGCGAGGTAGCCGATCGAGAGATCCTCGGGCGTGCCGACGATCATCGCGCGGTCCAGCAGGAGATTGAAGTGCTGGCACGAGGTCTCGGGCACGAGCACGCACGCGTGGCACGCCGCGAGGTTCTCGGGGGAGGAGAGCGTCACGGCCCCCGTGATGCAGAGGGGATCCGAAGAGCACCACGAGAGGGACGCCAGCATCTCCCGGATCGTCACCTCGAGCAGGTCCTCCTGGCCCTGGCGGACGAGCCCGCCGAGGGTGCCCTCGGAGTCGGGCGATCCCGTGTGGATCAGGATCCCGGCCATCTCCCGCGGCGTTGCGCCGACGTAGAGCCGCTCCCTCAGCGCGGCACTGCTGTAGCCGCACGAGAGCGACAGCTGCCGCATCAGCGCGTGGGCGAATGTGTGGAGCAGCAGGAATCTCGGCGAGGTCCTGCGGGTCTCCTCCGCTCGGTCACCATCCGGATGCATCCGCCGTGTGGCGAGGATTGCTGCTCGTTCACGAACGGCTGGCCGGCCCTCCCACGCTCGAATGGAGTCCTCGTGGAAACCGATGAAAACGCCCTCTCCCCGGAGCTCGATGGCCGGCAGCCAGTTGAGCGCGCGCACGTAGAGGCGCCCGAGCCGGCTCGCCGGATCGCGGAACGGTCCGGACGGCGGGCTCACGCGCGTGAATCCGACGAGGGCGCGCACCTCCCGCAGCCGGCGCACCAGCACGACCGGCCCCATGTAGGGACCGAGCTCGGGTGGTACGCGTTCCGGCCGGGCCTGGAACTCGCCGGCATCGACAGGCTCGCGCGACGCGGCGAGGAGCTGCAGGTACTCGGCCCACTCGAGCGGGGCGTCGGGGGAATCGCCACCCAGCGCGCGTCGCCACTCGGCGAAGAGCCGCAGCAGCACCTCGGCGGGCCGGCCGGTCAGGCGCTCCAGCTGATTCATGCGGATGAACTCGGGCCAGTCGGCCGGATCGAGGGCCTGGAGGTTCGCCCAGTGATGCCCGACGATGCGGGACAGGTCAGCCGAGAACGGCGGGATGTCTAGCGCCGATTCGACCACGGAGTAGTAGGTGCTCGACGCGCCTCTCTGGAGGACCCTCGACACCCGCTGGCACGGCTCGCTCGCGGGCGTGCGGAGCCACGGGCGTCGGCCGCGGCAGCGAAGACCCCGGACCTGCAGGGCGTTCCTCGAGAATGCACCTTCCAGGCTGGTGGGCGCGCCCTGGCATTCCGTGGCATCGCAGCGCACGACCTTTCCCGCGAGGCCAGCTCCCGCGGTGCGCAGGCGGAGCCGTGGCTCGGGGCAGCGGCAACCGATCCAGGCCTGCCAAGGGAACTCGTCGAGGTGGCCATCCTCGCATGCCACGATGAACCGGGCCGGGACAGCGTGGACCCGGGTCCCAGGGACGGAGCATGAGGCACAGACCCTCTCCGACCGCCCGGGGTCGAAGCTGAATCGACCTGCGCGGTCCAGGCGCTCGCAGCGCGGGCAGACGAGCCACGCCGGGAACCGGACGACCGGAAGCACATCGGTCAGCGCCGTCTCGTCCTCGCTCACGGGCGGCAGCCTGAACCCGGACACCGAGAGGCGACGCTGGAGCCTCGGCTCGCTGGTGATCTGGAAGTGCAGCAGACCTTGCTGGCCCTGCGGCCCGGCCGCGTCCCACTCCTCCAGACCGGCCACCACGCCCGACAGCGGTGCGCCGTCCGGGCCCCGGAAGTCCACGATCGCGCCGGGACCGAACGTGCCGGCCACCTGCGAGCGTCGGATGCTGGCGGTGTAGGGCCGCAGCCGGGGCTGTGGCGCGCCGGCCACCGCGCGGCCGCGCCATGCGCGCCGGGCGGGCCTCGGTCCTGATCGCCGCGGGCCGTCAGGTGGCATCGGGCGCTCCGCCCTCCTCGCGGGGCAGACCCTCCACGACGCGGAACCTCACACCCGCCTCGACCTCGCGCATGGAGTTCAGCGTCGGCAGCGCGGGCCCGCTCCACGTGCCGGCCAGCGCCACGCGTGTGGCCGCGACCTCCGCGGAGACCAGCAGGCTGTCGCCAGGTCGCCGGTCGTTCCAGTAATCGCGAAGGAGACCACGAGCCGCCCAGCGATCGAGAAGCCCACGGACCTGCGCCACCGTCTCGTCCAGCTCGCCGGGCTCGACCGACTGAGCGCGCTCGATCAGCCGCTGGACGAGCACCTCGAGAGCCTCCCGCCGCTCGGTGGTGAGCCGGGGATCGTCCCGCATGGCAGGCACCAGATGCCGGGCCAGCGCCACCACCGCGGCGTGGAGGGCGCGGTCGCGGGCCCGCGGGGCGAACGGCGTCACGCTGGCCGCCTCCACCTCGCGGTAGAGCGCCCGGTGCCACGTCTGGAACGACTCGTAGTGCGCACGGTCGCGCGCCCGGCCGGCATTGTAGACGGTGACGATCAGCCCCGGGACATCGCCGCGCCCCACTCGCGAGCTCGCCTGGATGTACTCCGCCATGCTCTTCGGCTGTCCATTGACGACCATCAGTCCGAGGCGCGGGATGTCGACGCCCACCGAGATCATGTTGGTCGCGAGGACCGCGCTGACGTCCTGGTCGGGGTACGCCTGCTCGAGCCGGGCCAGGATGTCCGGGATCTCCGGGGAAGGGACGCGGCTGGTCAGCTCCAGCGGCTCCTCGACCCGCGAGCGTGGCGACCGGCCGTGAGATGCCGCGTACACGTCGATGCTGTCGTTGACGTCATCGAGCATCATGACGTGGGCACCGCCGAGCTCGCGCATCGAGTTGAAGTACACGAGCAGCGTCCAGAACGGGTCCCGCGCGACGTCATCCAGCACCGGCTCCGAGGCCCGCTGTAGGAGCGCCGCGCACACGGCCTGCAGCGTGAACTTCGGGCTACGTCCGGCGGTCGTGACACCGACGTACAGCCTCCCGGGCACCGCCTCGTCGACCACGGCGAAGCAGGAATCCCGCCAGTCGAACCCCGGCGGCGGGAACTGCGCCACGCTGCGATCAAAGAGCCGCAGCACCTGGTCGCGGGCCCGCCTGATCGTCGCGGTGCTCCCGATGATCTTGGGTGGCACGCCGTCCCGCGCGCAGATGGCGTCGATCGCGGCCTCGTACATTCCCATCACCGTTCCGAGCGGGCCAGAGATCAGGTGCAGCTCGTCCTGGATGATCAGGTCCGGCGGGGCCCCGTGCGCACCTCGCAGCAGCGACGATGTCTCCGACCTGCGGACGATCTGCGCGAATTTGTCGACGGTGCCGATCACCAGGGATGGCGTGTGGGCATACACCAGCTCGTCGATGGTGTGGACGGGGAGCGGTCCGGCCCCGAGCGGGCATCCGGCTCCACGGCATGCGACGACGTACGCGCCCCGCGGGTCGGGGTCCCAGACCAGCTCTGGCCGCTGGCATGCCGGGCACCGGGAGAGCTGCCTCGCCCGCTCTCGCCCGTCGACCGTCCGGGCGTCCTCGACCGTGTTCGGGGTCGCCTCGATGCCGACCCACAGGCCGATCGAGAAGGGGACGGAGCCCAGCGAGTGGTCGTCCCTCGCCACCGCACCGCGCCGGATGTGCTCGCACGCCAGCACCATCCGGGCGGCGCGCTCGAACTGCTGCACCGTCAGCAGGCGCAGCGTGTAGCGCATGATCGCCGCCACACCCGCTCCGTCATCCGGCCTGCCGGGCGTCCTGAGCCGGCGATAGAACATGACGAGGGCGATGAGGGCGAGGTAGGCCTCGGTCTTGCCGCCGCCGGTCGGGAACCAGAGGAGGTCCATCGTCAGGCGCTCGGATGATGGTCCGCCACTCGCCGCCGCGGGCTCGACGAGACCCGGGATCGCGAGCAGCTGGAACGCGAGCTGGAACGGGCGCCACGTGAGGGTCGCCGATTCATCGCGCTCGAGCCAGCGGCGCTGCCGCACCATCGCCTCCTGCGCCAGCTGGAACGCGCGCCTGGCAGGCGTCGAGCGCGAGATCGTCTCGATGCCGCGCTCGATGCGCTCCGCGGTGCGGCGTGCCCGCCCGAGGTGGTCCCGCGCGGTCTCCAGCTCGGCCGCGGCAAGGCCATGATTGCCGGCGAGCCGCGCATCCAGATCATCCAGCCAGCCCCGGTAAGCGGTGCTGACGACGGCAAGGCTTCTCGCCAGCGCGGCCGCATCGAGTGCGGCCAGGCGAGCAGCATCGAATGCCCCAGTCGGACTGCCCGTCGCGCGCACCGACCCGGCGGCGAACCGGGGATGCCCGGAGGCGCTCATCGCCGGGACATGCTGCGAGGGCATCCAGCTCGTGGCCACCTCGGTGCCGTCCTCGTTCCAGGTGGCCGAGCAGACATGCCCGATGGCCCACTCCTGCACGTCGCGGTAGATCAGATCGTTGCTCCGGCCGTCCTCGTCGCCGGCATGCCTGGCAGGCCGGCGCGGGATGAGCCTGCTACCCTCCGGCAGCCTCACGCGGAAGCTGGCCTGCAGGAACGAGGCCTCCTCCATCTCGGCCCGTCCCGGTCGCGGGCGCAGGCAGTTCTCGAGGATGACGGTCACCTGCCACGTGTCACCGGCCGGAAGGCACCGGATCCACCACTGCAGACCCTCCACCCCGCTGGGCTGCGGCGGCTGGAGACCTTCACGGAGGGAGACGTCGGAGGTGATGCTCACCGGCTCGCGGATCCAGCACTCGCGATCGCGCCCGAGATCGGTCTCCGTCACGGCGTCACCGTCCCGCCAGCGCCGGCGGTAGCGGGCAGCCGTCGCCTCCAGTCGTACGGCCGGGCCGCTCACGCGGAACGAGAGCCCCATGGACGAGGGGCGCCGGATCGAGTCCATCGGGACCGGCTCGTCCGGACCCGCGGCATCGTCATCGCCGCCGCCCTGGCGGTCGTCATCCTCCTCGCTCGAGGCCTCCCGGCCGGTCTCGTACTCGAGCTGCGGGTAGAGGACGCCGGTCAGGTACCGGTCGCCCGGTCGTGCCTGGTCGAGGATCTCGTCCAGCTCGCCAGCGGGGCCGATGAGGTCGGCCATCACCGCGTCGAGCAGACGATCGCGGGCGCTCATCTGCCCGCCTTCCCCCTCGCGATGAAGCCCATGCCGACGACGACCGGCGCGAGCCACAGGCGGGTGTGGCGCCATGGTGCCGGCAGATCGTCGACGCGCGCGTCATCCACTCCCGCGACGGTGGCAACCACATCGATCCACCACAGGTGCACGATGAACGTGGCCCATTTCCCGAGACGGGCGCGTGCCAAGTCGTTCAGCTCCTCGGCGCAGTGGCGCGTGAGGGTCCCGATGACAACCTGTTTGCCGTCCAGCTCCACGAGCCGCGTCCACCCGTGCGATCCCGAGGCTCTCACCCGGACCTTGGCGGGCGTCCCGTCGAACGACACCAGGGCGGACTGGAGCCGGGAGGCCCCGGAGCCATGGTCCATGACCATTGGCCATGTCGCGTCGAGGTCTCCGTCCCGACCGATCTCGACCTGCATCCCCCTCTGCGTCGCGTGCCAAGCGCGCCCGGCGCTGTAGCCGCAGACCAGCGAGGGCGATTCCCGCACCTCGAGCTCGCTCCGCGCCCTGCTGGCAGCAACGTACAGTACTCGTGCCTCCTCTGCTGACTGCTCCGTGGTCGGCAGATCCTGCTGCCCGGCCTGCATGCACACAACGACAGAGGCGGCTTCGCGCCCCTTCGAGGCGTGAACCGTGCCGATGATCGGTCCGGCCGGCCCCAGATCCCTGATGAAGGCATCGTCGGGAACGTTTGCCATCGTGAGCCTGTCGACGACGCGGCGTAGATCGACGCGATCGCGGTCGGGAGCGATGTCGTGGAGGAGGTGCCAGGCTTCCTCGAAGGACCACCCGCGCGAGACGTACCGGCCCTGGCATGCCTGCAGCCAGGTCTGCGCGGCATCCTCCGGCCGCACCCGGGGCCAGATGTCCCGAGCGCGGAGCTCGTTGAGGAGGACTGCGATCCACGGCAGTCCGGCCCGGGGAAGTCCTCCCATCCGCAGCCTGTGCTGCACGCCCGCTCCAGACAGGTAGCTCGACGCCCTGAGGACCTCGGCGCGACGCCGGAACAGCATCAGTGGGGCACCATCGCCGGTCCTCGCCGCGATGAGATCGCCCAGCTTCTCCCACTCGGCGCGCCCTCGTGCTCTCCCGGCAAGCTCCTTCCGCGCCGCGGCCAGACGGTCGCCTCCCGCACCATCGAGGACGATCGTGCGCATGCGCTGCAGGAGGTTCCGGATTCCGCTGTCACCGGTCCGGTGCATCGTGGTGAGCCTCCGGACCTCGTGGCCCGGCAGCCCCGGCAACAGGCCGAGGAACTGCTCGCCCCGCTGCCCATCGTGGTCCTCGGATGACCACCCGTAGATCGCCTGGGCCGGATCCAGGAAGACGGTGTATCCGGTCACCGCGGGAAGGGCGGTCAGCAGTACCAGGATGAAGCGAGCGCGCAGGGATACGAGATCCTGCCCCTCGTCGACGAGGACGTGCCTGAACCGCCCCAGGTATTCCCTCAGCTCGGGCCCGGGACGCTGCACGGCCTCGAGCGCGACGCCCACACTGTCGTCGTACGAGGTGATCCTCGCGGGCCTGCCTGTGCCGGTGGCGATGCGCCAGGCGAGCGAATCGATGGTCCTGATCTCGACACCCCGCGCAGACGACTCCGAGGCAGCGAGTGCCGCGATTCGAACGCGCAGCTCGTGCACCGCGGTCCTGGTGAAGCTCAGCAGGAGGATGGCGTCTGGCGGCGTGCCAACGCGAAGGAAGCGGGCGACGCGCGCACATGCGACGTGGGTCTTGCCGCACCCGGGACCGGCCTCGACCACGAGCCGGGCCTCGATCGGGGCCTCGACGACCACGGCCTGGTCACGATCCACTCGCGCCTCATCCGCGTTTCCACCGGTCTCGTCCCGGACCGGAGACCGTGTACCTGACCGCCTGACCGTCCTGCTCATCCGCGGGCGCCCACTGATCTCGCACACAGCTTGGGGGGATCATGCTCGCCGGTCGAGGACAGCGGACAGTTGGGCATTCTCGACGAACCCACGCACGTCCTCCTTCCCGGGCCGGTTGTCATCGCGACGCTCGTCGGGGCCTTCTGGTAACTGGCGCGCCTCCTTCGGTGCACTCACCGGGTGCTGCCACCGTCTCGCACCCCGGCTCTCTCCGGGCGGCAGGGGCTTCCAATGCCGCAGGCGCGATGATACGGTGGTCAAAGTTCGAGGTCAACCGATGGTTTTTCGAGATGGACCAGGAAGGCAGCGAGGAGGGACGTCATGGCATCCAGCTTTCCGGCCCTGAGGGGCAGGATGGGTGATCTGGACTACTACGTGACCGTGATGAAGCTCGGGGAGCTCGTTAAGCAGGTCGGTTACGCCGAGGAGCTGCAGAACTGGGACGCCGGCATCCCGTCCGAGCTGAAGAAGCAGCGCAAGCTCAACATGAGCCGGGTCGTGAACGAGATGGTGCCGTACCTGACCGCGACGCCCGACCACTTCTACTCCGCGCTCACCGCCGAGGTCGAGCGCCCCGGCGAGCACGCGAACCAGATCAGGTTCGACGCTGCCCCGGACGCGGGCGCCTTCTGGGGTGGGCTCCTCGGCACGGTCACCTTCGATGGCTCCGAGCAGGTCATGGTCCTCGACGGACAGCACCGGCTCAGGTCGATCGAGCGCGCCCTGCGCGAGCAGCCGGACCTGGCCCGCGAGAGCATCGCCGTGATCCTTGTTCCCGGCAGGGGGCACTGCCGCACCCAGCAGCTGTTCACCGATCTCAACCGGTACGCCAAGCAGCCCAGCAAGACCCTCAACCTCCTCTTCGAGCACCGGGAGTTCTTTGCCAGAGTCGCGAAGGAGGCCGGTGACCGCGCCAGGAGCCTGAAGGACCGGGTGAACCTCGAGACGAACAGCCTTGGCCGGAAGTCCCGGCACCACATCACGCTGGCCGTGCTCTACGAGTGCGTCGTCGCCCTCCTCGAGGGGCACTACGACGACAGCGAGGTCGATCCGGCCCGGTGCGGCGAGGCCGTGTCGGCGGTGGTGCGCCTGTACGACGACGTCGTCTCCGCGTCGCTCCCCGACTTTCACAAGATGCTCGCCGGTGTCGTTACTCCGTACGATCTCCGCTGCAAGTACATCTACGGCCACTCGGTCGGCCAGCAGGCGATCGCGCGCGCGGTCCGCGCGTGCCAGGACGCGCACGGCCGGGCCTGGGAGGAAATCGTCGGCACGGGCTTCCGGAGGATCGACTGGCGGATCGCCAACCCGGAGTGGGAGGGCTCCGCCGTGCAGGGCGGGACGATCTACACCCGCCGGCAGAACATCCAGCGCACCGCGACCTTCCTGAAGCTCAAGCTCGGCATTGACGTGCCCGCCCACGAGCGTCAGGCTCTCGTGGCAGCCATCACCGAGATCGAGGCCGCACGCCAGCTCCCAGGGCCAGTGGTGCAGGGCCCGGCCGCCTGCGCATGCGAAACGGACGACTGACAACATGGTTGCTCTCTTCCCAGCGCCAGCACTTTGTCAGGGCGCGGACGAAGATCTGCTGATCGAGATGAGCGAGACCATCCTGCCGAGGTTCCTTCTGCGGGTGCCTGGCGCAAATGGACTACGCTTGAGCCTCGAGGGCGACTACAGAGATGAGGCGCTCCTGAAGATTGCGGCAGATCAATTCCAGATTATGCTTGGCATTCTCCGGGCGTGGCGGCCCGTGGCGGGACAGCGGGTAGATGAGATCCGTCCCGGGATCGGTCAGGGATCCATCCGGGATGAGCATGGCAACCAGCTCGTGAAGGTCGGATCGGCGATCATGTATACCACTGCGGGGTCGGAGGTCGAGGCCTACGCGCGCGACGTCAAGCTCGCGTTGGAGCGTTCACCGCACCTTCGCAACGCACTGTGGCTACACGGGCGGCGAGATCGCAACTCGGCGGACTTCTACATGATCTACGAGTACGCCGAACAGGACCTCGGAGGCCGGAACAATATCGCTGCGACGCTCGGAATAGCCGACGACGACATCACAAGGTTGAGGAGGTCCGCCAACAACCTCGCTCCAACTGATGGAGGGCGTCACGCGACGGGTACAGGAACCGCGGAGTGGAACTTGGACGATCAAAGAAAGTTCATCGCGGGCTTTCTGAGGCAGTGGATCACGCATCGCGCGCAACTCCCCCCGCAGGACGACGTGCCGCCTCGACTCACGCCGGGTCCTGTCGAGGGCCGAGCAGCATCTAACGCTCCGGATAGCGTGCGGCGTGAATAGCAGTCAGGTTGCTGAGCCGCCGAGGTCGTGGAGAGCTTGGGCGGTACCTTGATCCCTCCTGGACAACCCTCTGATCGAGTCGCAACCCGATTCGACATCCAGCGGAGGCGCTCTAGCGACGATGTGGCTCTTCAGAGAGATCCAGCCCGCCGAGATGGAGATCGACCCTACCCAGGAGCAGTTCTTCGTCAACGAGGAGGTGGATCGCACCGAGGCCCTCGTCCGGGAGACGATCCAGAACTCCCTCGACGCTGCGCGGGGTGGCGGCGATGACCCGGTGCGGGTCCGGTTCGCGTTCTCCGGGCCTGGCACGGTCGTGTCGGCCCAGGACGCGGCCCGCTATCTTGATGGCCTGCTACCTCACCTCGTGGCCGCCGGACTGAGCCCGGCCTCGCTCGAGCATGTCGTGGCCAGCGAGCCCCTCAGCTACCTGGTCGTCGAGGACTTCGGCACGACGGGCCTGGACGGCGACACTGGCGCGCCGGGGAGACGCACGGAGCTTCACGGCCGGAGGAGCAACTTCTACGACTTCTGGAGGCGCGTCGGGATGTCCCACAAGGGCGGCGCCGAGCGCGGTCGCTGGGGACTCGGAAAGACGGTGTACCCGAACGCCTCGCGCCTGCGCGCATTCCTCGGACTCACCGTCCGTCACGATGACGGGAGACAGCTGCTGATGGGCCAGGCCATCCTCAGGACCCACGCCATGAACGGTCAGCTCCATGACCCGTACGGCTTCTACGCGCGCGAGGGGCAGAGCGGCTTCCAGGAGCCGATCGAGGAAGCGGCGCGGCTCCGTCGCTTTCGCCAGGACTTCCACCTCGGCCGGGACGAGGATGAGCCCGGCCTCTCCATCGTCGTCCCTGCCCCGCACGAAGACATCACGCCCGACGGTATCCTCCGCGCCACGATCCTCCACTACTTCCATCCCATCATCGCTGGTCGGCTGGTCGTGGCGGTCGAGGGCCGTGGTCGCGCTGAGGAGCTGGCCGCCGCGACGATCGAGGAAGTGACCGGCCGGCTCCGGACACCCGACGACCCGATCGTCCCCGACCGGCTATTCGCCTTCGTCCGGGCGACGCTGTCCGACGGGCTGGAGCCGGTGGAGATCCATTGCCCCGCCGACCAGGCCATCCAGCGCCTGAGTGCGGATCTCCTCGACGGCGAGGCCCTCGAGACGCTGCGGGCGAGATACACGGCCGGCGAGCTCGTCACGGCCCGGCTGTTCCTCACCATCCGCCCGAAGGGTTCAGCGTCGATTCCCGGCCGCGTCGATCTCTTCCTGCAGCGGGACGACTCGCTCCAGCGCGGCCTCGACTTCTACATCCGGAGCGGCATCACGGTCTCGGGCCTCCGGCACATCGGCAATCACGCTGCCATGGGGCTCCTGGTCGCAGCTGATCCGCCGGTTGCCCGCTTCCTCGGTGACGCCGAGAACCCGGCCCACACGACCTGGAACGAGCGCTCCGAGAGCTTCAAGGCCCGGTATGACCGGGCCGTCGCGACGCTGCGGCTGGTGAAGAACAGCCTGAGAGGTGTGGTCGACATCCTGGCCCGACCCGCGGAGGGAGTTCACCGTGACCTGCTGCAGGACATCTTCCACGTCCACGTGCGAGACGGCACCGACTCGGTCGAGGTGCCGGACGATGGCCCGGAGCCGCCGGTCGACGGGTCAGTCCCGCCGGGACCCGAGCCAGAGCCAGGCAGGGCGCCATACCGGCTTGCTCGCATCAGCGGTGGGTTCCGTGTCCGCCGGAACGCATCGGCGGAGCCTGCACCGTGCGGGAGGATCCGCGTCGCATACGAGGTGCGCCGCGGCAACCCGTTCCGGCGGTATGATCCCCGCGACTTCAACCTCAATCTGCCGCCGATCGTCATCACGGCGGAAGGGGTCCGTGTCCTGAGGGTCGACGGGAACACGCTGGACTTCGCCGTCGACGAGGACGACTTCACCATCAGCGTGAAGGGCTTCGATCAGCGGCGGGATCTGGCCGTGAGCGTGACGGCCGCGGAGACCACGTCGTGATCCGCCGCTTCAACTACACGGGCCGGAAGCGGATCGACAGGTCACGGGTCGAGATCAGGCTCGCCGGCGATGGCCATGGCGTTCCCAC
>Ga0187893_10011444_pt1 | contig 12882 bp, 11 predicted proteins | sample MA1701074metaG_FD_139574 | JGI IMG/M metagenome (GOLD analysis project Ga0187893, IMG submission 139574) | White microbial mat communities from a basaltic lava cave in the Kipuka Kanohina Cave System on the Island of Hawaii, USA - MA170107-4 metaG ...
CAGAAGAATATATCGATCTATACTTTGAAATTGAAAAACTCAGAAGAAATGCCAGGGAGAACCTTGACATGGGTCTGGCCAGACGGCTGCCGTCAATGTCGCAATTGAAGGACTGGCAGGCCTACGTGCTTTACCCGGATAATCATTTCGCGCTGCTTGAGACTGGCATACCCGGGTTTCACCACAAAGAGAGTGGCGAGGTCTGGTCTGCAATTGCAGGGATCAAGATCAAGTATGAAGCCAGAAAGGCGCCAAAGTCCGCGGAGAAGGCAAAGAAGCAGTTAGAAAAGGAAGATACCCGACAGAAAAGGCTTGATGCTTTGAAGGAGGCTGGGATCTTGATGGGGCAGGGCTGGACCTGGCGCAAGCTTGGCGACAGGTTCGGGATGACTGAAGAGCAGATCCGTAAAGCCTATCAACGTGCAGTGGAGGCCGGCCACATATCTCCTGCCGTTTCCGACTTGTCGAACTAGAGCAGGACAGTGGACAGTAACATGTTTGTTTTCTGTCCTGTCCGCTCTTTTTGACCTCTTGAGAGAGCCAGACGGACAAGCGGACAGCAACCTACAGTCCTGACATTTCTGTCCTGTCCGCCGTTCAAAATTCTATCGTTCTTATTATATGTACAGAACTCCACTCCTTTTACGCGTGTGTGCGCGAAGAAAAGTCAACCCTTCTCCAATAGTCAAACAAGATGTGGTAGGTGGAACCCGTATCATGTGTTATCTGTATCATGTCGCCGTCAAGAAGAATGAACGATTCCCTGCCATCTGGACATGGGCTGATGTCTTTTGATAGCTGACCCATTCGACCATGCATCAGTCCGGAAATACAATCGCACATGGTGTCATCCAGCCCTTGCAGAAAAGTGGACGGCCCGACAGTTAGAGGGCCAGCTGTCCCGAACCTCGCCATGAGATCAGGTATGTCCGCTACGTCCATCTCGAATGATTTCGTCCAAGAGATGCCTATTCGTGACAGGATCCAAGCGCTACAGGCAGCCGGATCTCTTGATAGCCATGCACGAATATCCTGAAGCTCAGCCAATGAGAGTTTAGAGTAGTAGACCATAGCAATCATTAGCCATCATACACTTTCCCTTAAATTAGCGGAACCCTGCTCCGGTTGCTCCGGGTGCTGCAACTGTGTCTGTCCTGGAGCGAGCGGTGCAACCGGAGCACCCTTTTTGTCATCTAAGCCGAGGCCGAGATTCTCATAGCCTTCGGCTAGGGTTATCCCAATAAAACAGTGTTTCTTACCTGTTTCGCCCTCCACGTTTCTATACCCGGAATTGACGTGAACTTTTTCAGGCAGCGTTTTGAAGAATTGGTCACGAGAGGTGAGAGGAATCGAATTTTGGTGGGAAAATTCTTTGAATGCATTATAAATTCGCTCCTTGGTGAGCACCCCCTCAGAGCTTTCAATGAGACACTTATCCACAAATGCCCAAACGGGATCACTTTGTCTCTTGTATTCCTCTCTGGTTGCGTCTGAACTCGCCGTGTTGGTAAAGTTCCAGCCATTGTCTCGCAATCTCTTAAGGCCCTCTAGAGCCCAGTTGAGGATGCCCGATAGCTCATCCGCAGTTGTAAGCTTCTTGATTAGCTCGCGGTCTGGTTTGTCTTTGCCACCGAATTTCTTGTCGAAGTGCCGTATCATAACCCTGTTATAGAATGCGTCATCATCCTCGTCGACTGGAGGTAAGTAATTACAGGTCCAGATCAGATATGCCTCATTCACGAAGTTGAATGGGTCCCTGAACTTCTTTTGAGCATTGACTTGGAATCCACCCGTGAGTTCCTTTAACTTCCCGACGGAGGAGACTATGTCCTTTGAGACATCGTCACGAATGTTTGCCATTTTGCCAAAGAGTTGTGCAAGAAAGAACGGGTTTTTTGAGGCGAGCTCCTGGATAGAGATGCTTGATACGTTCTCGAGACCGAGTAAGGCAATGAAGACGCTAATAAGGGTCGTCTTGCCTGTGTCCGTACCGCCGATATAGATGCTGAGTTTTTTTGTGAGGTATTTTTTGAATAGAATCGCACCGAGCTCCTCTTGGATGCCTTGGACATCCTCGGGCGACAAGATCTCGTCGATAAATGTCTTAAAGGTAGGACAATCCTTTGCTGCGTCATATGCGACGGGCATTCTGTTTAGAGCGTAATACTCTGGCCTGAAATCTTCTTTCCGTAAATCATTCAGATTTAAGAGGCAGTTTTGCAAAACCAGGTGCGGGTTATGTTCCTGAAATATGCTCCGAGGTTTGATGGTGGACCGCTCGACATGTGCTGTTACTTCGTTAACCAAGTGTGTGCTGACGTCTTCCTTCGGCACAGTTCCCTGGATTTTTGATTTGATGAACGATTCACCATCGAGGACATAGATGCCCAGCTCCTGGTCGTACCTGTATATTTCCGTGCTGCGTCCCTCCGCGACCGTCACGAACGTATTCTGGTTTAGGAGTTGAGACGCAACATTCCAAGCTCCGTTTCCTTTGGTGTCATCCTTTGATGACTTGCCCGCTTGCTTGGAGGCTTGTTTTTGCTCTTCTTGTTGGGCGTACTCAAAGTATATTGTCACCAACTGAGCATTGATTTCGTCCTCTAACAGTTTCTGGTCAACACCCAGGCGACCACTGCATTTTGCGATAATGTCTTCGAACGTTTTTTTCTGGTTCTTCGGACGGAAATCTGCGCTGGCAAACGTGCTTTCTGTCTCAGATTTCAGGTCTGAAATGTAAATCTGCATTCCCTTCCGATCAAGTCTGAATAGCGTTGGATTCAAGGGGTCAACCATTTAACCTTCGATCCTCGAGCGAGTCATGGCAGTCTTTTTTTCCTTCTTCCTGAATCAAACAAATTTTGCTATACTCTACTACCCCCTCCGGCGTTTTACGCCAGAAAGTCAATTCTGATAGCAGTTCGAGGTTGATGCCGAGCTTCTTCTCTTCCATCTCGTGATCCATCAATTTGTGGAATTGCTCATGGCCTAAGTCTCTGGCAAGGACTGCATATCGTACCATACCAATCGCCAGTCCTATACCCTCCCACTGGGAAAGTCCAATCGCTGATAGTTGGCAAATACCGCACATCTCAGTCATCACACGCATGAACGCTCGACGATGCTGAGGGCCCATTGGGACGCTCATTAAAGGTCCTCCTGTAACATTGATCCAATTTCAAGCTCGATCTGCGAGAGCTTTTTCAAGAGGATTGTTCTTCGCCAGAGCAAATACCTAGCCCGGTCGACTTTCAATTTCACTACGTGATCGTGCCGTGCGAGCGCACCGTCAACATCGACAATAACAGTTTTATACGAAGCCTCCGAAATATCCTTTGGACTAGAACTTTCGGGCAGGCCTCGCGTCGTTGCGAGACTACCCATTTTATTTCACCGCGTCGCTTTCCTCCATGGCATCTCCATCGCGAATGATATCAATCGCACAGGCCTTACAGAACCACGCCGCGAATCCTAAGTGAAGGATTAGCCGCTGTTTGGCAGGGTTCATGCAACCCAGAGCAGCGCAAGTATCATTCTTTACATCCTTCATAATAGAACCGAGCATCATGTTGAATTCACTCTGCTCCATGAGAATCGGTAACAAGGAAGCCCTCCCGCTGAAGTTTTTCCTTAATGGCGTCCCGGATGAAGTCAGATACGTTGAGGTAATTTCCATTAGTGACAACGCGTGTGAGTGAACGCCCTAATGCTGATGGAATCTTGCTTCCAACGTATCTTCCATGTTCTTCGGACAAATCCGTATATTGATATATACCCCCGTGTATTATAGTTCATGGACTAGACCTAGACCATGCTGGAGATTGAGAACGATATTCTAAAGCGAGACAAGAAGCTGATCATTTTGGAGCAGGTCTTCAAGCATCATGAAGCGAGCAGGGAGAACCGTATCAGATTCAATACCTTGCGACGTTTATGCGACAAACGGATCATGTCTCTCGGTATGGGGGTTCAATATGGTGGCAATTTTGTCAGTCATCTGGATGCATGGCAGGGCCATGAAGACGAACCGGAAGATCGGAGATGTCTCCGTATAGAGCGACGGCCCTGGAAGGAGGGAGCGGTAAAAAACATGACCTGGATTGTGCCGAACATCGAAAGAATAAAAGATCACTTTCAATCACTAAAATTTACAGAATCTTCTAAGGACTTGAGACATGTTAACTTGGCTGACGCCTCCGCGGCATATGAAAGGAAGAACTTGACAAATGACCTCATGGAAGATGAATGGAAGAGGATTATTAAATTTGATATCGAGTCGAACAACTCATTTGTATCCCGTATTGATAAGTTTAGGCACAGGAAAGACTATCAATTCATGATCGACTCCGTCGCAGAGCTAGCCTCCAGTCTCCGGCCACGTAGATGGAGCGTATCATACCTATCCCCACACGACAAGACCTTTCGATTTGATAGGGAAGAAGTCCAATCTCTGATACATTTGACCGAGAAACTTCACGCCAGGAATCCCTTCCCCTTCAAGTTTGTCCTTGAATATTTAGGTCCGCTTAGTGACAACCAATCAACTGATTTGCAGGTGGAATGGCGAAATAAACAAATGGATTATTTTGTGAGATGGGCCCGCATATACGAGAATCATGTCGTAACACATGAAGAAAAAGGAGAACTTGCTGAACTTTGGGCTCACCCAGAAAAATGGGAATCGGAAGCACTCGAGTCAGTAAAGCGATCAGAGACTGCTAGACTCTTCGTGAAGTTTGCTTCGTTTTTCGGTAGGTTATGCGATATGGCCTTGAGAAAGAGAGTACTGCCGCCTCTTGATCTAACCTAGGAAAGGCCGTCCATGACTATTTCGGGTTTGATTTTTCTGAGAATGTGCGCCACCTCTCTTTTCATATCTCTCCGCAGTTGCTGAATTTCTTTCCTATGCCTCTCCTCCATTGCCTTCATTTGGGTGTCCTTATCTGAAAGTTCAGATTGTACTGATTTCATGTTCGAAATGTCTACTTCGAGCTTCTTCACTTGGACCAGCAGACGTTCTTCATCCGATATAGTGAGTGCCCTAACCGCTAGAAGGTAAGAATCTAACAACATCTGTTTGCGGGATCTCCTATCGTAGTTCTCTGCGGTTCGCATCAACCCCCCTAAGGCATGACCATAAAGCCACTCCTGGGTCAGAGGTTCTACCGCAGACCTCCCGTCCTTCGTCCTGATGTCGGCAATAGTGCTCTTGAAGAACTTGCGAAATCCATGAGAAATCTTTGTCTCATAGCGCCTGCCGTTATAATGCTTCGACGGGACTCGTATGCCTGCCTTGAACATCAAGCGACTTAAGAGGCCATCAAGGGCCCTGTCTGAAATCGGTGCGACGTCTATTTTGGGTTCTTTGCCTGGGGTGATTTCGAATCGCCTGATCAACACAGGTGAATCAGGTGTAATCTTTTCGCCGAATTTTATTCGCAGGTTTCTATACTCGACGTAGGCATTATATGCTTCAGGAGTGATGAATGCGTCGTACTCATCCTTCGTACCCCTGTAGACCATGACGTGAGCGGCGATGAGCTTCCCTTCAGGGTCGCAAAGGGGGCTTATGTCGCCATCCTTTAGAAACGAACGCTCATACCTGTCGGCAAAACCTCCAATTCTCATGCCAGAGCTGGCAAGAAACAAGATGATGATTTTCGAACGGATGTCGGTGTACTGAAGCATTTTCTTGATTTGATCACGCGTATAGGCCTGGTCCTTTGCGTTGTCTTCGTTCTGCGGAAGCAACTTGCCAATCTTCCTAAAGTTGATCAGAATGTCGTTCATTTCACAAAAATGGCGAATAGGAGGAACGGCCGCAATCACGGAAGCCGGCCTTATCTGGCCGCTGTTCAGGCGCTGTTTCAATACAATAACATAATCCTGGATGGTATTCTGAAGCTCTAGAGCAGAGAGCTTTTTCTTGGTCTTGGACGATTCACTGTAGCGGGTCGCAAGATCTTCGGTCGTCATGTTGATGGCTTTGCAGAACTTGAAAAGCCCATGCTTGTACTGTTTCAGAGTGTGTTTAGATCTAATCGACTCTTCGAAATTGACATAGGACCTACCGAAGAGATATTTTCCATACTCGAGACGGTCATTGGGGTTATGGTGGACCGCAACTTCAGACAATCTTGCTGACGTGGTATGGTCGTGCGTGGTATATAAGGCTTCTAAAGAAAAATGTCAGATATACTATCGGATAACGCCGTTTTTACCGCACCTTCTTTTTTTGCTCGCGCAGGTTCGAGTCATCCCACAGGTACTGGAAGTACCCCTTTGCAAAGGCGGCAAGGCCTACGTGGTCTGCCCAGATCGCCACGGGTTCAATGTTGCCCCCATCACCCGGACCTTCACCCAAGAGTATCACGACGTGCTTGCTGTCGCCAATGACTCCTCCTCCGAAAAGCCCGTCTCTCACCCTTACTTCGGAAACCCTCGATAGCGCCTTCAATGTCTCTGCGTTCATTTTGGCAGAGGCAAGGATGTTTATCTTGACGCCCTTGTCGTGCAGCGTCCTGAGCAAAGGCTGGAGCGGCCTCGCAACGCTCTCCGCCACCTGAGGAAGGGCTACCAGCAATTCCTGCTGGGAATTCTGGATGATGTCATTTACCTTGGTCGCAATATTCATGATCCCAGTCGCTACCCAGATCTCTGGCCTCTCCTTGATGCCGCTCTTTGTATAGATCGGCATCAGCTCGCTCACGATGGTTCCCTGGCTTTCCCTAAAGTTGTTGTCGTGCTTGGTTTTCATTATTTCGAGGGCCGTTGAGGGCGACTTTGGGAAGAACTTTTGGGGCCTAGAGCTGTCAGATTCGAGCCAGCCCTTGTCCTCCAGGCTGTTGAGCACTTCATAGATCTTGGAGTATGGGACGCCAGATTTTTTCGACATGTCATGTGCAGTCACGCCGTCAGCCTCCAAGAGCGAAAGGTAAACCCGTATCTCATAGCTGGTCAAGCCAAGGTCCTCCATTGCCTTCCTTGACTTGTCGCTAATGCTCAATCCTTTGCAGGTAGGTGATGCGCTGTATATTTACCTTTTAAGGACATTGAGGCATTTGACCGATAGAAATCGGCTCGACTCACAAGCAAAAAATTGGCGTTTTTTGTGCGGAAATCACATAGATTCTTACCTATTCACCTTAGGATTTAGTAGGTTAGCTTTATATACAAAGTCCGGAACTTGACCTTAAGGGTAATAGTATGGACCTAATCCAAATTTCGAATACGACTAGCAAGACGATAGGGGCTAGGCGAACTATCAGGTTCACTCAGAGCATCTGTCCAGACTGCAACATGATTCTGGACGCAGAAGTTTTTGAGAGGGAAGGCAAGGTATTTATGACAAAGACGTGTCCGACGCACGGCGAGTGCGAGGAACTCTATTTCGGCTCATACGAGATGTACAAGAAATTCAGCACCTACTGGATGGACGGCAAGGGTGCACATGCCCCAAACGTCATGATTGACAAGTGCTCATGTCCAAACAACTGCGGGCTTTGCACAAACCACCTGTCGCACTCTGGACTTTCCAACATGATTGTAACAAACAGGTGTGATCTGACGTGCTGGTACTGCTTCTTTTACGTAAAGAAAGGCCTTGAAGGTGCCTACCTGTACGAACCAAACATGGAACAGGTGAGGGCCATGATGAAGACCCTAAAGGCAGAAAAGCCGATTGCCGGCAACTCTATCCAGATCACTGGAGGAGAGCCGATGCTCCGCGACGATCTGACTGAAGTCATCAAGGTAATGAAGGAAGAAGGCGTTGACCACGTCCAACTAAACACCAACGGAATAAAGCTAGCATTATCCCCTGATACTATGCGGCAGGTCAGAATGGCAGGAGTAAGCAACCTCTATCTTTCCTTCGACGGTGTCACGCCAAGGACCAACCCCAAGAACCACTGGGAGGTGCCATCCACCCTTGAATCTGCAAGAAAGTGTGGCATGACCGTTGTCTTTGTGCCTACAGTCATAAAGTCAATCAACGACCACGAGCTGGGCGGCATTATCCGATACGCGCAAAAGCATCTTGATGTTGTCCACGCAGTCAACTTCCAGCCTGTATCACTTACCGGCAGAATGACAAAGAAAGAGCGCGAGAAATACCGAATCACGATTCCAGACTGCATTGAAAGGATTGAAGAGCAGACCGGCGGTGAGATCTCAAAGGACTCTTGGTTCCCGGTGCCTTCCTGCATGCCCATGACCAACATCATCGAGGCGTTCAGCAAAAAGCCAAAATACGAGCTCTCGATACACTTTGCCTGCGGTGCGGGCACCTATGTGTTTGAAGAGAGAGACACAAAGAAGCTGATACCGCTCACCTCGTTCGTAGACATAAAGGGCGTACTTGAATACTTTGAAGAAAAGGCAGACGAGATCAAGTCCGGTGCCAACAGGTACTGGGCAATGCTTGAAGTCGTCCGCAAGCTAAAGCAGTTCGTCAACAAGGAAAAACAGCCGCATGGTCTGGATCTTGCAAAAATGTTCTCTAGCATTTTGCTAAAGAGGAACTTTGATTCGGTCGGCTCGTGGCACGTAAGGTCGATGTTCCTTGGCATGATGCACTTCCAGGACAAGTACAACGAAGACCTGGAGAGGCTGCAGAGGTGCGACATACACTACCTGACCCCTGACCTTAGAATCATCCCCTTCTGCGCATTCAACGTGATTCCAGAGTGGTACCGTGACAGAATTCAGAAAAAGTTCAGCATCCCCGTCGAAGAATGGGAAAAGGCCCACGGCCAGACGCTTGAGGCAGGTCTTTACAGAGGCTTGATGAGACGTGGCAAGCCGGAAGCCGAGATGGGCTGCGCAATGTCAGAAATGCACAAGGCGGCGGCTCAGGCGGCAGACGACCACAAGGGAGTCGAACTCCGCAACAGCATGGCTGGCGCGTAAGCGCACTCTATCCTTTTTACATACTTTTCCTGTACCACTTGTAGATATAGTAGCCGACTCCGACAATGACAACTGCTACAACCAGCGGCCATAGGAAATAGATGACAACGGCTGCAATGATAACGAGCGCGGCTATTATCAGGATGTCCAAAATGCCCAGAGGCTTTGCCATCGATCCTATTTGCGCTTGACCATCTGTAAACCTTTCTAAATGGATTGAGGACTATATTCTGGCTCTAGCAGTTCCAGTGCATGCCTCCCTTTTTCTGAAATGACGTAGACCCTGCACGTGCCTACAAGCGCCCACTCTACTACCAGCCCAAAGGCAAGCAATCTTTTCATGTGCGAATCTACCGCCTTCCAGTCGATCCCTAGTTCATGTGCCATCTGTAGCTTGTTCTTTGGCTGCCGAAGCGATTTTAGAATAGCTGTCCTCGTCGTGCCCCCTTTCATGCTCACTAGTAGCTCGAAAGTCGCGCAGCACAGGCCCTTTCCCGTCCACGTGTTCTTGGTCACTCCGCGCCAAACCGCGCGTTTTTCAGTTGCATAACCCTGCACCACAATCTGGGGTCCGGCGATTTTTCTCGTCTGGAGGAACATCATTTGGTTTGCCGATAACACATTGCTTGGATCCGCTCTGTACTGTGGCTGAAGTTCTGCCGCGCCAGACCTGTAGTAGACAAGAGCAGCATGTGTAAGTGTGAGCGCGGCGAACAGAAACAATGCCAGGCTAAGCGCTTTTGTGCTCATTTCAGGATTTCTCCTGTACGGAGCGGTAGCTAATAATGCACAGATCGAAAATAAAAGCATTCGCAAGATGCCTTCTAGACATACCTCCCAAATCCAATTATTCCGTTCTTGTGCAGGTCCCACGTGGGCGGCAGGATCCACAGGTCACCTTTTGAATCGGCTTCCAGGTCAAGTCTGGGAAGCACGTTGCCTGGGGGTCCTTGAAGCGACGCCGGTCCTCTAAACGCCTTCCCCGTCGCTGGATCATAGGTGCTTGCATGGCAGGGACAATCGCCGGTCTTGCGCTCTGGATGGTAACTCCAGATGCACCAGAGGTGGACGCATATCCTGCTATAGAGCCGAAACGCCGATACATCATCAGTCTCTCCTCCAAGCTCGGGAGGCAGCCTTATCAAGAGCCAGGTACGGAACGCCTCCTTGTTCAGAGTGGCATCATCTGTCTCTGGATAAATTACCACCTCGGAGTGGTTGACGGGAAAAGTGAAAATATTCGCCGGCTTTCTGTCTGCAAGCTCTACCTTTGCTTTGTCTGCGACGTTCAGTCGCTTGTTCGGAAGGAACTTGCCCCAATCTACAAAGGGCGTGAATGTCATGACCGTTCCAACTGCAGCCATCAGCTTGATGAAATCTCGTCGGGAAGCCTTCCTGCCAGTTGCCGGATAATATCCGCTGGCCATGCAAGGAATACTTGTTCTCCCGCGAATATATTGCTTGATCCAATCGATTGGACCAAGTGTTAAATAGTGATCCCGTTTAGTTGCCATCCTGAGCTCAAGATTAAAATTGGAATCATAAGGACGAGGATACGGCCGTGAACCTTGAGCAATGGTGCCAGCTTGACGAAAAGATCTATAGCGCGGACTCGGACGAGCGCTACAAACAGTATGCGGGGCTTCAACACAGCGAAAAAATGATCGAACAACTGGCTGAAATGAAGAATCTCAATGCTAGGCTGTTCTTGAACTCATTTTCAGGTCCACGGGAACTCTACCTGTCAGCGATCGAGAACATCGCTGACTCGTCGACAAAAAAGCTGGAGCTCAGACTCTTCAAGCTGCGCAACGAAAAGATAGTTTCGTCGCGCCATAAGTTTGGCAGTTCCCCGGTCAACTGGAGCACTTGGAGACAGTTCAACAACATAGAAAAGGACTCTGCGAAAAGAAAGCAGGTTTTTGACGAATTCATCGTAAAGACAAGGCACGTCGCGCCTGTCATCAAGCAGCGCTTTGCCAGGATAGGAGACGTTTACAGGGAACTTTCAAAGAACAAAATGAGCCCTCTCGATGGATATCTGGAGAACGAAAAGATTTCCCATTCGGAACTGATCGACTTTGTCAAATCAATGGGCCGCCAGGCAAAAAAGCCTTTCCAGGAATCGCTGCGGACGATTTCAAGAAAAGTTCTTGGAAGGGAAGCAGACTACTACGACGACTTTTATTTTTTCCGCAATCGCGTCTTTGGGGATCTGGAGAAGCATTTTGCGAAACAGAGTCCGCCTGACCAGGTCAAACAGACTCTTGCAGGAATGGGCTTTAACCTCTCCAGCATAGCGTTTGATACTGAGAATCGGAAGGAAAAGTATCCCTCGCCAATCTGCTTCTTTGTACAGGTCCCGACGGACATACGGGTTCTCTACAAGAGTGAAAGCCCGTACTTTGACCTGCAAGGGTGCTATCACGAAATGGGACACGCCGTTCACGCTTCGTCTATCAACCCTTACGCCAAATACTGGGACAGGTACGGCTTTTCGATGGGAGTTGCCGAGATCTTTTCGATATTCCTCGAGCGGCTCACAAAGAACAGACGCTACCTGGCATCGATTGGGATTCGGGATGATAAAGTACTTGACGAGATCGAAACCCGGAACAACTTTATGGAACTCTTTTTCGTGACCTTTTATGCCGCCAATGCGCTAATGAAGGCAGAATTCTGGCGCAAAAAGCTATCGATTGCCAAAGCAAGCGAACTTTATGCCAAGCTAATCAAGGAATACACCGGGTTTGAGATGCCCGGCGAGTACTGGATGCTCCACCACATACTGCCTGACGCTGTAATGTACGTGCCGAGCTACCTGCTCGCGGCGGTGCGGGCGGCAGAACTGGATAGCCATCTGCAGGGCACGTTTGGAGAGGAATGGTGGACCCAAGAGGCTGCTGGCCGGCTTATCCGAGAAATAATGGAGCCTGGCGCAGGGATCGAGCTGGCCAGATTTTCAAAGTCAGACGCCAGCGTGTTCATGAATGAAATAACAGGCGTCTAGTAGACTACGCCCACGACGCTTTTCTCTTCCTTTGAAAGCTCGCGGTAGCCGTCCTTGTCGATGATAACCACATTGATGCTGTCACCGGTTCCGGCGTTTCTCCTTATCGCTGCCGCAATGGCCTGCATTGCCACTTTGTAGGCGTCATTCACGCCCATGTTGTCCTTGTACTCTGACTCTAGGTAGCCATAGGCAACAGGAGATCCGCTGCCCGTGGAAATGAACTTCTCGGTGGTCATGGAACCGAAAAGGTCGATGTTGTGGATCTGGCTGCCCTCCTGCTTTGTATATCCTGCCATTATGATCTGAACATAATAAGGGAAGTACCTCTGGTTGAACAAGATATTCGAGCAAAGCCTGGCCGCTGACTTTACAGGCATGGCCTCTTTGTTCTGAAACCTGTAAATGTTGGCGTTGTATCGCATGGTGTCAACAAGGTTCTGAGCATCAGCGACTCCTCCTGCGATTGTCATTGCAAGGTGCCCGTCGACCTTTTGGATCTTCATGACATGCCTGTCGGCGATAAACAGACCCGCGCTGGCGCGCGTGTCGGCGGCAAGCACCACTCCGTCCTTGCAGGTCAATGCGCAAGTAGTGGTCCCCTTCTTGATCTGGTCGGCTATGAAATCCGGATACCTCTTATCTTGAGGATGCATATACAAAAGTCCAGTCAAGCGTTACCTGATTTAAAACTATCTACATCCTGCTGGTTTTATATCACCCTTTGGAGGTTTTTTCTGTGCGGCTTGCAGGCAAGTACAATATTTGAGAAGATATGGAAGAACCACATCGTGCATCAGGAAGAGAACGGGCCATCGCTTCTATACATAGACAGGCAACTGGTGCATGAAGTCACTTCGCCGCAGGCATTTGATGGGCTAAGGACCAATAATAGACGAGTCAGAAGACCCGACCTTACGTTTGCAACGATGGACCACAACGTTCCCACAAGCGACAGGTCG
>Ga0187893_10011445_pt1 | contig 12880 bp, 8 predicted proteins | sample MA1701074metaG_FD_139574 | JGI IMG/M metagenome (GOLD analysis project Ga0187893, IMG submission 139574) | White microbial mat communities from a basaltic lava cave in the Kipuka Kanohina Cave System on the Island of Hawaii, USA - MA170107-4 metaG ...
AACCCGTGACGGTCCGGGGCAAGCCGGAACCGCTCCAGGTGTGGGCGGTGGACGGCGCGACCGGCTAGCTAAGCGCGAGGATGCGCCCGATCATAGACCTCCTTCAGCCGCTGCGTCGTGACGTGCGTGTAGATCTGCGTCGTCGCCAGGTTCGAGTGCCCCAGCAGCTCCTGCACCGACCGCAGGTCCGCGCCGCGGTTGAGCATGTGCGTCGCGAAACTGTGCCGGAGCGTGTGGGGAGACACGCGCTTCCCGATCCCGGCCGCCGCCTTCGCGCGGTCGAGGATCCGGCGCACGCTGCGCACGTCGAGCCTCGTGCCTCCGCGATTGACGAACAGCGGTCCCGGTTCCAGACCGCGCTCGGACAGCAGGCGCTCGATCGCCTGCACCGCCGGCGTGCCGAGGCACGACAGCCGCTCCTTGCCCCCCTTCCCGCGCACGTGCGCGGTGCCGCCCTCGAGGGAGAGGTCCTTGAGATCGAGCCCCACCGCCTCGCTCACGCGCAGCCCGCCCGAGTAGATCGTCTCCAGGAGCGCACGGTCGCGCCACGCGGCCGCCGCCGCGATCAGCCGCTCCACCTCCCGCTCCTCGAGGAAGTTCGGCAGCTTCTTCTCCAGCTTCGGCGTCCGCATCAACTTCACCGGATTCGTCTCCAGGTGCCCGAGCCGCACGAGCCAGTCGTAGAACGACCGCAGGCACGCCAGCGCCCGCGCCGTCGACCGCCGGCCGTAGTTCGCCTCCGCAAGTCGCCCGAGGTATCGCCGCAGGACCTGCACGTCCACCCGCCCCGCCTCGATCGGCTCGTCCGACCCCAGGAACGCGACGAACCGCCGCAAATCGCCGTCGTACGCGCGCAGCGTGTGCGGCGACGCGTTGCGCGCCAGGCGCAGGTCCCTGAGGAAGTCGTCCCGCCACATGGCGTTCTCGGTTCTCCGTCCCTATCAACTCATCGACAATCCGCGCGGTTTCGTGAACAATGCGTCTCCGGCTGACGCCTGAGAACGGACAACGGACAACGGACGACTGAGCCATGATCCACATCCTGATGGGCAGCGACTCCGACCTCGAGACCATGAACGACGCCATCAAAGTCCTCAAGGACTTCGGCGTTCCGCACGACGTGCACGTCCTCTCCGCGCACCGGTCGCCGCACGCGCTGGCGACGTACGTCGAGCAGGCCGACAAGGACGGCGCGAAGGCGTACATCGCGGCGGCCGGCGGAGCCGCGCATCTCGGCGGCGTCGTCGCCTCGCTCACCACGCGGCCCGTGCTGGCCGTCCCGATCGGCGGCACCGCGTTCAACGGTCTGGACAGCCTGCTCTCGATGGTCCAGATGCCCGGCGGCGTCCCCGTGGCGACCTTCGCCGTCGGCAAGCCGGGGGCGCGCAACGCCGCGCTCTTCGCCGTGCAGCTGCTCGCGCTCTCCGACACGGCCATCTCCGCGAAGATGGTCGCGTTCAAGAGGAAGCTCGCCGACGAAGTCGCCGCCAAGGACGCCGCGCTCCAGAGGAAGCTGAAGGAGTAGCGCGTGCGCGTCCTCCCGCTGTTCCTTCTCGCCCTCCTCGGCGCCCAGGACGACGCCTTCCGGCAGCGCCTCGCCCAGCGGAAGGCCGACGCCGCCAGGCGCGTCGCGGAAGCGAAGCGCGCGATGGCCGCCGAGGACGAACGCGAACGCGCGACCGCCGACGCGCTCCGCGCGCGGCTGGCCGGCAGGACGGTCGCCCTCTCGCTTCGCGCCGGCGAGACGTACCCGAAGGCCGTCGTCCGGCGGTGGACGCTTTTCGATCTCGAGACCGACGCCGCGACGATCGCGTGGTCCGCGCTCAAACCCGAGTCCGTCCTCGCGGCCGCGGACCTCCTGTTCCGCGCCGACAACGCCGCGGAGCAGTTCATGCGCGGCCGCCTCCTCGTCCACCAGCGCCTCTGGAAGGAGGCGCGCCAGGCCTTCGAGCGCGCCGCGTCGCTCGACAAGACGCTCGAGGCCCGCGCCGCGCGCGCGACGACCGCGATCGCCCGCGTGCTCCGCGGCATGGGCATGTTCAACGGCCACGCGAAACGCCCCGCGCCCACGTCGCTCCACCTCACCTACGACTGGAAGGACGCGGCACAGGCCGCCGACTTCGCCGGCATGCTCTCCGTGGACGGCGGCAGCGCCACGCTGGACGACGAGGCGGAGGACTACGCGTACGTCTCCGACCTCGCCTTCACGGAGCTGGACGTGGAGATCACGCTCAAGGCGCGCGGGTCGTTTTCGTTCGACGTGCTCACCGACTACACCCTCACGATCGACAAGGACGGCCTCACGCTCGCCCGCATCGACGACAGGGGCGAGAGCGACGAGCTCGCGACGTCCGACAAAGCGAAGCTGAGCGCGAAGAAGTCCCAGTCGCTCCGTCTCGTCGTCAAGGACCGCAAGCTCACGCTCTCCGTCGACGGCAAGGAGGCGCTCGCGCACGCGCTGCCGTCCGCGCCCCAGGGCCTCTTCGGCTTCGGCATGGACGAGGGCTCCGGCACCGTCGCCGCGCCCCTCGTCTTCCGCGGCACGGCCGAGCGGCGCGTCCTCGACAAGAAGTTCGCGGAAGCCGACGTCCACGCGCAGCGCGCCGCCGATCCCGACATCGAGGACATCGAGGCGCGCCGCGAAGCCGAGACCACGTCGAAGATCGGCACGCTCACGTCGGACGATCCTCATCTCCTCAAGGACGCCCCCGACCTCGCCAGGACCAAGGAGGCCGTCGCCGCCGTGCTCGACGACAGGGGCGACGCGCGCGAAGCGCTCAAGTCGCTGAACGAGCTCGTCGCGAAGCACGCCGGCGTGCCCACGGTCCTCGTCCTGCGCGCGATGGTCCACTTCCATCGCGACGACGTCGCCGCGTCGCAGGCCGACGTGACGGCCGCGCTGGCCGCCTTCCCCGACTGCGCCGAGGCGCACGTCCTCCAGGCGCGCCTCCACGACTGGGACCAGGACTGGGACCGCGCCATCGCCGCCGCGCAGCGCGCGATCGACGCGTTCCCGGACACGGCCTCCGCGTACGTCGTCCGCGCGCTCGCCTCGTACGGCCGCGACCCGTCGTCCGCCCCGCGCGGCATCGACGACGCGCGGCTCGCCGTCGCGCTCGACCCGGCGAATCGCGAAGCCGCGACGGCGCTCCGCGGCATCCGGCTCCAATCGCGCGGCCCGCGCGAGCTCGGCGCGCGTTTCGAGCACGAGTCCGCGCACTATCGCGTCGTCACCGACATCTCCGCGGACGCCGCGAAGGCGTACGCGGACAAGCTCGAGGCGGCGTTCCGCAGGTTCGCGGACACGTTCAAGCACGCGTACGTCGAGAAGCCGTTCCCCAAGCCGCGCGTGGTCGTCTTCAACGTGGCGGAGAGCTTCCACACGTACGCCGAGCTCGTGGACGACGAGCGCGAGGAGGAGAACCTCGGCCACTTCACGGACCGGTGGAACGAGCTGGTGCTCTTCGAGACGCCCGACGCCGACGAGACGAACGACACGCTCTACCACGAGGCGTTCCACCACTTCACGATCCTCATGGCGCGGCAGACGCTCCCGTACTGGTACAACGAGGGGATCGCCGAATACATGGCGGGCGTCGTGGCCTCCGGCGGCGGACCGGCGCGCATGCAGAAATACCGCCTCCCGGACGTCCAGCGGGCGATCGAGGCCGGCATCGCCGTCCCCTGGGACCGGCTCATGCTCGAGACGCCGACGGAGTTCTACGACGATCCGGAGAACTTCAAGTACGCGCAGGCGTGGTCGATGGTGTTCTTCCTCTACGAGCATGAGAAGGGGCGCCACCGCGCGCTCATCGAGAGGTACTTCGACGCCCTGCGCGCGCGCAAGTCCGCACGCGAGGCCTTCGACGCTGTGTTCAAGGACACGTGGAGCGACCTGGAGAAGCAGTGGGTTTCATTCGTGAAGTCGCTCAAACCGTAGTCGGCCTTCTCTGCGTCCTCCGCGTCCTCCGCGGTTCACGGAAGGGACACGGTCCGCTGTCCTGCGTCGTCTTATCTGGTAACCCATGCACGTTGTCTTGCTGACCTTCTGCGCGCTCTCGATCCAGGGCGACGAAGCCTCCTGGAAGCGCCGCGTCGACGAGCGCCGCACCGAGGCGCGGCAGCGACTCGATGAGCACAGGCGTGAGCTCGCCGAGGAGGCCAAGGCCGCCCGCGCGGCGGCCGACGACCGCCGCAAGCGGCTCTCGGGCCGGACCGTCAAGCTCGCCGCCCGCACCGGGGGCGCTCCGCTCTCCGCCACGCTTCGCGACTACACGATCACCGACGTGGAGATCGACGTCGCCGGCAAGGGCTCCACGCTGCCGTGGGACACGTTCACGCCCGAGTCGCTCCTCGCCGCGGCCGATCTCATGTACGACGCCGGGTCCGCCGCCTCGCTCTTCGAACGCGGGCGCTTCCTCCTCGCGCGCCGCCTGTGGAAGGACGCGAAGGACGCGTTCCAGCGCGCCGTGAAACTCGACGAGGACCTGGACACGCGCGTCGCGGAAGTCTCCGAGGGCCTCGACAAGCTCATCGAGGGCAAGGGCGACTTCCACGCCTCCGCCGTCGCGCGCCGGGGGCCGAACGGTCTCGAGCTCAAGTACGACTTCACCTCGGAGGAGCAAGCCGAGGACCTCGCGGGCGTCCTCAAGATCGATGCGGGCCGCGGCGTCCTCGAGTCGGACGGCCGCGCGGGCTTCATGCTGTCGCTCGACTTCGTCGACGAGGTCGAGGTCGAGGCGCGCGTGACGTCCGATGTGCCGGTCTCCGTCTTCCTGCTGCTCTCCTCCAGGCGCGGGTGGGAGATCGTCTTCGGGCTCGACGGCGTCGTCCTCTACCGGCGCGACAAGGCGGAGAAGAGCCGCTTCGAGCGCGGCAGCGAAGTGGCGCGCGGCAAGGCCGCCATCACGAAGAGCAGGCCCCACGACCTCGCCGTCGTCGTCAAGGACCGGAAGTTCCGCGTCCTGATCGACAGGAAGGAGGCGCTCGCGTTCCAGTCGACGGACGCGCCCGGCACGGGCGACGTCGCGGTCCAGATCGAGAAGGGCCAGGCGACCTTCGCCCCCGCGCTCGTCCTGCGGGGACAGGTCGACGGCCGCGAACTCGACAAGCGCTTCGCCGAGTCGGAGATCCTCGTGCGGCGCATCGTCGATCCGGACCTCAAGGACGTCGCTTCGTCTCGCGACCGCGCCCGCGCCCGCGCGATCATCGGCTCGAGCGACACGATCGCCGCGAGCGCGGAGCACCCGTTCTACACGCACACGATGCTCAAGGACCTCATGCGCTACGACGACGCCAAGCGCAAGGTCCAGCGCTTCCTCGCGGACGACACGGACGAGGCCGGCACGCGCAAGGAACTCGAGGCGCTCCTCGCCGCGTACCCAAAGGTCCCGTCGCTCTACTACCTCCGCGCGCTCGTGATGTGGGACAAGGAGGACGGTCCGGCGGCGCGCGCGGACCTCGACCGCGCCCTGGCGCTCTGCCCCGACTTCTTCGAGGCGCTCACGCTGCTCGCGACGATCCAGGACGACGAGAACGACTTCGACGGCGCGATGGCCTCCGCCGGGAAGGCGCTCGCGCTCAAGCCCGACCACGCGCCCGCGTACGTGCAGCGCGCGATCTCAGGCTACGCGAAGGACCCGTCGAAGGTCGAGGCGTGGAAGGATGACCTGCGGCTCGCGAAACATCTGCAGCCGTCGAACGCCCAGGCGGGCCGGTCCCTGCGCGCGCTCACGTACCAGGTCCGCGGGCCGCGCGACCTCGGCTGCCGCTTCGAGGTGGAGTCCGCCCACTACGTCGTGGTGACGGACATGTCGCAGGAGGCCGCGAAGGCCTACGCCGATCGCGTCGAGGGCGCGTACCGCTTCTACGTCGAGACGTTCAAGCACGTCTACCGCGAGAAGCCCTTCCGCAAGCCGCGCATCGCCGTCTTCAACACGCGCGAGAACTACCTCACGTACTACGAGCTCCTGAACGAGCGCCGCCGGAGCAGCGCCGTCGGCGTCTTCATGCACCGCTACAATGAGCTCATCCTCTTCGAGATGGTCGACCTCGAGGAGACGTACGACACGCTCTACCACGAGGCGTTCCATCACTTCATGTCGCTCATGATCACGAAGGACGCGCCCTACTGGTACAACGAGGGCATCGCCGAGTACATGGCCGGCATCGACGTGAAGGACGGCAGGGTCGAGCGGCGCGGCAAGGTCTCGAAGCTCCGGCTCCCCGACATCCAGCCCGCGGTCGCCCGGAACGAGGCGCTGCCGTTCGAGGACATCATGACCCAGCCGCCCGGCAAGTTCTACCGGGGCGACCAGGACCTCAAGTACGCGCAGGCCTGGTCGATGCTCCACTTCTTCTACGAGGCGGACAAGGGGCGCCACCGCCCGCTCATCGAGAAGTACTTCGACCAGGTGAGGGCCGGAAAACCGATCCGGGAGTGCTTCGACGCCGTGTTCCGCGACACGGCGAAGGAACTCCAAAAGGAGTGGGCCGCCTACGTAAAATCACTGAAATGAGGTGGGCGCCGGCCGCTCTCGTTTTCCTCGCGCTCTCCGGCTGCACTCCGCCCGCGCCGCCGCCGCCCGTCGCGCCGCCTGCCCCTCCCCCGACACCTGTGCCTCCCCCGACACCTCCGCCTCCCCCGCCCGCCACGACGCAGCCGCCCGCCAAGTCGCCCCACCAGGCGTTCCGTGAGCGCGTGGCGCAGCGCAAGGCCGACGCCGTCCGCCGCGCCGGAACCGCGAAAGCGGACGCCGCTCGCGACGCCGTCGAGCGCCAGCGCGCCCTCGAGAACCTTCGCGGTCGCCTGGCGGGACGGCCGCTCGTCCTGCGCACCCGCGGCGGACTGACCTACGACGAGGCCGTCGTCCGCGACTACACGATCACCGACGTCGAGTTCGACTGCCGGGGCTCGTCCCACGCCATCCCGTGGGACGCCCTGGCGCCCGCCTCGTGCCTCGCGGCGGCAGACGCCATATTCGAACCGGCCGATGCCGCGCAGCAGTTCGAGCGCGGGCGCTTCCTCGTCGCGCGCCGGCTCTGGCAGGACGCGCGACAGGCGTTCGTGCGCGCCGCCGAAATCGACCCGAAGCTCAAGGACAAGGCGACCAGCGCCACGGAGCCGATCGACCGGTTCATCGAGGGCCGCGGCGCCTTCCACGCCGTCGCCGAGCGCGTCGGCATCGACGGCCTCGCGCTGACCTACGACTTCGCCACGAAGGAGCAGTTCCAGGAGTTCGCGGGCGACCTCGCGTGGACACCGAACAAGTCCATGGTGATCCCGAAGCAGCGCGACGTGCTGCACGAGGTCCCGTTCCAGCAGGACGCGTCGGTCGAGTTCACCGTGACGCTGGACGGGCCCCTCGTCGTCGCACTCTTCGTGAACGACGCCGGCGCCTACCAGGTCGCCTTCACGGACTACGCGACGTCGCTCTACTACCTCGGGGCCAGGGACACCCGGCCCGAGCCGCTCGCCTCGTCGGAGCGCGCGAACGTCCGCTACGATCGCGCGGTCACGATTTCCGTCAGCGCCGCGTGGCGCCGCTTCAAGGCCACGGTCGACGGACGCACGTCGCTCGAGATCGACGTGCCGCCCGGCCCGTCGCTGCGCGGGCGGATCGGTTTCTTCTCGCAGCGATCGGCCGTCGTGCGTCCGCCGATGAAGATCGCCGGCACGGTCGACCGCCGCGCGCGCGACAAGCGCTTCCTCGAAGCCGAGGTGCTCGTGCGCCGCGCCTCCGACCCGGACCTGCGCGAGGTCGAGGAGCTCCGCCGCCGCGAGACCCCGCAGCAGCTCCTCGGATCCGTCGACGGCACCCGCCTCACGGCCGACGACCCGTACACGCTGCACCGGCTCGCGCGCGAGACGGCGGCGTACGAGGAGCTGAAGAGCGCGATCGTCGCGTACCTCGACAAGGGGACCGGGTACGACGACGTGCTGCGGCGCCTCGACGAACTGACCGAGCGCGCCCCGGACGCCCCCGCGCTCTGGTACCTCCGCGCGCTCTTCTGGGCCGAGGAGCACGACACGGCCGCGGCCTCGGACAACGCGGAGTTCGCGATCCGGATGTTCCCGGAGTTCCCCGAGGCGCACGCGCTCCTCGCGAAGCTGCGCCTGCAGAACAACGACGGCGAGGGCGCGCTCGCCGCCGCGCAGAAGGCGATCGACGTCCTGCCCGACTACGCGCCCGCCTACCTCCAGCGCGCGCTGGCCCGCTACGCGATCGATCCGTCGCGCGTCGAGGAGTCGATGGAGGACGTGCGCCTCGCGCTCAAGCTCCAGCCCGGCAGCCGCGCGGCGCCGTCGCTGCTGCGGGCGCTCCGCTACCAGGCACGCGGACCGCGCGACATCGGCTGCCGCTTCGAGGAGGAGACGGCGCACTACAAGGTCGTGACGGACATCAGCCAGGCGGCCGCGAAGTCGTACGCGGAGCACCTGGAGGCGGCCTTCGCGCATTTCCGGGACACGTTCAAGTCCGTCTACGTCGAGCGGTCCTTCCGCAAGCCGCGCGTCGCCGTCTTCGACACGATGGAGAACTTCCAGACGTACATGGAGCTCCTGCACGAGACGCGCGACGAGTTCGTGGCGGGCTTCTACACGCCGCGATGGAACGAGCTCGTGCTCTTCGAGGAGCCGCGCGTGGCGGCGACGCTCCCCACGCTCTACCACGAGGCGTTCCACCACTTCACCACGCTCGTCACGCGCCACCGGCCGCCGTACTGGTTCAACGAGGGCCTCGCGGAGGTCATGGCCGCGATCGAGGTGAAGGACGGGAAGGTGGTGCGCAAGGGCCTGCTGCACGCCGGACGCGTGCGCGACCTCGTCGGAGCGACCGCCACCCTGCCGTTCGACCTGATCATGACGCAGTCGCCCGAGGAGTTCTACCGCGGCGACCGCGCGCTCAAGTACGCGCAGGCGTGGGCGATGGTGCACTTCCTCGTGGAGCGCCACCGCACGCTCGTCGACAGGTATTTCGCGGCCGTCCGCGACGGGAAGTCCGTGCGCGCGTGCTACGACGCCGTGTTCAAGGACCGCGCGCCCGGGCTCGAGAAGGCGTGGAAGGAGTGGGTGGCGGGACTGAAGTAGGATCCCGTCCCCGGTCCCCGGTCACGTCACGAGCCGATCGGGGAACCGGCACTCCTACGGGAATATGCCCCGCTCGTTGTACGCCGCCTGGAGCCGCTCCAGCGCCACGCCGTAGCACGCCGTGCGCAGGTCGGTCTTGTGCCGCTCGGCCGCGTCGCGCGCCGCGCGATGGCTCCGGAGGATCCGCTTGCGCAGCTTCGTGTCGATCTCCTCCAGGTCCCAGTGCTCGTTGTTCAGGTTCTGCGTCCACTCGAAGTACGACACGATCACGCCGCCCGAGTTCGCCAGGATGTCCGGGTGAATCTCGATGCCGCGCTGCCGCAGCGCCTCGTCCGCCTCGGGCGTCGTCGGCCCGTTCGCGCCCTCCGCGACGAGTTTCGCCTTCAGCAGGCCGGCCACCCTCGCCGTGATCTGGTTCTCAAGCGCGGCGGGGACGCAGATCTCCGCGTCCGCGGACCAGAAGTCGTCCTCCTTCACCGGCTTCCCGCCCGTGAAGCCCGCGACGCTCCCCGTCGCCTTCACGTGCTGGACGAGCGCGTCGACGGCGAGTCCGTCGGCGCTCGCGATCGCACCCTTGTGGTCCATGACCGCCACGCAGCGCGCGCCGAGACGGTCGAGGAGCATCGCGGTCCACGAGCCGACGTTGCCGAAACCCTGCAGCGCGTAGCGCGTCTCCTTGAGGTCGACCTTCTTCTCCTTCGCCCACTCCTCGATGAGGTAGACGAGGCCCTGGCCCGTCGCCTTCTCGCGCCCCTCGCTGCCGCCGCACGAGATCGTCTTGCCGGTCACGACGCCGCGGTGCTCGTTGCGCGTCGCGTAGCCGACGGAGTTCATGTACGTGTCCATGATCCAGTTCATGGTCTGGCCGTTCGTGCCCATGTCGGGCGCGGGGATGTCGTACTGGACGCCGATGTTGGTGCCGAGCGCGTGCGTGAAGCGCCGCGTGATGCGCATGAGCTCGTCGCGGCTGTGCTTCGCCGGGTCGATCTGCACGCCGCCCTTCGCGCCGCCGAGCGGGAGTCCCGCGAGCGCGCACTTCCACGTCATGAGCGCCGCGAGCGCCTTCACCTCGTCGAGCGACACCTGCGGGTGGTAGCGGATGCCGCCCTTGTACGGCCCCAGGATGTTGTTGTGCTGGATGCGGTAGCCCTGGAAGAGCCGCAGCGTCCCGTTGTCCAGTCGGACGGGGAAGCTGATCTGGATGACGCTCTTCGGCTCGGAGAGGATCGCCCGCACGTCGTCCTGGAGCTTGACCGCCTGCGCGGCCTTCTGGAACTGCTGGACGGTGGTCTCGTAGAAACCTGGCATGAGGTGGCGCTCGTGAATGGAGAGCCCGGATTATACCGGGCCGCCGATGAAAATTCTCGCCAGGACGCGCGGCTGCCGGTTATAGCGTTCGCGATGATCGAGATCGACGGCTCCTACGGCGAAGGCGGCGGCCAGATGATGCGCAGCGCCGTCGCGTTCTCGCTGCTCACGCGCCGCCCGTTCCGCATGATCAACATCCGCGCGGGACGCGAGAAGCCGGGACTCAAGGCGCAGCACGTGCACGTCCTCAAGGCCGCGATGAAGTTCGCCGGCGCGACCGTCGCGGGCGCGAAGGAGGGCTCCGCCGTCGTCGACTTCGACCCCGGCCGCCCGCGCGGCGGCACGTTCGAGATCGACATCGGCACGGCGGGGTCGATCACCCTCGTGATGCAGACCCTGCTGCCGGCCCTCCTCTTCGCCGACGGCCGCAGCGTCGTGACCGTGCGGGGCGGCACCGACGTCGCCATGAGCCCGCCCTTCGACTACTTCCGCGAGGTGATCGTCCCGCACGCGGCGCCGTTCGCGGAGGAACTCGCGGTCGACGTGCGCCGCCGCGGGTTCTACCCGAAGGGCGGCGGCGAGGTCCGGCTCCTCGTGCGGCCCAGGTCTCACGGCACGTTCGACGAGATCCGCGCGGCCGTCCGCCGGTCGCTCCCGCCCATCGACCTCACGCGCGCCGCCTCCGCCGAGTCGATCGACGTCTACTCCGTCGCGCACGACTCGCTGGAGCCGAACGCCGTCGTCGAGCGCCAGGCGGCTGGCGCGATGAACGCGATCAAGCACGCCCGGGTGCACGCGCACAAGGAGTACGCGCGCGCGTTCTCGATCGGAACGTGCGTGACGGTCGTCGCCCGCTTCGCCGACGGCGCGATCGGCGGCGACGCGCTCGGCGAGCGCGGAAAGCGCGCCGAGGACGTGGGCCGGGAGGCCGCCGAGAAAATGCAGGCCTCGCTCGACACCGGCGCGCCGGTGGACGAGCACCTCGCCGACCACCTTGTGCCGTGGCTCGCGCTCCGCGGGGGCTCGTTCCGAGCGAGCGTTCTTTCGCGACACACGACGACCAACTGCTGGCTCGTGGAGCGCTTCCTCGGAAAGACGTTCACCCTCGACGAGTCGACGCGCACCGTCTCCGCGTGAACGCGGCCACTCGATGCGGGCTCGTTTAAAACGATTGAGGCGTGCCGACAGGGCACGCCTCAAGTCCAGTAAGGGCGGGTCAAAATTTAGAGAGCTATTATTTCGGCACGGAAGAAGCTCTGGCTTTTACCCCTTCGCTACTTCCGTGCTCCTCGCAAGCCAGCGAACCGACAATCGCAAGGCGCATGCCAAGCGCGTAAGGTCGCACCGCGTTGCGGCACAACACGTTACGAATGTTACGTTTCGGTGCGGTAACGGGCCCGCTACCTCGGGGTAACTATGTTACCGAGAGCGACTTCAGCCGCGCCTCTGCGTATTCGCGATACCTGCTTCCTTCCAGTTCGGCGAGGATCGACTCGATCACCCGCCGCGCCTCGTCACGTTTTCCCAAGTCGCGCGCCAGCAGCTCGGCGACCCTGAACGCCAGATTCGCGCGCTCCTCGCGCCCCGACAGACGGCCCAGCGCCGACTGCAGGTGCCGCACTCCCTCCTCGACCCGTCCGACGCGAACCAGAGCCTCCCCGGCCCTCCGCATCGCCTCCGCGTCCGTCGGATCCGCCGCCGCCTCCTCCAGGTACGCCCGCTCCGCGTCCGCCCATCGCCCCTCCCGCTCCGCCTTCGCGGCCGTGTCGTAGGTCCTCTCCACCTTCATCCGGTCCATTCCGATGGCCGCCGCGCGCGTGCGGTCGAAATACTCCCCCACCAGGAACGCCCACCACCGCAGCCCCAGGAGCACGCCGGTGATCGCCGTCATCGCGACGAGCGGCACCCCGAGGAACGGCGACATGCGGACGACGATCGCCCACGTCGCCCACGAGAAGAGAGCGACAAACGCCGCCACGCTCAGCATGTGCACGACCGCCAGCGTGACCCATTCCCGCTCGCTCCGCGCCGCGACGCTCATGGCGGCGCAGGTGCTCCAGAACGCGAGCAACGCGGCGGCGATCTCCATCATGCGCGGTCGAGGAGGCCGGGCGTCCGCATCCGCATCTTCGCCTCCTCGTAGGAGATCAGGCCCTTGAGATAGAGCTCCTTGAGCGCCGCGTCCATCGTCCGCATCCCCTCCCGCGCGTGCGTCTCCATGATCGCGTAGAGCTGCGGCGTTTTCTCGTCGCGGATGAGGTGCGACACGCCGGTCGTGTTCTTCAGGATCTCGACCGCCGGCACGCGCCCCGCGCCGTTCGCCCGCGGGATGAGGCGCTGCGAGACCACCGCGAGCAGCGACATCGACATCTGCGCGCGGACCTGCGCCTGCTGCGCCGCCGGGAAGACGTCGATCAGGCGGTCGACGGCCTGCACGCTGTCGTTCGTGTGAACGGTGGCGATCACGAGGTGTCCCGTCTCCGC
>Ga0187893_10011448_pt1 | contig 12878 bp, 11 predicted proteins | sample MA1701074metaG_FD_139574 | JGI IMG/M metagenome (GOLD analysis project Ga0187893, IMG submission 139574) | White microbial mat communities from a basaltic lava cave in the Kipuka Kanohina Cave System on the Island of Hawaii, USA - MA170107-4 metaG ...
TGAGTGCCGTCGCGGGGGCCGCGCTGCTGTCGTCGACAGCATACGCGGACGTCAACGTGTTCGGCACCGTAAACAAGACGGTGATTGTCGACATCGAGGAAACGATCACGAAGAACAAGTTCGTGTTCCTCGACGTCTTCGTCACCGACGTCCCCGAGAAGTTCGCCGAGTCCTATGCGCTGATCAACCAGCGCAACCAGAACAACCGCGCCTGCGGCAACTGCGCCGAGAAGCTCGACCAGATCATCGGCTCGATCAACGGCAACACTGGCATCACCTCGGTGAACCAGTCCAGCGGCAACATGAACAACCAGTCGACGGTGATCGCGTTCTCGTGGGATCTGCCGGAAGATCCGCCCGGCCCGCCGGGTCCGGGTCAGGACCCGGGCAGGAGCGGCTTCGCGCATGCGCAGCTCGCGGCATCGCAGTACATGCTCACCAACGTCGTCGACACGGTGAACATCATCTTCCGCGACGCCAACCTGGTCAATTCGGTGAACGGCAACAGGGGCATCACGGCGGTCAACCAGTCGGCCGGGAACATCAACAACCAGGCCAACGGCATCTCGATCGCAGTGTCGCTCTCGAACGGCGTGGCGCTGGCCGATACGGCGCTGGGTCAGTTCAACCAGAGCAACCTCTCTGGCGTGAACGACACCGAAGGGCCGGCCGGCCAGACCGAGTTCAACGTCAGCAAGCAGACGTTCATCTCGGGCTCGATCAACGGCAACATCGGTATCACGCAAGTGAACCAGGCCGCTGGCAACTTCGCCAACCAGTCCAATACCGTCGCGATCGCGGTAACAACCAACTAGGAAGGAGTGGCAACAATGAGAAAGCAACTTCTAGCTTCCGCTGCCCTGCTTCTGGGAGCGGTTGCATTCAGCACCCCGTCGTCGGCGGACGTGTTCGTTCTCGCCACGGCGAATCTGGATAAGGACACGACGGTCACGGAGAATCTCCGCATCTTTAAGACCATTACGTTCCTCGTGGATGCGGACTTCACCCCGGTACGCTCGGCCGCCGAGGCGGTGACGATCATCAACCAGGCGAACTCTGGCAACGTGGTCACACACATCTCCGGCGCGCTTGGCAACCGGCTCTTCGCCGATCTCCTCGCCACGATCAACGACTCGGTGAGAGACAACCGCGGCATCACGCAAGTCAACCAGGATGTTGGCTCGTCCAACAACCAGGCGAACAGCGTGAACGCGGCGGCCAGCCTTACGCAGGCCTTCTTCACCGAGAGCATGATCGAGGTCGAGCAGTACACGGTTGGCAACCGGACGAACACCGACGGCACGGCGACGTTCGCTGGCGGCAACCTGTCGCACGCGACGAAGGCGGCGTTGATGAACAACTCGGTCGTCAACAACATCGGCATCACACAGGTTAACCAGAACGCCGGCGCCGCGTCGAACCAGCTCAACGCGATTGATCTGGCCATCGGCGCGAATGCGGCGGTTGCTCTGTCCGAGGCGGCTCTCGGCCAGACCAACACCGGCAACCACGTGGATGAGATCGCCACGGTGAAGGTGTCGTCGATGTTCAACTCGGTGAACGCCAACCGCGGCATCACGATGGTCAACCAGAACAGCGGCAACATGAACAACCAGGGCACGGTGATCAGCTTCGCCGGGTCCTTCGGGTTCCCGACTACTGCCGTAGTAGCGGGGGGTAATTTCTAGACTCGTCCCAAGTCGGACACTGGCGGAGGAGCGGAGTTCCGCTTCCTCCGCCAGACTTTCGTTGAACGTGCCTGCCGCCTTCTGCCGAGCGCTCGGCGCGAGGCGGCGCTTGAGACGAGGGGGAGCCGCAGCACCATGTCTCGCCGCTATTCTGTCCGCGAGACAGCGCAGCACAGCATTGCTGTTGCGCTGTCGTTCGCGTTTCTGGCCGGGCCGGCCTACGCCCTGCCGGAGGAGCCGTTGCCGCCCCCACCCACGGTCATCACGATCAGCGCGGGCGCGTTCGGAACGGCCTTCTACAATTCATCGATCCGCGACAACGTCGTCGTCGATGTCGGCACGACGAGCGCGACGACCATTCAAGACTCGCTCTTCGCCAATCGCGGCATCGTCCAGATCAACCAGGACGCCGGCAACGCCTCGAACCAGGCGAACATCGTTCAGATCGTCGTCGGCAGCGGGGCGGCCATCGCCGATGGGCTGCTGGTTCTCGAGGTGGCGCACGAAAACAATACCGTCCACTCCGGCAACGTCACCCGCACCAACACGATCCGCAACGTCCTCGACGGGTCCGCGGGCATCGTTCAGATCAACCAGAACACGGGCAACACGAACACGGGCGTCAATGCCCTCGTCATCGCGCTGGGCCTCGCCAAGGGCGATGTGGCCATCAGCATGAGCGACGCCGCGCTGCACAAGACCGGGTCCGGCAACCAGTACACGGTCGAAGGCACGCTGACCCAGACCAACACGATCTCCGGCCTCACGAACTTCACCGGGATCGCGCAGATCGCGCAGAACAACGGCGACGGCAACGTCGCGGCGAACACCATGTCGATCGGCATCGTGGTGCTGAACAAATGACGCGGACATCGTTCATGCGCGGCGTGATTGGGGCAGCGCTGCTCGGCGTGGTGCTGCCGGGGCCGGTGCTGGCCGACGCCATTCCGATTCCCGGCGGCGCCATGATCACGGTGCAGCGCAAGTCGATGGTGGACCTGCGCTTCGTCAACATCATGCGCCAGCAGTTCGACCTGAGCTGCGGGGCCGCCGCGCTCGGCACGCTGTTCAACTATTTCTACGGGGAGAAATTCGACGAGCGAGAGATCATCGCCGATATCGTGAAGACAGGAGACAAGGCGAAGATCGAGCGCGATGGCTTTTCGATGCTCGAGCTGAAGCAATTCGGCGAGCGCCGCGGCTACGTCGTGCGGGGCTTCCAGGTCACCAAGCCCGAGGCGCTCGCGGAGCTCAAGATCCCTTACCTCACGCTGATCAACAGCCGGGGCTACAATCACTTCGTGATCGTGAAGGGTGTCAAGGACGGCATCGTCTACATCGCCGATCCCGCCTTCGGGAATCGCAGCATGCCGTTGGACGAATTCGTGCCGGCGTGGTCCAAGGTCATCCTCGTCTATCTCAGCCAAACCAAGAAACCGAACAACCAGTTCGCGCTGGAGCCCAGCTTGCGGGCGCCCACGAACCAGGTTGTCCAGATCCTCGACCGCTACCTGACGCACATCCGCCCGGGTGGAAGTCAATTCTAGGGACACACCGCCCGGCGGGAGAGCCCGGGCGCAGAACAACGGGAGCAACGACCATGATCATCGGGAAAATCGGCGTCGTCTCTGCACTGGCACTGATGGCCATTAGTTCGGGTACGGCGCGGGCCGAGGACCGCGGGACGATGGATTTGATGCCGAGCGAAAGCATCGCCGTGGCCCTGAGCGATCAGGAGCTCGCGAAGCAGCGCGGCGGCTTCATGGGAATCGCGTTCAGCGCAACGTTCACGGCCACCGTTGAAAACATGAACGGCAATGTCACCGGATCGGGTACGGGAAGCACAAGCACCAGCGGCGTTACCGGCTCGAACCCGCCCGTGAACTACAACATCGCCGGCGGGCAGGTGCAGCTCAGCACCTTCGTGGGCAACCTGAGCGGCCTGAACGGCGTGTTTCAGCTGACCGCCGTAAACGGCGTCGGAAATATCGTCAACTCGCACCTGACGCTGAACGTGGCCCTGGTCAATCTGTCCGCCGGGAGCACCATCCCCTCGATGCAGAGCCTGTTTGGGCGCTAAACCTCGCTGTGATACTTGTGCAACACGCCCCGGAAACCCCTGCTTTTTGCCGGGGCCGGTTGCATAAGTGAATTGAACCGATTGATTAAATCTGGGAAGCTACCCGCTATCGGGAACGTGCATCAATGGATGAGGGGGATGCGGGGGCACCTTCTGGTTGCGACGGCGCTGAGCCTGGTTTTAGCGGCGCCAGGATTGATGGGCCCGTCCGTTGCCCGGGCGGATACTGAAGAGCGGGTCAAGCGCCTCGAGCAGGTCATCCTCGAGCAGCAGCGCCGACTATCCGAGCAAGAAAAGCGACTGAAGGAGCTGGAGACGCGCGGCCCAACCGAAGCCGCACCGGCGCGCGGAAGCCCCCGCCGCAGCGGCCTGCGGGTGACCCCGGTTCCGACGGAGGCAGGACAGCAAGAGCAGCCGCCGCAGCCCTTCGTCGAGGGCGTGCGAAACATGTTCCAGGCGGTTTCGGACGAGGGGCTCGCGGTCCAGCGCGGCGGCGCCATACCGGTCTATCGGGTCGAGCTTCCGAGCGGCACGACGGTCCTGGTCCCGGCGGCCATGATTCAGACGTTCCTGGCCCAGCAGCCCCGCGACCCCAGCTTCGAGGTCGAACCCGAGCGGCCGAGGCAGCAGCCTCCCCCGCGCCAGCCTCCTCCGCGCGCCGCGCCGCGCCGCGCCCCGCCCGTCGCTCGACCCGCGACACCGCCGCCGCCGGCAGCGCCTCCCCCGGCCGCGACGGACGAGGACAGGGCAAAGGCGCAGAGGGCCCAAGATCAGGCTTTGCTGGAGCGCGGCGCCATCCTGCTGCGGCCCGGCGCATTGCAGATCGAGCCCGGTCTTGAATACTCGAAATTCACGGGCAACAACGTCCAGATCAGCGGCGTGAGCATCTTCGATGCGATCATCATCGGGTTCATCCGGGTTGACGCGAACGACCGCGATCTGCTGACGGGAACGCTGCGTGCCCGGTACGGGGTTATCAATCGCGTCCAGGTCGATGCCACATTTCCCTACGTCTATCGCCGCGATCACGAGGTTCTCGGCATCGGTACGGCCACTGTCCGCGACCGATCTTTCTCGGGCAACGGCATCGGCGACATCGAGCTCGGGGTGTCGGGCCAGCCGGTCATCGGCCGCGGTTGGCTGCCCAATGTCCTCGTCCGGGTTTTCACCCGAGTTCCCACTGGAAAAAGTTCCTTCGAAATTCCGACCGTCGCAATTGGCCCCGGGGGCGAACGGCGCCTGACCAGATCTCCGACGGGCAGCGGCTTCTGGGCCCTCGGTGGCACCGTCACGGCCGTGCTGCCGATCGACCCCGTGGTGCTCTTTGCCGGGGCCGGCTACACATACACCTTTGCGCGCGAGTGGGGCGAGTTCGGGCGCATCAATCCCGGCGACACGTGGGAATTCTTTGCCGGGCTGAATTTCGCGCTGAACGATCGCGTCTCGTTCAACTTCAGTTTCATTCAACAGCGCGCGCTGCCGACGCAGCGCGACGGGACGAGGCTCGTCAACACGTCCGCGACGGACGCGCGCGCCGTCTTCGGCACATCGGTCGGACTGGCGCGGAACGTAAACTTCGTCATGAACGCCGGCGTGGGCCTAACGCCGGCATCCCCGAACTTCACGTTCTTCGTGGCGCTACCGATTACGTTTCAGCTGTTCGATTAGGGCGGGGGGCGGCGGGCGCCTCGGCGTGTGAGGCGCCTGTTCGCGCTCACAAGCAGGCGAACAACGCGTCAATTCTGCTTGGGCGCCGGGCTCGGAGACGCCTCTGGCGGCTTTTCCTCTTTCTTCGCCGGCGCCTCGCCCTGTGGCTTCTGGGTCTGCGGCGGTTTCTCAGCGGCCGCCTTCTTTTCGGCCGCGAGGTCGTCGAGCGCCTTCTTGGCGAAGCTCATCTCGACATAGTCGTCGACCGCGACGGGCGTCTTGAACGGCCGCTGCTCGGGGTCCTTGATCCGCGCGAACAGGAGATTTCGCGCGGCGCTCAACGCCCGCGCGTTGATGTTCACCTCCGCGATGTCCTCCTTCGCCCACATCACGTGGCGATAGTCGGTGTTGGCGAGGTATTGCTCCGCCAACTCCTTCTTCAGCAGGTAGCCGTACTGACGCAGATAGTAGATCTGGAGAACGCGCACGACCGCCGTCTTGTTCGCGGGATCGGCGACGTACTGCATCGAGCGCGCCCAGGCGCGAACGAAGCGCTGCACGTCGTTCGGGAAGCGCGTGATCATCAGCTTGCTGGCGAAGAGAGGTTGCGCGCCTCGACGGCCGATGAGCTTTGTGATCTCTTCGTTAGAAAGAACTACGCGCGCCTTTTTCTCATCGACGTAGCTCTGCGTGAACTCGCGCAGCATCAGAACGCCGGCCAGCTTGCGCTGCGTGTAAACGGCCTTCGCCGCCGGATCCATGATCACTTTCAGGTTCGCGAGATCGACGAACTGAACGTTGAAGTCGGACAGTTTCATCGGCGGCTTCGAAAGCACCGCCGCGCGATAAATCTCCGGCACCGCGTCGAAATTGTGCACGCCGTTCAGCAGCACCACCGTTTTACCCTTGATGTCGGAGAACTTCTGCGTCGTCGTGTCCCAGACCGGCACCACGAGGTCGATCTCGCGCGCCGCACCCGCGATCGCCACGACCTTGGCGTCGAGCTTGTTGCCCGCAATCGAGATCAGCGTGGATTGCGAGCCAATCGCGAAATCCGTTCCGCCCATCCCCAGCGAGCGCAGGATGGCGCCCTCGTCGGTGACCGGCACGGGGCTGATCGACAGGCCCTCATGTGCGAACATCCCGTGCTCGATGCCGACCAACACCGGCAGCGCAAAGTTGCCCGGAATGTACGACAGGCGCAGGGTGGAGCGCGCCGGGGCCTCCTGGGCGGCCGCAGTGCCGCTGAAAGCGAAAATCGTCGCGACAAAAAATAGCTTTGAAAGAAAGCGATGCATCGGATCCTCCCGCGCGCCGGCGGCAGTCAAAGTATCGGTTGGCGTACCTGAACGCGTGCCCAAGATTGGGTAGCGTTTCTTAACGTCACCAGCGAGGCGAAACCCATAATCCCGGTCGAACACCTCGGAGCATCGCGAGTGTCGAGCCTCGGCAAGCGTGCCCCCCGGACTCGGGAAGCGCCGCTGGCCGCTATCGAAGCAGTTCCCCGTGGTTACCGTTTCTTGTCATTAATAATTGCGAAACCGCGGACGTGTATCTGCAGGTTCATGGCAATCTATCGCATCCGCTTGCTCACTCGCGACGGTCGCGTGCTGACGAAGCACGATGTCAAAGCGATACGCAACTATGAGGCCGTCGAAATCGCGACGCGCCTCCGTGACTCTTCGACAGGGAATTGCGCCGGCTACGAGGTGTGGAGGGGCGACCGCATGATCGTAAAACAATTCGACAGGGGTCCTGCAGCTTGAACACTTACGCGCTGCCGGGAATCGCCTTGGGGACCGCTAGCCAGTCGGTCCCGCAGATCGTACGGCGGCTCAGTTAAACGTGGGCCTTTGTCGCTCCAATTGGCACAGGAGCAGCCGCAGGAGATGATTCTCACACTCCAGCTGCGCAATTCGCGAAGGCACGTCCAGATCGCGATCGCCGCCGCGAGATGTGGGAGCTTCAACGTTCCCTCCCACTTCGCCACGCTGCTCCAGCGCATCGCGCTTTGACCTACGCCCCTTCGTACTCTCGAGCACGAATTGGCCATATCTATCGGTTACTTTTCTCATCCTGTTCACCCCGATTCGCGGCGGTTGCAAAAGGAAGCGGCCCAACGCCCCCTCAGGGTCAAGAAAGCGTAACCCCTGCAGCGATACAGCCCCTAAATGGGTGAGATGCCGAAGTCGTGACAAAGCTTAATGAAATCGTAGAGAAACGTGCTCCTCGTCTTGCCCTTTCTTGATTGCGTTCTCGGGCACAGCAGAAGCTCTGCTTCGGCAAACCTGAATGCCACGGCGTGATTGGGCCGTACGCGCGCCACCTCCAGGAAACGTGGTTGATCCTCCGACAGGAAGCTCGCTGTACGTGCTCGTCCCTTGCGAGACGCATGGGTCCAGTGATGGGCCTTCGCCGCAGGTTCGATCGCGCAAGCCGATGCAGAGGGTACATCGTAACGTATCGTGGTACAGAACGGATCTAGCGGTTTGCCTAATCTCTTAATCCTTGCTAGATTTTTCAAAGAGCCGCCGCATTAGGCGCTTTGCTCGATACCAAGATGAGAATTGTACCGTGAGCAGACCCAGGCGAATGTGCAATACAGGCCGGCGTTCACGGGCAACGCCGACAATGGGCTAACGCCTCGATCAATAACCCAAGCGCAGGCAGATCGGAAGGCGCCACTTCTCGATCCTACCACGCTCGCCACCTCCAACGGAGAATGCCATGCCAGGCAAGCGCCACTCGCAAGATGAGATTTCGAACAAACTGCAGCGCGTCGAGGCGTTGACCGCCCAAGGCAAGTCGCTCATCGACGCTCTAAAGCTCATCGGCGTTTCGCGCCAGACGCTATATCGTTGGCGTCAGGAAAACGCCGTTTCTCAACCAAGCCCGGAAAAGCGAGTGCTCGAGCTTGAAGCGGAAAATCAGAGATTGAGGAAGGCGCTCACGGATTTGATGCTCGAAAAAATTGCGATGCAGGAGGCGTTCAAGAATCGTTGAGGAAAACTGGCCGCCAGCGTGCGCTGCGACCGCAGCTTAGGCATCGGCCGTATCGCCTCGACTGAGTTCTCACCGCGCGGTGACCTCATCCGGCCGAGTTAAGAACCGGCTGGGCCGCCGCTGCCATCGAAACCCGCCCCGGGCGGACCGGACCTCTAATCGCGCACGGGGTCCGCGCTCCTACTTGCGTTGGTGCTTTGCCAGAGACAGCAAGCATGAGCGGGCGTTCGCGCGGGACGGCGCATTCCATTCGTACTTCCCGAATGCCACGGCGCGACGGCCAGCAGCGTCGGGATAAAGGAAGAAGGCGACGGAACATCGCGTGCTCTGGTAGCGCAGTATTCTGATCTCGCCGTCACGCACGACGCCGGCCGCCAGGCCGAAGAAATCCTCGATTTCGGCTTCCGATGTACCGGTCAGATCGTCCACCGATTCCGCCGCCTCGAGCAGTGCCCGCCCGACGGGCTCGTATACCGGATAGCCGAAAGCGTTCATTCGCGCTGTCCGCTGAACCGCCCGCAGCGGCACCGGCTGTGGCCGCTTGGCCTCCTGTGCGTCAATCGCCTCCCCTAACCCGCCCGCGCAGCCGGGGAGGAGGGGCACGCAAACTAACGCGAGCAGCAGCGCTCCCACTCGCCTCGGCTGGCTAGCGCCAGAAGGTGCCGGACCTCTTCGCCGTCCATAAGACATGATCCATTACTCATGTTACATGAGGCATGATGGCTTTTCGGCCCTACCAGCCCCTTTACCGCTTTTTAACGGCGGTCTATTGTCGCCCTCAAGTTTCCGTCGTTTGCGACGTGTCTCATTAGCATGGTACGTCCATGTAACATGGCGGGCAAGCCGTGGCATTGCGCCGGCAGCGAAACGATTGTGGCGGAGGTCAAAATACGGCTGTGGCTCGCTGCTTGGTCGCGTGCGGTACCGCGGCGTTTCTCGCGCTCGCGCCGGCTTCTGCGAACAGCCAGGAGCACTTCGCCGCGCGCCAAGAAAGCGGCCCGGCGCGGGAGCGCCTCGCTCGCCCGCCGTCGAGCGCCGCGCCATTCTGGGGAACCGCTACCGGGGCATTTCAGGAATTCGCAAGCGGACGGCCGCAGCGGGCGTACGAGCAGGCCGCGCGCCTTGTTGCGACACGTCGGTCGGCCGACGTGGCCAATGCGCTCTGGATAGCGGGTCTATCTGCTTGGCGGCTTCAGAGATTCGATAGCGCCATTGCCCACTTCACCGCACTGGCGGCCGCGACCGGTACGACGCCACAGCAGAAGGCGGCGACCGCTTTCTGGCTCGCGCGCGCGTATCTTTATGCGCGGAAGCCGCAATTCGTCGACGTCTGGCTTGCGCGCGCAGCGATGCACCACGGTACGTTCTACGGTGCGATCGCCGCACGTCAGCTCGCGAAGACGCCTCGTTCGGCGATGGCGACATCGCTGCGCGCGCTCCATGTACCCAACGTTCGTCCGAGCGGAGGCTGGACACTCGACCGGGCGCTGGTCTTCGCGGTGATGCGCCAGGAGAGCGCCTTCAACAGCGACGCCGTGAGCTCTGCGGGCGCGGTCGGGTTGATGCAGGTGATGCCTGAAACGGCGCGAGCGCTTGTCGGCACCGCGCGCTACCAACGCGAGAGCGAGAGCGTGCTGTTCGATGCCCGAACCAATACCGCGCTTGGTCAGCGCTTCCTCGAACTGATGCTGAGCCCTGAATACTTCAAGGGAAACATCGTTCTGGCCGTCGCCGCCTACAACGCAGGCCCGAAGAGCGTCGTCGTTTGGCACTATCGCGATGATCCCTTGTCGTTCATCGAGGCCATTCCGTACGACGAGACGCGCCAATACGTTCCACAAGTGCTGCTGAACCTCTGGATGTATCAGTGGCGGTTCAACCAGGAGGCCCCCTCCCTCGAGGCATTGGCGAGCAACGAATGGCCGATATACGAGCCGGCTGACTTGCCCGCGACGACAGGGCGTGCCGGCGCGTCGCGCACGAAGACACGCGGGGTCCGTTACCGGGGCGAGTGATGGACACCAATCTCCAACTGGAAACCGTTCACGACGCCCAACCAAGTCCGGGGCCATACGTCAACGCCGGGGCGCAGGATTGGCGCCTCGAAGCATCGATGCTGCCGGGGCTGGCATTGTTCGTGGATGCCGCAATCTGCCTTGCCTGCGGCTGGCTGATGTGGCTGATCAGGTTCGAAAATTTCGTCATGGATATCGGCTACTTGCTGGTCATCACCCTGCTGGCGATGCTGCATCTCAATGTGATGGCATGGTGCGGCGGCTATAAGCTGCAGCGGCTTCACAGACTGTCCGATCAAGTACGCATCGTTGCGCTTGGTTCCGCTTTCACGCTGTTCATTGCGCTGCTGCTCGGGTTCGCGACGAAGGTGACAGCCAATTATTCCCGCATATTCATCGCGTCGTGGTTTGCCGCTTCGTTCGTCGGGCTCGTCGGAGGCCGTGCGATCCTGAAGGCGCTCATCGCGCATCGGCGGCGCACCGGTCGCCTGGGCCGACGCGTACTGATTGTCGGCACTGGTGTCCTCGCCGTGAAAATGGCGGATCATCTGCGGCGCGACTCGACCGAGTTCTCCGTCATCGGATTCCTGTCGGCCGAGGATATGGTCGACGGCGGGCCGCGACGCGTCGCCAACGCCGCCATCGTGGGATCTGTGGCGGAGGTTGTCGATGTGTGTCGAGCCTATCGCGCCGATCTCGTCGTCATAGCGCTCCCGTGGTCCGACGCGGAAAGCCTCGACAAGGTGGCCCTGCTCAGCAGCGCCGCCCCGGTCGATGTGCGTTTGGGAACACCGTTCATCGAGACGCCCTTTCCCCACAAGCCCGTCAGTCAGCTCTCGGGGCTGCCGGTGATCGATCTAGCGAATCGGCCCTTTGCGGGGTGGACCCGAATTTGGAAGCGCCTCGAAGACATTCTCATTGCATCTTTCGCACTGGTCCTGCTGTCGCCGGTTCTGCTGGTCGTGGGCGTTCTTGTGAAGTTCGAGTCGCGCGGCCCCGTTTTTTTCGTGCAGCGCCGGCATGGCTTCGCCAATAGCGAGATCCTGGTGTACAAGTTTCGAACCATGCAGGCTGCGAGCGACATCTCGCAGGCGCAGCGCAACGATCCGCGGGTGACACGCATTGGCCGAATCCTGCGGCGATTGAGCCTCGATGAGCTTCCGCAGCTCGTCAACGTGCTGCAAGGGCGAATGTCGCTGGTCGGACCGCGTCCACACGCGATTGAACACAGCGACGGATTTGCTGCATCCGTGGATCGCTACTTTGCGCGCCACCGAGTGAAGCCCGGGATAACCGGCTGGGCGCAAGTGAACGGTCTTCGTGGCGAGGTAAAAACCGCGAATGATATTCGACGCCGGATCGAGTTCGACCTCCACTATGTCGAAAAGTGGTCGATCCTTTTCGACCTGCGCATCATGTTCAGGACTTTGCTGATTGTCTTCAATTCCAAGAATGCGTATTGATCGCGCTGAAAACGATCTGGAACTTGACGCCGGCCCTGGTCCGATGGGCGATGTTCAACGCCAGGCCTCGAACTGCGAAGCAATCTGCCGAGGAATAGCGGGCGTTAAGTGTCCAAAGTCGCGGCACTGCTGTTCATCTCGACGATCCTCGTGTCGCCGATTCCGTTTGGATCCATCCATGACTGGGCGTGGGCTCTTGGGGCTGTCGCTATCGGCGTAGCGGCGACCGCGTTCATTCTCTCTCGGGACGCGAGGCCATTCGTCACCGAATGGCGTGAACGACTTTCTCTGTCGGTTCTCGCATTTGCCGCTGTCTTGGCTTGGATCGTGGTCCAGCTCCTGAATTTCGTGCCTCTCCCATCCACACATGCGATTTCGCGCGCCGCAGCCAGCAACGCCGGAATCAAACCTCGAAATCTGATCAGCCTAGATCCCGATGCCACGCTGGACTGTCTGGTCCGCCTGGCAATCTACGGGCTGGTGTTTCTCCTGGCGGTTGCGTTGGGTCGCGGCAGGGCGGTTGCAGGCGCCGCGATACGACTGTTTGCCTTCGGCGGCCTTGCGATCGCGCTTTACGCGATCGTTTCATGGCATCTTGCGCCGGATTGGGTGCTCTGGAGGAGAAAGGAAAGTTACCTTGAAGCGGCAACCGGTACGTTTCTGAATCGAAACACCTTCGCCACCTATGCCGGGCTCGTTCTGCTCGCCATTACCGCGATCATACTAACCCGGAAACCGCAAGCCGCCCTCTCCAGCCCGCCGAATCGCCGCATCGGGTGGTTCCTGAATATTCTCGTGCTGCACGTCGAGCAGAATTGGTTTTGGATCCTCGCCTGGATGATCGTGCTGTTCGCCCTCCTGCTTTCGGGTTCGCGCGCGGGCACGCTCAGCACCGTGGTCGGCATTGTCGTCCTGGTTGTGCTTGCGCGCAGGGGCGAAAGTGACCGCGCTCCAGCCGGCACGAGCACTTCGTGGACGCGCA
>Ga0187893_10011449_pt1 | contig 12876 bp, 12 predicted proteins | sample MA1701074metaG_FD_139574 | JGI IMG/M metagenome (GOLD analysis project Ga0187893, IMG submission 139574) | White microbial mat communities from a basaltic lava cave in the Kipuka Kanohina Cave System on the Island of Hawaii, USA - MA170107-4 metaG ...
AGCGCCGACGAGCTGCGCCGCGAGATGGCGGAGCTCTTCGGCGAGGATTCGCCGTGAGCGGATTCTCGGCGAAGACGCTGGCCCGGCTGCGCCGCCTGGCCGCGGAGCCGGACGACGAGACGCCCGCGGAGCCTCTCGGCCGCGCGGCGGTGATGCGCGGGCTCATCACGCCGGAGCAGCTGTCGGCCGGCCTGGCGGAGCAGCGGCGGGCCGGCGCCGAGGAACCGGTCGGCCGCGTGCTCGTGCGCCTGGGCTTCCTCGCGGAGCATCAGCTCGCCGCGCTGCTCAACGAGCTCGCGCCGGGCGCGGTCGTGAAGCCGAAGATCGGCCGCTTCGAGATCCACGAGCCGCTCGGCGAAGGGGGCATGGGGTTCGTGTACCGCGCGGTCGACGCGGAGCTGCACCGCCCGGTCGCGGTCAAGGTGTTGAAAGCGACGGCCGACGAAGCGGTGCGCGAGCGGTTCCGTCGCGAAGCGCGGTCGGCGGCGCGGCTGACGCATCCGAACGTCGTGACGCTTTACGATGCGGGAGAGGAGGAGGGACGGCTGTACCTGGTGATGGAGCTCGTCGACGGCCGGCCGCTGAGCGAGCTCCTGCGCGAGCGGATGGACGTGCGTCGGGCCGTCTCGCTGCTCGAACACGCGGCGCGCGGCGTGGCGGCGGCGCATGCGCAAGGAGTGGTGCATCGCGACCTCAAGCCCGGGAACATCCTGGTGACGCCGGGAGGCGACGCGAAGGTCGCGGACTTCGGGCTGGCGAGCTGGTTGGAGGACTCGCTGCCGAGGACGGGGGCGAGCGCGGGCACGCCCCGGTACATGGCTCCCGAGCAGGCGGACGGACGCTCGGGGGACATCTCGCCCCGTACGGACGTGTATGCGCTGGGGGCGATCCTTCACGAGGCGTTGTCGGGCCGGACGGCGCCCGCCGAGCTGCAGGCGATCGCGACGCTCGCCCGGCAGCGCGATCCGCGGGCGCGCTACGCGACGGCGGCGGAGTTCGCGGACGACCTGCGGCGGTGGCTGTCGGGCGACCCGGTGCGCGCGCGTCCGCCGTCGGCGATCGGGCGGGCGGGGCGGTGGCTGCGCCGCCGTTGGGCTGTCGCGGTCGTGTTCACGGCGGCGTCGCTGGCGGCGGGCGTGTGGGGGGTGCGGGCGACGAACGAGGCGGCGGCGACGCGGATCGTGGAATCGGCGCGGCCCGCGATCGAGGGGGCGACGGCGTTGCGCGACCGGCCGGACGCGGATCTCGAGGCCGTCGCGAGCCGGGTGGAGGCGGCGCTCGCGGAGGTGGAGCGGGCGGTGGCGCGCTGTCCGGGTCACGCCCCCGCGCACGTGCTGCTGTCGCGCGCGTGGGAGCTGCTCGGCGACTGGACGCGCGCGGAGCGCTCGGCGCGCGACGCGGTGCGCGCGGACGGCCGGCTGGCGGCGGCGCGGTACCAGCTGGGCCGCGTGCTCGTGGCCAAGTCCAGCTTGCTGGTGCTGACGTCGATGCCGTCGACGGCGCGTCGCGAAGCGGCAGGGCACGCGGCGCGCGAGGGAGCGGAGCAGCTCGATCAGGCGACGCGGTCCGCGGCGGCGCTCGGCGGGGAGGCGCAGGTCGCGCTGGGGGCCGCGATGCTGGCGCTGGCGGGCGGGGACCTGTCGAAGGCGCGCGCGCTGGGAGAGGACGGGAGCGGGCGCTTCCGGGGCTCGGAGCAGGCGGAGGACTTCCTCTGGGTGGCGGCCATGGCGTCGCGGGGCGACGAACAGCGGGCGTTCCTCGACAAGGCGCTGGAGCGCCGCCCGAGGCACGGGCTGGCGCGGTACACCCGGGCGGCGGGCACCGTGAGAGTCCGGCCGGACCTGGCGCGGTCCGACCTGGACGAGGTGATCCGAGTCATGCCGCGATTCACCGACGCGTACATCGAGCGCGGGATCGCGCGCTTCGCGCTCGGCGACGCCGCGGGGATGATCGCGGACGCGGACGCGGCGCTGGCGCTGGGCTATGACGAGGCGTGCGTGCTGATCAACCGCGCGCAGGCGCACAAGGCGCTCGGAGACGCGGCGAAGGCGCGGGCGGACCTCGATCGCTCCATCGCGCTCGACCCGCGGATGCCGGAGGCGTACAACAACCGCGCCCTGCTGCGGCTGTCGTCGGGCGACGAGGAGGGCGGGCTCGGCGACCTCGATCGGGCGATCGAGCTCGGACTGGTCGGCGCGCGCATCAATCGCGGGCGGGAGCGGCTGTCGCGCGGCGATCTGGACGGCGCGCAGGCTGACTTCGACGCCGCGATCGCCGCGGAGCCGTCGGTGCAGGCGTACCTGAACCGGATGCGGGTGGCGGCGGCGCGGGGCGATCACGAGGCGGCGCTGGCGTACGCGGTCCGCGCGGTGGAGGCGGATCCGCATTGTGCGGAGGCGTACGCGAATCGGGGCGCGGCGCGGATGAACGCGGACGGCGCGGCTGCGGCGGCCGACTTTGACCGCGCGATCGCGCTCGACCCGCGGTGCGGCTGCGCGTACTTGAATCGCGGCACGCTGCACCTGCGGCTGGGTCGCAACGAGGAGGGTCTGCGCGACTTCGAGGAGGCGGTGCGGCTGGTGGCGGAGAGTCCGGAGTCGTGGGTGGGTCGCGGGGTGGCGCGCGCGCGGGCGGGGGACCGGGCGGGGGCGGCCTCGGACGTGCGGGAGGCGCTACGTCGCGCGCCGGCGGGGTGGGCGCGGCGGCGGGACGTTGAGGAGTTCCTGAAGGGGTTGGAGTGAGGGGCTCCTCTCGGAGACTCGCTCACCACACCTCGCCTCGGACCGTTTTTCGTTTTGCTATCACTGAGCTGCGGCGTCGCGAAGGCGGGGGCTCGCCCGTGACGCCCAACTCCTCGGCGGTCGCGTTGGCGCGTGGGAGTCGCGGCGATGGTCGGGATGCGCGGATGGCTGCGTTTTCCGTTCGATCCGATCCGTGACTTTGGAACGGGCTCGAGCCGTTCAAGAGTGACGGATCGTATCGCGCCAACGGAGGCCGTGCGCACTGCGAGAAGGTCTGTTTGGACGCGTCAGCCATGGCGTGGTCGAAGCCTACTTCGCCCCGCCGGGCTCCACCGCGAGCTCGCGAGGCTCTTCGTCCCTGTACCCTGCGATCTGACGAAGATCGTGCGCGTTGGACAGGCGCCGCGGCATCCGCCTTGTGCGCCTCTGCTGGGCGAGAACCCTACGTCAACGCCACCGCGCCTGGAGGCGGCACGTGCCTTCCAGGCCGGCTCCCCGTCGCGCCCCGCCGGAGTCATCGGCACGGTGCTGCCACGCCCACGCGCAGGGGCGCGGTCGTCCTTCGGGGGACCGCGCTCAACGAGCGGCGCCGATCTCGCTCACCTGCGCTCATGCCTGAAGTGTGGCCCAACCTCCGGACTGAAGATCGACGGGAGTTTCATGTGATCCCATAAGCGCTGCCCTTTCCTCTTGTTTCATGGGTGAGACATGACTACCATCGGCCTATGCACGCGAATTGCACCACGATCCAGATTCGAAGCTACAATCAGGATCTTGCCAGAGTCCCCTGCGGCAGTACCATTCAGCAAGCGCGTCGAATGCCATCGTATGGTGACCCCGCTGACGGTCGTCTCCACTTCCTCCGCGCCAAGAACTGTATCCATGTCATCTGCAAACGCGCGCAGAGCCGTGATAGTGTCGGCTGTTTTCCCACTTAGTTGAGGAGCCACGACGGCACTGCCGGGAATCACGATGAAGTGCTCGTTGATGGTCTCGTTCAGTACGTCCGCGGGTGTCGGCTGGGCGGTCGCAGTCGATGCGAGGACTGAAAGCAAGGTTGGGAGAAGCTTCGGAAGTCACGTTGGAAGTAGAGGAGGAAGAGGGCACGCGGTCGCTAGCGGCCCGTTCGGCACGGCCCTTGCGCAGGGCGGCGAAGGTGGATGGGTTCGCGGGGCCAGCGCAGACCGAGGCGGAATTGGCGGCAAGGCGCTTGCTGAAAGCGACGCGATCCTAGGTTCGGGCAATGGCGTCGCGATCGCAGGGACCGGCGGTAGCGCCGCACCACCTCTAGTGATTTCCGTCGTGCCGCTTGTGGTGTTGGTCACTCGTGCCGATGGAGGGCGCGGGGGGCGGGCAGAGGCGAAGAACGCGCCCGCTAATGCAGCTTCGGCTTCCGGAGCTTTCGGCGGAATTGGCAGAGGAGCCGGGCACCGTGGTGGGAGGGGCGGCGATGCGTGCCTCATCGGGGCGGGTACGCCCACACCGGGCATCGGCGGGGAGGGGCAGGCGGCCGGGCTCGATGCCGACGCAGATGTCGCCGAAAACGGTGTAGATGGAGAAGTCGTGCAGTGCGAGGACTAAGGGGCAAAGCGGTTGCGCTCCTAGGGAGTCTCGTTGTCCTCGGGGCCATTTCGGTGGCGGCCTTGAAGGCACGCGGCCGCTCGATGGCTTCCGGGCAGGGTCCGCAGCATGAGGAGAGCTCACTCGAGACACAAACCCGTGTCGTCCCGGAACTTGTAGACGTCGACCTCACGCTGCTGGATTCCAACGGCGCGCCGGTGACCGCGTGCTGCGCGCTGGCGGCGTCAGGGGAGCCAGCGGAGATCGTAACGCTATTCACAACGGACGGGAACGGAAGGTGGTCGGGACGACGAGCGCCAGGGCGGTACACCCTGTTCGCGTGTGCCACGTCGAGCGATCGCGTTCTGATCCTGCGAGGGACGTTGTCGCTCATGAAAAGCGAGTCGTATGAAGCGCGATTCCGGAAGGGAGCAACGCTGCATTGCAGGATCGTGGACGAAAACGGCAATCCGCTGCCTTCTTCTCTAATCGCGATTCGGTATCGCATTGCGAAGGAACTGGGCGGCCGTGATGAGCAGATCCTCGCTCGCGTTCGTCAGGGGCACCTGCAAATCCAGGCCTCAGCGGATGAGAATGGCGAGGTGGTGTTTAGCAACGTGTCGAACGAAATCACTCTCCTGCCGGTGTTGGGTATGGCTCGCCGGGATCGCGCTTACTATTGGTCGCTGATCACGGATCTGCCGGTGCGCAGCGAGTCGCAGATTGAGACCAGTTACGGCGCTCCTCGAGCAACGGACTACCAGTTGTGCTTTCGCAGACTGGACAGTCCCGTGGTCGCTTTCCGCGTGCAGTCGCTATCCGGAGAGCCCGTAGCTGGCGCACAGATTCTACTGGTCGCGCGCACGAGCGAGGGCGGCGGGATGGGTGAGTCATCGGGCAGGACCAGCGCGGACGGGCGAGTTTCCGTGGCGTGCAAGCGGTTCTTGGGCCAACAGCCCTCGTCCTACGTGGGTCAGCCATTCTGGGCATGCATTGGACACTCAGAGTTCGCAACCCGCTATGTTGTGGGGAAGGTCGGCAGCGAGTGCACCGAGGTGGTCCTGGAAGAGCGCCCGTCGAACGCTGCCGTGTGGGGTTACGTTCGTTCAAAGAGTGGCCAACCCCTCCATGGGTGCAGAGTTCGCATGGAAGGGCCCTTTCCAAAGGTGTGGGTGACAGCCGAGGTTGGGCACGATGGTTCTTTCACGATACGCGGCGTCGAACGCCCTCCAGCCAGCTGGCCATCTCCCACCATCCTCAGCTACAAGATCGTGGTGTTGAGTGCGGACAATGAGGAACTGCCGATCTTGAGGCCTGTGCGCGGACTTACGTTGGAGCCTGAGATCGGCAAGGAGATCGAGATTGTGATCGATCGTCCGTGATTGTGCTGCGACCAACGCTCGCTTAGATGAAGCTCAGACGTGGCGATACGGGGGACCGGGCGGGGCGGCCTCGGACGTGCGTGAGGCGCTTCGTCGCGCGCCGGCGGGGGGCCGGACATTGAGGAGTTCTTGAAGGGTCGGACTAGCTGAACGCGCACGACCTTGTCCAGATCGTGCGCGTTCATGGGAGGGAGGGGAATGCGCTCTGGGAGCGCCGCCGCTTCTTCAACGCGCAGCGTCACGGATTTCATCCGGACGGCTATCGCCCGCGCCTCCGCCACAGGAGGAGGCCGAGGGCCATGCCGGGCACGATGAGGACGATCGCGCGCGTGAGGACGGAGGCCTCCGCGAACCACGGAACGCGGAGGAGCGTGAGCGGGATTCCGACGGTCGTGAGGGCGACGGCCGTGCCGGCGAACAGGTAGACCGCGAGGGTGGACACCATGATGAGCCAGCCTGCGATGCCGCGCTTGCCGGTTGCGTCCTCGGCGAAGCATCTGTCGCAGTAGTGCGGCGCGACGCCGTGGACTCGGAAGCGGGCGGAGCGGCGGTCGTTGTGGCGGCCGCAGCGCCGGCAGGTGAAGCTGTCCATCCCTACGCAAGAGTACCAAGAGAGGCGCGTTCGGTTGTATCGCGACCGCGCGCGCGCTACCCTGTAAGGGAGCGTGGGTTGAGTCGTCTCACGCACTGGTCTTTGAGAATGTGGGCCCGATCTGGTTTCGACCGGGTCGATGACGTGGAAGGCAGCGTGCCGAGGATCGCTCGTTGGCCTCGTTAATCACCGGGCGACTAAACACAAACGCTAACAACTACGCTCTCGCGGCTTAGGCCGTGACGTCGCCGGAGTCCAGCCCACAGGGCGCAAGCCCGGGCTCCGACCGACGCTAAGAGTGGGCTATGCCGAAGCGCAGGACCGGCGGGGCGCGGAGGCGAGAAGATAACGCCGGGAGGCCTTCCGGAAGCCCGTCCGTGGGCGTCCGGGTGGCGAGACAAATCGCGGAATGCGCACGGAGAAACCTCCGCGGAGTCACCTTGGGACGGGAGTTCGATTCTCCCCGGGTCCACCAACCTTCGCCGACCGTCCAGCGACTGAGGTGGCTTACGGGCTTCGGTTGGCAAGCCACCCTTGAACAACGGAGAGAATGGTCGGCGAAGGTTGCCCTGCGAAGCCCGCAAGCACGTATCGATCGACTTGCGTCGGCGAAGCAGGGCTCCTTGACTCGGCGCGCATCCGCGGGCCTCGCTCAGGGCAAGCACACTGTTTTCGGACCAGTCTGCCAGTTCGAGAGACGGCCGAGTCGAATGGTGTCGTGAGTCAGCGAGCGAATGCGATTTCGGCGCACAGGCGCCGCGCGTCTACGACTTCATCATCCGACGCCGCAGGTCGCGGTCGTTCTCGCGCTTCTTGATCGACTCGCGCTTGTCGAACTCGCGCTTCCCGCGCGCCAGCCCCACCTCCAGCTTCGCCAGCCCGCGCTTGAAGTACAGCGCCAGCGGAACCATCGTCACGCCCTTCTCCTTCATCCGCGCCGCGATCCGGCTGATCTCCCGACGCTTGAGCAGCAGCTTCCGCGTCCTGAGCGGATCGTGGTTCAGCGGACCCGCGTTCGCATAAAGCGCGATGTCCATCCCGACCACCCACGCCTCGCCGTTGCGGATCTTCGCGTGCGCCTCCTGGATGTTCACGCGCCCCTCGCGGACCGACTTCACCTCGCTGCCGGCGAGCACGAGACCCGCCTCGTACCTGTCGAGGATCTCGTAGTCGTGCCAGGCCTTCCGGTTCTTCTGGACGAGCTTGACCTCCTCGCCGTTGCCCTTCATAATCCGCCATCTTAGCGCGGGCCGCGAAGGCATGCTTCTCGAAATATTCCAGGCCGTCACCGGCATCTTCCAGGTCATCTACGACGGCCAGCACGCCCTGCGATTCACCCTCGGACGCGCGGGCGACGTCGTCGGGCCGGGCATCCAGTTCAAGCTCCCGATCATCCAGAAGTACGAGGTCCGCAGCACCAAGCACACCACGCTCGACCTCGACCCGCAGGTCATCCAGCTCAAGGACGACCTCGTCTACGAGGTCGACGCGAAACTCGTCTACCAGATCGTCGACCTCCGCAAGGCGATCATCGAGGTCGACGACCTCGTCGCCGGCCTGCGCAACCGCGTCGCGATGGCCGTCCAGCGCGTCATCAAGGGGCAGGACCGCGAGTCCATCCGCAACGTGCCGGCGATCATCGCGACCGTCCGCGCGGAGCTCCAGCCCATCGAGCACCAGTGGGGCGTCTTCATCCACGAGTTCGGCTTCTCGAACCTCTCGCCCTCGCCCGCCACGCTCGAAGTGACGCAGCTGCGCCTCCTCTCCGAGGAGAAGCTCCGCCTCTACCACCAGTTCACGCAGCAGCAGCGCATGAGCGCCGAGGGCGCCGTCGCGCTCATCGCGGGGGCCGTCGTCACCGTGCCCCAGGCCGACGGCTCGCCGCCGCCCGCCCCGCCGCCCCCGCCGCCGCCGGCCAGGACGGACGCCGAGACGACGTGACGTGGACTGGATCCTCGCGTTCCTGGCGGTCATCTGGCGCCTCGTGCGCGGCATCCCGGGCGGGATCGTCGCGTGGGCCCGGCGGCGGCCGTTCGAGGCGTTCCTCGTGGCCGTCGCCATCGTGCGCCTCTTCGGAACGACCGTGCGCACGGGCCAGCTCGGCGTGCTCTTCCGCTTCGGCCGCGTCGTGCGCGTCGTCCAGCCCGGCTTCACGTGGCTCCTGCCCGGGCTCGAGACCGTGCGCAAGACGTTCTCGCGCGCGATCACGATGGACCTCGCGCCGCAGCGCATCGCGACCGCCGACGGGCTCGTCTACGACGTCTCCGCGACGCTCGTCTACCGCGTGGCCGATCCCGCGAAGGCGATGGTCGAAGTCGCCGACGTGACCAGCGGGTGCGAGACGGCCGTCGCGCTGGCGGCCTACGACGTGCTCGGATCGCGCACGCGGGCGTCGTTCGCCGACCGCGAGTCGCTCGACGAGGAGCTGACCGGCAACGCGGGCCGGCGGCTCGCGCGGTGGGGGCTCTCGGTCGACCGCGCGGCGTTCACGAACATCGCGGCGACGCGGCGCACGCTGCGCGTCACGCAGATCGGCGCGCTCGTGCAGGAGCGCGCGACGGCCCTCGCGAGGCTGAGGGGCGGCGGCGTGCCGGGCGCGCCGGCGATGTCGCTGCTCGGGGCCTCGCGCGTGGTGTCGCGGTCGCGCGCGTTCCGGCGCCGGCACGGCGGGCGGCGCGGCGCGGCGGGCGCGATGATGATCGAGCGCGTGCGCGTCAAGCTGGCGCCGGACGAGCTCGACGAGGCGGAGGACCTGCTGGAGCTGGCGCTCGCGGACGACTGGCTGAGCGGCGAGGCGGAGGAGAAGCTCGTCGCGATGGGGCGGCGCGTCGTCCCGTTCCTGCGCACGCGCGAGCGCCGGCTGGGGCGCGACGACCAGCGCGCCCTGGTGAAGCGGATGATCGAGAAGATCGAGAAGCCGAAGAAGAAGGAAGCACAGGCGGCGTCGGTCGAGGACGAGCGATGAATCAGTTTCCTCGCGGAACAGGCTGGATCGAGGTGATCTGCGGCAGCATGTTCGCCGGCAAGACGCAGGAGCTGATCCGGCGCCTCCGGCTGGCGACCATCGCGCGGCAGAAGGTGCAGGTCTTCAAGCACGCGCTCGACGCGCGCTACGAGCGCGACTTCGTCGTGTCGCACGACCAGCTGAAGATCCCGTCGCGCGGCGTGAAGAAGCCCGCGGAGATCGTCGCGCTCACGAAGCCGGACACGGAGGTCGTCGGCATCGACGAGGCGCACTTCTTCGATCCGGACATCGTGCGCGTGTGCGAGCAGCTCGCCGACAGCGGGCGGCGCGTGATCGTCGCGGGGCTCGACCAGGACTACCGCGGCGTGCCGTTCGAGCCGGTCGCGAAGCTGCTCGCCGTGGCGGAGTACGTGACGAAGAACCTCGCGATCTGCGTCGTGTGCGGCAACCCGGCGAACCGCAACCAGCGACTCGCGAAGGGGAAGAAGCGGATCGAGGTCGGGTCGGGGGACAAGTACGAGGCGCGCTGCCGCCGGTGTTTCAAACCCTGAAGCCCGAATCACGAATCGCGATCGCGAATCCGGCGTCCAGTAACCATGATCACAACCGTCGCCCTGGCGCTTCTTCTGCAGGATCAGGACGTCGACGCGTGGCTGCGCGGCGACGACAAGGCGCGCGAGCGGCTGCTCAAGGCCGGCCCCGCGTGCGTCTTCGACCTGCGCAAGGCCCGCGCGAAGAGCGAGGCGAAGGTCGACGCGCTCCTCGCCGACATCAAGAAGTCCGGTGCGGGCGACGTGGCCGCCGCGCTCGACGCGTCGCGGACCCTGAATATCCCGGCCAGCACCTACGACGCGGTGTACGAACTCCACCAGCGTGCCGGCATCCCGCTGATGGCCGACCCCGCGATGCTCGCCTCGTTCCGAGGATCCGTGTCGGTGCCGACCGCCGAGCGCGAGGCGTGGAAGACGCTCGACGAGATCTGCCGTCAGTCCGGGCTCGACTGGGGCGTGTTCCACGGCGTCGTGGTGGTGAGCACTCCGGAGCGGCTCTGGCCGCCGCCGGCGAAGCCGGTGCGCACGCTGACCGACGACGAGAAGTCGCGCGCGGCGAAGTGGATCGACGAGCTCGACCGCGAGGCGATGGAGGAGCGCGACGCGGCGTCGGCGGAGCTGAGGAAGCTGGGGACGGCCGCGGTGCCGCTCCTGCAGGCGGCGGCGGAGCGCGGTTCGCCGGAACGCGCCGCGCGGTGCCGCGCCCTCGTGAAGGAGGCGACCGTGCCCGCGTGGGAACCGGTCTTCGGGAAGGCCGCGGCCGAGCGCCAGAAGCTCGAGGGGGCGGACGCCGACCTGATGCGGAAGGCGCGGGAGGAGACGTCGAGCATCAAGGTCATCGACATCCGTGGCAACGGGTTCTACAAGCTGCTGCTCCAGCCGCGGCAGATGAGCGTCGTGGACGGGCCCGCGCTCCGGGAGAAGGGCGTCACGGTGGACGGACAGAACCTGCCGACGTGGGCGATCGTCGCGGTGGTGGCTCAGGCGAATGGCTGGGACGTGGCGGTCCGCGACGGGCGGTTCGTGATCGACGCGAAGGCGGACATCGCCCGCATGATCGCGGAGTGGAAATGACGGCCCTGCTGGCGGCGGTCCTCCTTCTGCAGTCGGAGGCGGACGTCGACGCGTGGTTGCGCGGGGACGACAGGGCGCGCGAGAAGCTCCTCGAGGCCGGACCGGTCGCCGTGCGGCCGCTCCGCAAGCTGCGCGCGCGGTCGCCGGAGAAGATCGACGCGCTCATCGGAACGATCCGCCGCGCGAAGAGCCCGGAGGAGCTCGGGAAGGCGCTCGACGCGACGCGGACGTTCGAGGCGAAGGACCTGCCGGTCGCGGACCTGCCGCACATCCTGTCGGAGGCGCTCGCGACGGCCGTGTTCCTCGACCCGAAGCTGCCGGACGAGGCGGCGGTGAAGACGATCACGGTCGCGGAGAACCAGCGGCCCGTGCACGCGATCCTCGACGCGCTGTGCCGCGACGCGGGGCTCGACTGGTGCGTCACCTACGGGGTCGTTCTCATCAGCACGCCGGACCGGATCTGGCCCGCCGCGCCCGCGCCGAAGCCCGCGCCGCTCGCGGGGGACGAGCTCGAGAAGGCGAAGCGCCTCGTCGAGGCGCTCAACGCGGAGACGCTCGACGAGCGCGATACGGCATCGGCGGCGCTCGAGAAGCTCGGCGGCGCCGCGCTGCCGCTTCTCGAGGCGAACGCGGGCCGCGAGGAGAGGGAGATCGCGTCGCGGTGCAAGGCGCTGGCGGCGAAGCTCAGGACGCCGCCCCCGCGCGCGGTGTTCGGCGCGACGGGCGCGGAGCGGCAGGGCGACGCCGGGGCGGCCGTCGTGGACGCCCTGAAGGGAAAGCAGATCACGTTCAAGGTGCGGCGGCTGAACGTCGCGCACTGCCTGAAGCTGCTCATGGCGCAGACGTCGGTGGGCCTGGAGCTCAACGGGATGGACGCGACGCCGGTCACGCTGAGCGGGGAGAACACGCCCGTGTGGCCGATGCTGGCGATCCTCGTGCACGCGATGGGGTGCGATTTGGCGGTGGTCGGCGGCCGCGTGGTGGTCGATAAACCTGAAGAGATCGAGAAGGTGATCCGCAAGTGATGTGGTTCGTCTACGTGGCGCGATGCGCCGACGGCACGCTGTACACCGGCGTGACCACGGACCTGGCGCGCCGCATGGCCGAGCACTCGTCGGGCCGCGGGGCGAAGTACACGCGCGGCCGGGGCGGGGTGCGGCTCGCGTACAGCGAGCGCCGCCGGACGAAGGGGCGCGCGCTCTCGCGCGAGGCGGCGATCAAGCGGCTTCGTCGCCCGGACAAGCTCGCGCTCATCTCCTGCCGATAAAGAGGGTGATGGGACTCGCAACCAAGCTCAAGGAGCGGTCGCCCGCGATCCGCGTCATCCTCATGCCGCGCGACACGAACGAGGTCGGCACGATCTTCGGCGGCGTGATCATGAGCCTGGTCGACCAGGCGGGCGCCGTCGAGGCGCGCAAGGCGACCGACTCGCGCGTGGTGACCGTCTGCGTCCGCGAGCTCATGTTCAAGAAGCCCGTGCGCGTGGGCGACATCGTGAGCCTCTACACGACGACGAAGAAGATCGGCACGACGTCCGTGACCGTCAAGGTCGAGGTCGAGGTGCAGCGGCGCCACAACTCGGCGATCACGGAGGCCGTGACGGAGGCGGAGTTGGTTTTCGTCGCCGTGAACGACAAGATGGAGCCGACGGCGATCCAGCGGTAGGCTCCTCGAAATTCGTCGAAATTCGTCGAAAACGAGTCGGGGACGGGTGTAGACGAGTCGGGGACGTCTCCAGACGACCCGGATTCGAGTCCAGACGAGTCGGGGACCCCTCCAGACGACCCGGATTCGGGTCCAGACGACCGGGATTCGTGTCCAGAAGACTTGGATTCGCCTCCGGACGACCCGGATTCGGCTCCAGACGACCGGGATTCGGGTCCAGACGACCGGGATGTGCGTCCAGACGACCGGGATCCGCGTTCAGACGACCCGGGGACGGGTCCAGACGACTCGGGGACCTCTCCAGCCGACCCGGATCGTCACCGCCGCGGCGCGTAGTGCGACGGCC
>Ga0187893_10011450_pt1 | contig 12874 bp, 12 predicted proteins | sample MA1701074metaG_FD_139574 | JGI IMG/M metagenome (GOLD analysis project Ga0187893, IMG submission 139574) | White microbial mat communities from a basaltic lava cave in the Kipuka Kanohina Cave System on the Island of Hawaii, USA - MA170107-4 metaG ...
CTCCCTCCTTACCGTGATTGCCAGTCACGTCAGGAGGTGTATCACTTCGCAAGCCGATGCCCCTCACCATTTCACGCACCCGCGTATCGACAGCTGCCGTTACACATTCTGTGTCAGAGCGGACAAGGGTTCCCAGCACGCTGCCGACGCCGTAGCCGACCTGCTCGGGAGTCGTCTCCGCCTTGGTTGACACCGATCCGCTGACCGTCTGCGCCGAGCTCAGCGCGACGAGGCCGAGGAGCAGCAACCCCACCACGGCCGTGAACCTTGTCATGCCGTTCTCCCCCCCAATCTTACGATTCGGACCACCCCTTGGCGCGCTCGACCGCGCGCCGCCAGTGAGCCCGACGCGTCTCCCGCTCGGCCGCCGGCATCCGGGGGACGAACGTCCGCTCCACCTGCCGCTGGCCGGCAAGTTCGGGGATCCCACGCCACAGGTTCACCCCGAGCCCCGCCAGATAGGCGGCGCCGAGTGCCGTTGTTTCCGTGATCGCTGGTCGCTGAACGGCCACGCCGAGCACGTCCGCCTGGAACTGCAAGAGTAGGTCGCTGGCGGCAGCACCCCCATCGACCCGGAGCTCGGTCACCGAGCTTCCCGAATCGGCCACCATCGCCTCCAGGACATCGGCGACCTGAAAGGCAATGCTCTCCAGAACGGCCCGAGCGAGGTGGGCGGCCGTGGCGCCCCGCGTGATCCCCACCAGGCAGCCGCGTGCGTGTGGATCCCAGTAGGGAGCGCCCAGACCCGTGAAGGCCGGCACCAGGTAGAGGCCGCCGGCATCGGGGACACGGGCGGCCAGGCCGTTGATGTCGGACGCGGAGCCGATGAGACCCAGGCCGTCGCGCAACCACTGGATGGCCGCCCCCGCGATGAAGACGCTGCCCTCGAGCGCATACTCGAGGGGCTGGTTCCCGAGCTGCCAGGCGATCGTGGTCAGCAGCTGGTGGCGGCTCTCCACCGGTTGGCGACCGGTGTACATCAGCATGAAGCAGCCCGTTCCATAGGTGTTCTTCACCATTCCGGGTTGTCCACAGAGCTGACCGAACAGCGCTGCCTGCTGATCGCCGGCGACGCCGGCCACAGGAAGCGAGCGGCCGAAGAGGGCGGGATCGCTTTCGGCCACCACGCCGATGCTCGGGCGGATCTCGGGCAGTAGCGCCGGCGGCACCCGGAACAGCTCGAGAAGCGTGTCGTCCCAGCAACCGCGTCTGATGTCGCACAGCATGGTACGCGAGGCGTTGCTCACATCGGTGACGTGAGCGGCCCCCGCCGAGAGGCGGTTGAGGAGCCACGCGTCGACGGTTCCCACCGCCAGCTCTCCTCGCTCGGCCCGGGCCCGCGCCCCAGGGACGTGATCGAGGAGCCAGGTGATCTTGCTGCCCGAAAAGTACGGGTCGAGCACCAGTCCCGTCCGCTCCCGGATGAGGGGCTCGTGGCCGGCCCGACGCAAATCGTCTAACAGGGCGGTCGTGCGACGATCCTGCCACACGATGGCGCGGTGGATAGGGTGTCCGCTTCGCCGCTCCCACATCACCACCGTCTCGCGCTGGTTCGTCACGCCGATGGCCGCGATGTCCGCGGGGCCGACTCCCGCCTCGCGCATGGCCTGCTGGGCGGTGAGGAGCTGCGTAGACCAGATCTCGTCAGGATCGTGCTCCACGAGACCCGGGCTCGGGTAGAACTGCGTGAGCTCGCGCTGGGCCAGGCCGGCCACCGCGCCCTCCTCGGTGAACACGATCGCTCGGGAACTGGTCGTTCCCTGATCGAGAGCCAGGAGGTGGGGCATCAGAGGGTGTACGTCTTGTCCTGCTCCAGCAGCACGAGGCGACCCGCTCCCTCGATGCGCGACAGTTCCTCCGTGGTCTCCTCGTAAAACGGCGCCTTGATGTGGAAGATCCAGACGGGCAGATCGGGCGGCAGCTTGTCGAGCTCGCGCTGGATACGCTGGGGCGTCATGTGCTTGGCCACCTCCGCCAGCTTCTCCAGCCGGTTGGGGAACGAGCATTCCAGGACCACCGCCGTCAAGCCGGTCAACTCGCGCGCCACCTGCCAGAGGGTGCTCGTGGGACCGGTGTCACCCGAGTAGACGAGACCCGTGTGATCGTCGTGGACGATGAAGCCTGAGGTCGGCACGGTGTGATCGACCCACACGGGGGTGACCCACACGTCACCCACGCGCTGCTCGCGCCGTTCCGTCATGCCCTGATAGGTCAGCACGGGCGCGTCGGGGGGGAGCGCCGCGAAGTCGGGCCAGACCACGTTGTTGAAGAACGATGCGCGCAAGGTGTCGACGACCGGTTCCAGGCTGGTGACGGTGACGGGGCGCGGTGCCTCCACACAGGCCAGCGTCTCGGCCAGGAAGGCGAGCCCGACCGTGTGGTCGAGGTGCGAGTGCGAGATGAGGGCATGTTCGATGGCGAACTGCTCGGGTACCGTAAGAGCCCCGGGGACGGTACCAGCATCGAGGAGGATCCGATTGTTGATGAGGAACGCCGAGGGACGCTGGCGGACGCCCACACTGCCGTAGCCGCCCAGAACCCGAAAGTTCATCTGCCGCCGAATCGTAGCAGGTTGCCGCCCTCTGCGCCATGTGCTAGAACACGCGCATGAGTGCGGAGACATTTGATTTTCCGGCGATGGCGCGGGCGCTCATCGTGGGCGACAAGGACACCGTCGCCCGCAAGACCCGCGAGGGCCTCGACGCCGCCATGGACCCCAAGGAGCTGATCTTCAAGGGGCTTATCCCCGGCATGGACGTGGTCGGCGAGAAGTTCCGTCGCAACGAGTACTATGTGCCGCAAGTGCTGCTCTCCGCGCGGGCCATGTACGCCGGCCTCGACCTCCTGAAGCCACTCATCACCGCGAGCGCCAAGGGCGACGATTACCTCGGTGTCGTGGTTATCGGCACCGCCCAGGGTGACCTGCACGACATCGGCAAGAATCTGGTGGCCATGATGCTGGAAGGGGCAGGGTTCAAGGTCGTCAACCTCGGTCGTGACGTGGCCCCGGAGAAGTTCGTGGAGGCGGTGACCGAGCACCAGGCCAATATCGTGGGGATTTCCGCCCTCATGACCACTACCATGCCGGCCATGAAGCGGACGATCGACGCCCTGATCAAGGCGGGCCTCCGTGAGCAGGTGAAGGTGATGATCGGAGGCGCGCCCGTCAGCCAGGCCTTCGCCGACGAGATCGGCGCCGACGGGTATGCCAAGGATTCGACCTTGGCCGTGATCAAGGCCAAGGGCCTCATGCGGGTGGCGGAGCCCACGGAGGTCGTCCGGTGAAGGCGCACGGCTGGGAGGTGCTCGAACGCGTCCATGCCGGCGAAGTGCTCCTGTTCGACGGTGGTTACGGGACCATGCTCTTTGCGGCGGGTCTGCTCAATGGCGCTTGCCCCGAGGCCTGGAACGACACCCACCCCGAGGTCGTGCGCGGAATCCACCACGGTTATTTCGAGGCTGGAAGCCAGATCGTCGAGACGAACACCTTCGGGGGAACCCGACTCAAGCTCAAGGAGTACGGGATCGGGGATCGCACGCGCGAGCTGAACGACAAGGGGGTGCGACTGGCCCGAGCGGTGGCCCCCACCGACTGTTACGTGGCCGGGTCTATCGGGCCGACAAGCTCCGTGCCTGCCGAGTTCGGGGTGGGGGATAACATCGCCACCGACGATGAGTATTTCGAGAGCTTCCGCGAGCAGGCGGAGGCGCTCGCCGAGGGTGGCGTCGATCTGTTCGCGGTGGAGACCATGATGTTCCCCCAGGAAGCCACGGCTGCTATCCGCGCGTGCAAAGCCGCGGCCGATCTGCCGGTCATGGCCACAATGTTCTTCCAGTTCGAGGAGCTTCACGATCGCGACCGGACGATGTGGGGCGAGAGTCCCGCTGAGGTTGCCAAGAGTCTCATCGCCGCCGGCGCCGATATCGTGGGCATGAACTGCGGCCGGGGCCCCGATCGTGCCGTCGTGATCATCCAAGAGATGCGTCAGGTCGCTGACACGCCCCTGATCGCCTATCCGAATGCCGGTCTGCCCGTGACGAAGGGCGACCGCGTCGAATACGAGCTTGGCCCGGAGGAGATGGCCCGAGAGTATCCCGCCCTTGTCGACGCCGGGTGCAACATCGTCGGGGCGTGCTGCGGCTCCAACCCCGCGCACATCCGCCGCATCGCTGAGGTCGTGCGGTCGCGAACGAAGTAGGGCCCGTTGGGTGACGAGGCGGCACGGGTTCTTTCCGATATCGCGCTCGACATCGATCCCGCCGACGTCCTGCGCTTTCAGGGCTACAGGGCCGAGGCGGCGCCTCCTGGGCCCGACGTGGTGGTCCTCTTCGAGGAGGCAATGGCCCTCGGGCGGCGGCTCATGGCGCCGCGGGCCGTCGTTCGCTGGCTGCCCGTCACGGGTGCGAGCCATGACAGGCTCGATGTTGCTGGTGAGGCCCTGCATCTCCCGGGTATCGCCGCTCGGTGGGGCGCGATCGAGTTCGCCGTAGTGGCGCTGTGCACCGTCGGCGAGGCGGTGGAGCAGCACGTCGCCCAGTTGTGGGAAGCGCGCGAACTGCCCCTGGCCGCCATGCTGGACAGCGTGGGCTCGGGTGCGACCGAGAGCCTCGCGGAGTACGTGAATGACGTGCTCTGCCAGGAGGGTCTGGCCCGGGGCCTCCGAGTCACCAACCGGATCAGCCCCGGCTACCGCCCCTGGGACGTTGCTGAACAGCAGACGCTCTTCCGGCTTTGCCCCGCCGCCTCCATCGGGATTTCCCTGAACGACGCGTGCTTCATGACGCCGGGTAAGAGCATCTCGTTCCTGGTGGGCGCCGGATCGCACGCTCGTGTCGACGACTACTTCAGCCAATGCGCGCGCTGCTGGATGACCGCCTGCGCCTTTCGCCGGGTGCCCCTGCGTCGGAGTGTCGGGATGGGGGGCCTCGAAGGGCCCCTCAAGCCCCCCTTGCGCTCGGGGCCGCCCCGGGGAACCCGGGGCGCCCCTCGCTAGCACGCTCGTTTTCGGGGCCTTGAGGGGTCCGGTGCGCTCCTCGACGGGGGCGAATAGCTCGGCGGCGCGGCCGGTCTCGGGCGGTGATCTGGTAGCATGCAATCGATGTCGGCTGCCGACAACGTCATCCTGGTCGGCTTCATGGGGGCGGGGAAGTCCTCGGTGGGTCGCTTGCTGGCGCGCCGCCTTGGCCGGTGCCTGGTGGAGACCGACGACATGATCACCGCAGGTGAGGGGCGCGCCATTTCCGAGATCTTTCGTATCGACGGTGAGGCGCGTTTCCGCGAGCTCGAAGCTGAAGTTCTGGATGCCTTGGCCCTCAAGTCCGGGGAGGTCATTGCCACCGGCGGCGGCTTTCCGTGCCGAGACGACCGCATGACCAGATTGCGTACCCTGGGCACGGTGATCTGGCTGAAGAGCGACCTTCGGGTCGCGTACGAAAGGGCGCAGCGGTCCGGGGTCCGGCCCATGCTGTCCGGCCGCTCTCTCGCAGAGATCGAGGATCTTTACCGCCAGCGCGAACCCTACTACGAGCAGGCGCACATCACCATCGACACGACCGGCCTCGGCGTCGATCAAGTTGTCGGGCGAGCGGTGTCGATGTTCAGGAGGACGCATGCCGCCCGTCCCTGACCGTGAGCCCGCCCTCCTTGGAGCCGCCGCGAGTGTGCGCCTCGTCCGTGGTGGGACGTTGTCGCCGGTGGCGCTCGTCGAAAGCTGTCTGGCCCGGATCCGGGCCTTCGACACCGATGTGAAGGCGTGGGTGCACGTGGATGAAGTCGGGGCTCGCGGGGCTGCTCAGGAGGCCGAGCGTGAGGTACGAGCCGGCCGCCTACGAGGCGTCCTGCACGGCATCCCGGTCGGGATCAAGGACATCATTCACGTGGCCGGGATGCCCACGCGGGCAGGCGCTGCCGCCTTCGCGCACTCGATGCCGGCTCACGACGCTCCCGTGGTGGCCCGCCTCCGGGCGGCCGGGGCCGTGATCCTCGGCAAGACTCACACCACGCAGTTTGCCCTCCGCGATCCGGCGCCCACACGCAATCCCTGGAACCGCGAGCACACGCCGGGAGGCTCGTCGGCGGGTTCGGCGGCCGCGGTCGCCGCGCGCATGGTTCCCCTCGCCCTCGGGACTCAGACAGTGGGATCGGTGCTGAGGCCGGCGGCCTATTGCGGTGTGGTCGGCTACAAAGGCACCTATGGGCTTGTCCCCCTCGATGGTGTCATCCCCCTGGCGTGGTCGTACGATCACGTCGGCGTGTTCGGCCGATCCGTGGAGGATGCGGCTCTCGCCTTCGAAGTCCTAATCGGCGAGAGCGTACGGATTGCCGCCCCGTCGCAAGCGCCTCGGATTGCCCTCGCGCGAGAGTTGCTGGCGGTCGCGCAGCCTGACGTGGCTACCCAGGTCGCGGCAGCGGCCGAGGCCTTTGCGCGAGCAGGCGCGAAGGTGACCGAGGTGAAGCTTCCGTCGGCCTACGCCGGGCTCCACGCCGCCGGCCAGGTCGTGCTGGAAGCCGAGGCCGCTACCTATCACGCCGACGCGTTTGCCCGACACGCCGCAGACTACGCCCCCGGGATTCGAGGGACCGTCCAGGCGGGCCTCGCCCACCCGGCGACGGCCTACGTCGTGGCCAACCGGGCGCGCTTGCTCTTCCGCACCGAGGTCCTGCCGCTGCTCGCTGCCCACGACGCCCTTCTGAGCCCGGTCGCACCATCCACGGCACCCGCCGGACTCGGCTCGACGGGTGACCCGTCGCTCTGTGCACCCTGGAGCTGGGCGGGTGTGCCTGCCGTAACGTTGCCGAGCGGACTCGGGGCCAACCGGCTCCCGCACGCGGTGCAGCTGGTCCAGACGGCGGGGGCGGATGCCCACCTACTCAGCGTGGCCCTCTGGTGTGAACGCGTTCTTGGCTTCTCGGCCGAGCCTTCCTCCTGATGCTCGACGCCACGATGGGCGCGCCGGATCAGCGCTAGAAGGCACCCCATGACAATCGGTCGCGTCTTCGTCGACCTGCTGGCCCCGCTCGATGCCGACATCTCGATCGAGGAAGGATTGGCGCGGATGCTGCGCCGTCTCGTCGGCATGACGGGCGCACGGGCCGGACTCCTCGCGTTCGACCCCCCACGTGGAGGCCGCCTCGTGGTGACCGCCTCGACCCGGGCGAGCGACGCGAGGTTGGAGGCCACGCTGCGGGAGCGCGTGAGCGCCGAGCCTCGGCGAACGCGGCGCTCACGCGCGGTCCGTCCCGACCGGGGCGGGGCTCTGCTGCGGATACCGCTGCCGGGCGGCGCCGGCCAGATCGGGGAGATCGCGCTCATCGGCGCCACGCGGGCGATGACCCTGCGCGCGCTTCCATCAACCTTCCCGCGTGAGCTGGGTGCGGCTCTCGGACAGGTCTGGTGGCTTCACCGGCGCGCCCTCCGCATTCAGGTTCTCAACCTCGTCACCGAGGCCAGCTCGCGGCATTCGCTCGACGAGGTTCTCACCGTCTTCGTGGAGGGACTGGCCCGGCTCGTCGACTTCGACGCCATTGGCATGGGTCAGCTGGACACCGATCGTGATCCGTCGGTGTGCGTCGATTTGCTCGCAGGATCGGGCCAAGGGCACCGCCAGGGCGCCACTCGACTTCTCCTCGACGACACTCTGCTGGGGCGGGTGGCGGCGCAATGCGATCCGCTCCTGCTCGACGATGTCGCCACCGGCAACGGGGAGGCGGACCCCGCGTGGGGGCAATTCGTCGCCCAGGGGTGTCGGGCGGCGCTCCTTGTGCCTCTCGTATCGCGGACCGGGGTTTTCGGGGCGGTGATCCTGGGTGCGCGCCGTCCCGGCGCCTTCGATAGGGGGGACGTCGAGATCGCGGTGGAGATCGCGCGGCCGCTCACGGCCGCCATCGAGCAGCACCGGCTCGTCGATGAGAGCCGGCGCCGTACCGACGAGCTGGCCGCGCTCTACCGAACGAGTCAGCTCATCGCAGCTCGGCTTGATCTCCCCTCCGTCCTCGACGAGATCAGTCGCGCTGTCTCCGTTCTCATCGGGAGCACTGGCTGTGGCATCGGTCTCCTCGACGAGAGCCGAGCGAACCTGGTGCATGCGGCGGCCCATGGGTTCCGGACCGATGCCTGGCGAGCTCTGTCCATGCCCGTCGGCGAGGGGATCATCGGCCGTTGCGCAGAGAGCGGGGTGGCCATCCGCGTGAGCGATATCCGGGCTGATCCACGCTCAGCGCGCCGGGACGTCGACGAGCACGAAGGCATTCGCGCGATGCTGTGCGTACCTCTCAAGGACGCGCGGAGCACCATCGGCGTGATCTCGGCCTTCTCCACGCGGCCGGGCGTCTTTACCGCGCACCACCAGCGCGTGCTGGAAGCATTCGGCGAGCAAGCCGGCATCGCCATCCATAACGCCCAGCTCTTCGAACGGAGCGAGCGACGGGCTCGGGAGACGCGCGCCCTGCTGGAGGCCGGCCGCTCGGTGACGGCCAGCCTGGACATCGGCCGCACGGTGCAGGTCATCATGCAGCAGGCGCGCGGGGTGCTTGGCGTGGAGTCCTGCAGCATCATGCGGATCGATCCCGCCTCCGAGGAGCTGGTCACGTTGGCCAGTCTGGACCTGCCTGAGAGCATGGCGACCCAGATCCGACTCAAGGTGGGGGAGGGAATCGCGGGCATGGCCGTCCAGGAGCGCCGGCCTGTGCAATCCGCCGATCTCGACGCCGATACCCGGGTGCGCTACCCGCACTTGTCCCGGGGGGGCGGATTCCGATCCATGCTGGTCGCTCCCCTGCGAGTGGGTGACCGTGCGGTGGGCTCCATCAGCGTGTTTCGGCGTGACACGCACCGCTTCTCGGTGGCCGAGGAGGAGCTTTTGCTCGCGCTCGCCGACCAGGCCGCCATTGCTCTCGAGCATGCCCGCCTCTACACAGAGCAGGAGCGGATCGTGGCCGAGCGGACGCGTGAACTGGACACGCAGAAACGCTTCGTGGAGGTGGTCCTGGAAACAATTCCCCTTGCCGTGTTCGTGCTTGACCCGAGACTTGGTGTCGTGCGTGCGAACGCGTCGGGGGCACGCGTTCTGGGTGTGCCCAACCCGGCCGGCCGGACCTTCCCCCGCCTTGTTCCCGAGGAGGTGGGTCTCCGCCTCGCCGAGTTCCTGCAGGGAGCGCTGCGGGCCCCCCACGCGAGCTTCCTGGAAGCGGAGGTCCTGCTGGCGGCGGAGGCGCGCACCTTGCGTTTCACGGCGGCTCCACTCGGGGCGGCGGGGGAGGAGGCGACCCACCTCGTGCTTCTGGTCGACGACATCACCCTGGCCAAGCGCCTGGAGCAGCGCATGCTTCTCACTGAGCGCTTGACCACCGCGGGCCGCCTGGCGGCGGGGGTAGCCCACGAGCTCAACAATCCGCTCGCGACCATTGCCGGCTGCGCCGAGTCGCTGCAGGCACGGACGCGGGAGGGGGCGTTCTCGTCGTTTCCCGATGCCGCCGATCTTCGCCACTACCTGGGGTTGATCGAGGAGGAAGCGTATCGCTGCAAGGAGATCACGAGCAGCCTGCTCCAGTTCGTCCGCGATCCTGGGGTTCGGCAGACGCCAACCGATCTGAACGGGTTGGTCCAAAAGGGGGTGGAGCTGCTTTCGCACCAGTCCCGCTTCTCGGGGCGCCGCTTCGTCGAGGAGCTTGATCCCGACCTGCCCCTGGTCACCCTCAATGAGGGGCAGATGCGCCAGGTGTTCCTGGGCCTTGCCTCCAATGCCCTGGAGGCCATGGAAGCCACCGGTACCCTCACCATTCGCTCACGGCAACGGCGGGGCGAAGTCGAGGTCGAGTTCGAAGACGAGGGTCAGGGGATTCCCGACGAACTGCTGGGAAGGATCTTCGATCCCTTCTTCACCACGAAACCGCCTGGACAGGGCACCGGGCTCGGCCTTGCGATCGCCCAAGGGATTGTGGCCGACCACGGCGGGCGGATCGAGGTGACGTCGCGACCAGGCAAGGGCAGCTTGTTCCGCGTGGTGCTACCCGCGTGAGCCGCCCCATCCGTGTCCTCGTGGCCGACGACGAGAAGAACCTGCGCGAGCTGATGGTGCGCGAGCTGGCTCGTCAGGGTCATCAGGTGGAAGGGGTTGCGGATGGGGACGCCGCCCTCGAGCGTCTGCGGGAGGCGCCGTACGATGTGGTCATCCTCGACATGAAAATGCCGCGCAAGGAGGGGATCGAAGTCCTGCGAGAGTTGGGCGGCTTTCCCGAGCAACCTCAAGTCATCGTGATGACCGGGTTCCAGGAGGTCTCGACCGCGGTCGAGGCCATGAAGCTCGGGGCCTATGACTACCTGACCAAGCCCACCAAGATCGAGGAACTGGAGGTGGTTGTCCGCAAGGCGGCGGAGAAGGGACAACTGCTGCGCGACAACGTGGCCCTTCGGTCGCGCCTGCCGGGAGCCGAGCCGTTCGGGGGGATCCTGTCGCGTACGGCCCGGATGCAGGACGTCCTTCGCATGATCGAGCGGGTGGCCCCGACGGATTCCTCCGTCCTCATACTCGGGGAGAGCGGGACCGGCAAGGAGCTGGTCGCGCGAGCCATTCACGAGCGATCTCAGCGCGCGACCCGTCCCTTCGTGCCCATCCACTGCGGTGCCCTGCCCCGCGAGATCTTCGAGTCGGAACTGTTCGGTCACGAAAAGGGAGCCTTCACCGGCGCCGTTGGCGCCAAGCCCGGCCTGCTCGAGCTGGCAGACGGAGGAACACTCTTCCTGGACGAGATCGGTGAAACGGAGCCCGACAGCCAGGTGAAGCTCCTGCGCGTGCTAGAAACCGGCATGTTCTTCCGGGTCGGGGGCACTCGACCCCGGCGGGTGGACGTTCGCCTGGTAGCCGCTACCAACCGGGACTTGGCCGAGGCCATGAAGCAGTCTGAGTTCCGTCAGGATCTGTACTACAGGATCAACACGATCACCATCCAGCTGCCACCCCTGCGCGAGCGCCGGGAGGACGTGGCCCTTCTGGCTCGACACTTCGTGGAGGGCAACGCGGCCTACGGCGTCAAACACCTCAGCCCCGGCGCCCTGGCCGCGCTGGAGGGTTACTCCTGGCCAGGCAACGTGCGGGAGCTGCTCCATGCCATCGAGCGAGCGGTCATCCTTTCAAAAGACGAGGAGATCCAAGCCGAGGATCTTCCGCCGGAGGTGGCGGGGGCCTTCCCGCAGCCAGTCGGGGCCGTGGGTGGCAGCCTCGAAGCCATGGAGCGTCAGCACATCATCTCGACCCTGCGCCAGGTCGCCGGTCACCGGGGCAAAGCGGCCGCCCTGCTGGCTATCGATCCCAAGACGCTGTACCGCAAGATCCTCACGTACGGCATCAAGCCCGACGAGTACAACTGATCTCGGGCGTTGTGCCTGAGCGGGCGACCCATCGGACCGCCTGGCAAGTAGCTGCCACGCTGCATTTTCTCCTCTGAAATCCGCATGGCACAGACCTTGCCTGTGTCATGGTTGACGGATCAGTAGCAGGAAAGGGAACCCATGAAGCGAGTTTTGCTGATTGATCAGGACGCCACGGTGATGCAGCGCATCGGCCTGCATTGCCTGGAGCGTGAGGTAGGTGTCGTGATGGCGGACAACCTGTGCGAGGGGGTCCGGGCTTTGTTACGCACGAGCGTCTCGCTGATCGTTGTCGATGCCGCCCTGCTGCGGCTGACGCCGAAGGAGCACGCCACCCTCTTCGAGCGCGTGGCCCCGGCCGTGCCCGTTGTCATCGCCTTCCGCCCGGACGTCCCCCTCGAGACGAGGGTGGCGTACGAGGTTCTCGGATTCAAGACATTGACCCGACCGCTGACGGCCGAGGATATCCTCGACAAAGCGGCCGTCGCTGACCCTCCCGTGGGGTGAAGGAGGTGCCGTGATACGCCGGCTCATCATCGGTCTGGCGATTCTGGGGGTGCTGGCGTTGGCAGCCCTAGAGCTGGCGAGCGAGCGGCGAGTCACGAGCGTGGGCGACTTCGGCGCCTTTACGGAGACCAGCGAGCGCGACACACGGCTGCCGGCGGCGAACGAGTGGGAGTCGCAGGGCGCGGTCCGACCGGTTCTGACTCGCTGACCCGCTACTTACTTGCACCTGCTCCTAGCCCGTGTACACTCGGGTATCGGCCGCGTTCGGTCGAATCTCGCCTCCAATGTGTTCTTCCGCGTTCGCGGGGCGTGTACGGTATCGGAAGAAAGATTCAGGAGGACACACCATGGCTGCAAAGCTCTACGTGGGTGGCCTGTCGTACTCCACAACGAGTGAGGCTCTCCGGGAGTTCTTCGCGCAGAGCGGTAACGTCCAATCGGCTACTGTGATCACCGATCGCTTTTCTGGCCAGTCCCGGGGCTTTGGCTTCGTGGAGATGGCCACGACCGAGGATGCTCAAAGCGCCATCTCGCAGCTAAACGGACGCGAACTGGACGGACGTCGGATCACCGTCGAGATCTCGAACCCGCAGGCCCCGCGCCCGGGCGGAGGCCGGCCTGGCGGCGGTGGCGGTGGTGGTGGGCGCGGCCCAGGTGGTCGTGGCCCGGGTGGCCGCGGCCCCGGCGGCGGCCGCGGAGAGAGCGGTTACGCCCACCGCCCGTCCAAACCCGTCAAGTGGTAACCCGCTAGCGCAGACGCCGTCAGACCGAGACACGCCCCGGGGAACCCGGGGCGTGTCCGAGCGTAAGGGGTAGGGGGCCCCCTTTCGAGGCTCCGGAAACCTAGCGTTGGACCGAGGCGCGCCCCGGGTTCCCCGGGGCGTGTCCGAGCGCACGGGGGGCTTGGGGGGCCCTTTCGAGGCCCCGGAAACCTAGCGTAGGACCGAGGCGCGCCCCGGGTTCCCCGGGGCGTGTCTGAGCGCACGGGGGGCTTGGGGGGC
>Ga0187893_10011451_pt1 | contig 12873 bp, 13 predicted proteins | sample MA1701074metaG_FD_139574 | JGI IMG/M metagenome (GOLD analysis project Ga0187893, IMG submission 139574) | White microbial mat communities from a basaltic lava cave in the Kipuka Kanohina Cave System on the Island of Hawaii, USA - MA170107-4 metaG ...
AGTTTCGCCGCGGCGCGTTCCTGTGCATCGAGTGCTGCGACCCAACCGGCGTAGAAGGGATCGGATTGCACGTCGAGGCGCCCGGCGGAACGGGCAGCAACCGGCGCTGGAATCGTGACGCCGAACGCCGCCAACAAGAGAAGCGCGTACGTGGACCGCACTCCATCTCCTTCGTGTACTAGCGGTTCCGGGAGTCGGTCGCGCGCAGTATAGCACGCACGTTCCGGGCCTTGGTGCGCCCGCTCGATGGATGGGGAACCGTCGAAGACACCGCGCGACGCCGGCGACGCGGTCTGGATCTTTCGCGCCGGCGTCGCTAGGCTCGCGCCGGGAGGATCCGAATGCGTGTTCCGGTGCTCGATCTCGAAGCCCAGTATGCTTCGATTCGCCACGAGATCGAGCCGGTCTTGTTGGCGGTCGCCGCATCGCAGCGTTTCGTGCTCGGGCCCGAGGTGGAAGCGCTCGAACAAGAGATCGCGGCGTCGATCGGCGTCCCACATGCCATCGGTTGCGCTTCCGGCACCGATGCCTTGCTCTTGGCGATGCGCGCCTGCGGTGTGCGCCCGGGCGATGAAGTCGTGACGTCGCCGTTCACTTTCTTCGCGACCGCCGGCGCCGCGGCGCTCTTGGGTGCGCGGCCGGTGTTCGTGGACATCGATGCGGCGACCTTCAACCTGGACCCCGAGCGCCTCGAGGCGGCGATCGGACCTCGCACGCGTGCCATCGTGCCGGTGGACCTCTTCGGCCAATGCGCCGATCTGGAACGCATTCAGGAGATCGCGGCGCGTCACGACCTGCCGGTGATCGAGGACGCGGCGCAGAGTCTCGGCGCCGAGCATCGCGGCCGGCGGGCCGGCGCACGCGTGCTCACGACTTTCAGTTTCTACCCGACGAAGAATCTGGGCGGGTTCGGCGACGGCGGCATGCTGGCGACTCCCGATGCGACGCAGGCGAAAATCCTGCGCCAACTCCGTGTACACGGTGAGGCGCAACGTTACGTGCACGAGCGCGTCGGAACCAATTCGCGTCTCGACGCACTGCAGGCCGCGGTGCTGCGAGTGAAGTTGCGCCATCTCGACGCTTGGACGGCGGCGCGACAACGCCACGCTGCAGCGTACGGCGACGCGCTGGCGTCGCTCGGCTCCCAGGCGACGTTGCCTGCGATCGCACCCCACTGCACCCGTCACGTGTTCAACCAATACACGATTCGAGTCGAAGCCCGTGATGCGTTGCGCGCGCATCTCGCGGCCGCGGGAATCGGCACCATGATCTACTATCCGATGCCGCTGCACTTGCAGCCTTGCTTCCGCGATCTGGGCGGGCGTGAAGGCGATTTTCCCGTCGCCGAACAAGCTGCCGCGACCGTGTTGTCACTGCCGATCTATCCCGAACTCGCGCCGCAGCAGATTCAGTACGTCGCCGACGCCATCGCATCTTTCTTCGCGGCACGCTGACGGAGGTCGTATGGCTGGTCTCGGACGCTACCGTCGCATCGAGATCCAAGTCGGGCTGTTCGCCGTCCTCTGCTCGATGGTGCTGGTGTTCGGCCTCCTGTGGCTGCGCGATTTCCGCTTCGCGAAGCGCTTCAGCGTCTACAAAGCCGATTTCGTCGACACCGGCGGTCTGGTGCCAGGGGACATCGTCACCGTGGCGGGGTTTCGCAAGGGATCCGTTCGAAAGATGCGATTGCTCGATCGCGGCGTCGAGGTGGAACTGGCGATCGAGCAGGACGTGCAATTGCGGACCGACGCGGTCGCCGCCATCGGAACCAAGGGCCTGCTCGGCGAGCGTTTCGTCGCCCTCGAGCGCGGGTCGGAAGGGATGTTGCTGCCGCCCGGAGGACGCTTGCGCGGCCGTCTCGACTACGGCATGGCGGAACTCATGAGCGGCGCCGGCGATCTCATGACCTCGGCGCGCCGAGCTTCCGACGACGTGCAGCGCGTTCTGGCGACGCTCTCCGCGGCGACGCAGGACGCCGAACTGCAGCGCGGCGTCCGCGACGCATCCGTTTCGGCAACCAAGCTGCGCGAGTTGTTGGAGGGCAACCAAACGGCGCTCACCGGCTCGATCCACAGTTTCCAGCAAGCCGCCGACAACGTTTCGCGTCTCACCGGCAACACCGAGGGTGACCTGGTGGCGGTGGTGCGCGACCTACGCGCGGCTTCCGGCAAGCTGGAATCCTTGATGGCACGCTTGGACACGACCGCGGTGAAGGTCGATCGGGTCACGACTCGGGTACTCGAGTCGGATGGAACCATGTCGCGGATGCTCGACGATCCGGCCTTGTACGACGATCTGACCCGACTCCTCGCCCGCACCGATTCGTTGCTCACCGACATCCGCGCGCGTCCCAAGCGGTACTTCAGTCTGAGCATCTTCTAAACGCGAGTCCCCGGATGGTGGTGGCCTCGGAGCCGTGCAAAAAACCTTGCCCCAGTCGTTGGTCGGAATCTTGGTGGCGGCGGGACGCGGCGGCCGCTTCGGCGGCGATGCTCCGAAGCAGTTCCAGCTTCTCGAGGGCCGCAGGTTGATCGAGTATGCGCTCGAAGCGCTGCACGAGTCGGCGCTGGTGCACGCGATCGTGGTCGTCGTTCCAGCCGGATGGGAGGACCGCGCCCGCGAAGGCGCCGCCGCCGCCGGCCTCGCCGCCAAGATCACCGCCGTGATCGCCGGCGGCGCGACCCGCCAGGAGTCGGTGTGGCTCGGGATGGAAGCCGCGCCCGGGCATTCGCACGTCCTGGTGCACGATGCCGCGCGGCCGTTTCTGACCCAACGGCTCATCCGCGATGCGGTGGCCGCGGTGCACGAGCACGGAGCCGCGACCGTGGCGCTGCCGGTGTCGGATACCTTGATGCGCGCGCAAGCGCTGGAGGAACGCGCCGCCGCCACCCTGACGCGCGATCGCATCTGGGCGGTGCAGACGCCGCAAGTCTTCGAGCGCGAGCTGTTGCGCGCCGCACATGAACACGCTCGCGCCCACGGCACCGAAGCGACCGACGACGGCGGCTTGATCTTGGGGCTCGGACGCAAACTCGACTTCGTGCAGGGCAATTGGTGGAATCTCAAGGTCACGACCGCCGAGGATCTGCATCGGGCGCAGTGCATTCTCAAGATGCGCGATCTGTTGTTCGAAGAGGGAAGCGGATGTTTCGAGTAGGCCAAGGGTTCGACGTGCACGCGTTCGCCGCCGGCCGCCGGCTGGTGTTGGGGGGGGTCGAAATCCCGTGTGCTCGAGGCGGACTCGCCGGTCATTCCGATGCCGACGCGCTCGTGCACGCGGTGGCGAGCGCGCTGCTCGGCAGCCTCGCCCTCGGCGATCTCGGGACGCATTTCCCCGATACGGATGCGCGCTGGAAGAATGGATCCAGCCTGGAACTGCTGCGGCGGGTCGCAACCATGGTGCATGACCGCGGTTGGATCGTGGTGAACTGTGACAGCACCGTGATCGCCCAGGAGCCGCGGCTCGCGCCCCACGTGGGTCGCATGCGCGCCAACCTGGCCAGCGCGCTCGCGGTGGAGTTGGATCGCGTGTCGGTGAAGGCGACGACGGCCGAGGGTCTGGGCGCACTGGGCCGCGTCGAGGGAATCGCGGCGCAAGCCCTGGTCACGATCGCGCCGGCCCCGCCGCGCGGCTGAAGGCATCGCGGCTTCGCGATGCGACCGTTGCAACATCGTGGGAGCGACGAGTTCGCGGTTCGACGACTCAGGGTGATCCGCGGGGCGCCCGTCTCATCCGGCAGCGCGCCGACCCCTCAGTACGCGGCCGACTCGTCCGATGCGCCCGCGCGGATCCGTCGCTCGTCGCGAAGCTGCAAACCCTGCGAGGGCGGGGATTATTCCGCCCGTGATAGGGTGCCGGCATGAACGCCTCTCCCTCACCCGTGCGGGTCCGATTCGCTCCCAGTCCCACCGGACGGTTGCACGTGGGCGGGGCGCGCACCGCGATCTTCAACTGGCTGTTCGCGCGCCATCACGGCGGAACGCTGGTGCTCCGAATCGAGGACACGGATCAGGAGCGCTCGACGCGCGCCTCCGAGTCCAGTTTGCTCGCGGACCTCGAGTGGATGGGTCTCGACTGGGACGAGGGTCCGGATGGAGGCGGCCCGTACCCGCCTTACCGGCAGTCGGAGCGGCAGGAAATCTACGCGGAGTCCGCTTCCCGGCTCGCCGCGGCCGGCGCCATTTATCCGTGTTTCTGCACCGATGCGGAACTGGATGCGAAGCGCGGCGCGCAGCGGGCCGCGGGGCTGGAGCCCCATTACGACGGCACCTGTCGCGGACTCGATCCGCGAAGCGCCGCCGAGCGGCGGGCGAAGGGTGAGACGCACACGATGCGATTCCGCGTCCCGGATCGCTCCGTCACCTTCGAAGATCGCGTGCGCGGGTCGATGCGCTTCGAATCGTCCACCGTCGGCGACTTCGTCCTGCTGCGTTCCAACGGCATGCCCACTTACACCTTCGCCTGCGTGGTGGACGACGCAGCGATGCGAATTTCGCACGTGCTGCGCGGCGAGGATCACCTCACCAACACGATGCGACAGGTCTTGATCTACGAGGCGTTCGGGCTGACGCCGCCGGAGTTCGCACACCTGTCGCTGATCGTGGATGCCGATCGTGCCAAGTTGAAGAAGCGCGAAGGGCAGGAGGGAACGTATGTGGACGAATACCGCGCGCGCGGCTATTTGCCGGGCGCGCTGGTCAACTTCTTGGCGCTGCTGGGTTGGTCGTCGCCTTCCGGCGACGAGGTGCTGAATCGCCAGCGTCTCGTGGCCGAGTTCGATCTGGATCGAGTCGGGCGGGCGCCGGCGGTGTTCGACACCCAAAAGCTGCGCTGGATGGCGGGCGAGCATCTGCGTGCTGCGCCGCTCGCGGAGCTGGCTCGCGACAGCATGCCGTTCATGCACGACGCGGGACTCGACTTGGATATGGCGGCGGCGACGCGCATGCTCGCCGCCTTTCGCGACGGCCTGACGACGCTTGCCGACCTGCCGATGCGGGTGCGTGATCTGCTGCATCCCGGTGCGCCCGAGCCGGAGGCCGCCGCTGCACTCCAGGCACCCGAGGCACGTCGCTTGCTGAAGGCGTTGGTCGCGGGTTTCGACGACCGCACCGCGAAGTCATCCGTGGATGGAGCCGTCTTCAAGGCGCTCCTGCAGGAATGCGGCAAGACGGCCGGGATCAAGGGGCGCGAGCTGTTCTTGCCGGTTCGCGCCGCCATCAGCGGTCGCGCGCATGGGCCTGAAATCCCGCTGCTCTTCGACGCGCTGGGAGCGGACGTGGTGCGGGAACGCCTCGCGGCGCACGCGCGCTGAAACCAGTGCACCGTGCGTGAATGCATTGCTTGCGGGCGGTCGCGAGTCCGTGTTGAATGAAGCGGTGTGCGTCATCGGGAACACGCGTGGGAGCGTGTGCCGGCGACCGTCGGGGCCGGGTGCGGAGAAAGGGAGCGATGCCATGCGAGTGATCGTGCTCCTCGGTGGGGACTCCCCCGAGCGCGACGTATCGAAGGTCTCGGGGCGTGCGGTCGCCGAGGCGTTGACCCGCGGAGGGCATGATGTGCTGGCCATGGATACCGCGGGGCCGTACGCCGGCCAATCGATCGACTTCGGAACGCGCGCGGCGCAGATCGGCATCGAACCGCCGTCCGACGCGCTCCTGCCGGCGAACGAAGCGGTACGCGCGATTCAGCGCATCGGTGCGCGCGATTTCGGCGACGTGGACGTCGTCTTCGTGGCCTTGCATGGCGGCAAGGGCGAGGATGGCACGATCCAGGCGCTGCTCGAGATGACCGGTATTCCCTACACCGGCTCCGGGGTCATGGCGAGCAGCGTCGCCATGGACAAGGAAACCTCGAAGCGAATCTTTCGCGATCTAGCGGTTCCGACGCCGCGCGGGTTCGCCGCCGATGCGACGCTGCCGGCGGAAGAAATCAGCGCGACGATCACCCGCGAGTGTGGCTACCCGGCCATCGCGAAGCCGAACAGCGCGGGCTCGAGCGTCGGTTTCTCGCTGATTCATGCGCCCGACGACGTCAAACCCGCCATCGAAGCGGCCGCCGCCTACGACACCCGCATCCTCTTCGAAGGCTTCATCCCGGGTCGCGAGATGACGGTGGCGGTCCTCGACGGGCAAGCACTGCCGGTGGTGGAGATCGTGCCGCAAGTCGGCGTCTACGATTACCGCAGCAAGTACACGCCAGGGTCGAGCCGCTACCAGGTACCGGCGGAGATTCCGGCGGCGGTGACCCTGCGCTTGCAGGAACTCGCCCTGCGTTGCTTCCATGGGCTTCGCTGTCGCGACTTCGCGCGCATCGACTTCCGGCTGACCCCGGAGAACGAGCCCTTCTGCCTCGAGGTGAACACGATCCCGGGCATGACGCCGACGAGCCTGGTTCCGAAGGCTGCCAAGGCCGCGGGAATCGAATTCGATGCCGTCGTCGAGCGCATCCTGCGCTTGGCGGCGTCGCGTGGTCGCGTGCGCGCGCCGCGCTGACGAATCGTCGAGGTTCCCATGACCCAACTTCTCGTCGGCATGGTGCACTTGCCGGCGCTGCCGGGAGCGGCGCGCGCGGCCGACTCGATGGCCGACATCGAGGCACGCGCGGTGTCGGACGCCCGTCTGCTCTTCGAACACGGCTTCGACGCCTGCATTCTCGAAAACTTCGGCGACAGTCCCTTCTGGAAGGATACGGTCGAACCGGTGACGGTGGCGGCGTGCGCGCGGCTGGCGTCAGCGGTACGCCGCGCGGTTCCGCAGTTGCGGCTTGGCGTCAACGTGCTGCGCAACGATGCGCGGGCGGCGCTCGCCATCGCGACCGCGTGCGACGCTGCCTTCGTCCGAGTCAACGTCCATGTCGGCGCCACCGCGACCGATCAGGGCGTCATCGAAGGACGCGCCGCCGAAACCCTGCGGCTGCGACGTGCACTCGGAAGCCGTGTCGAGATCTGGGCCGACGTGCACGTGAAGCACGGCCGCGCGCTGTCCCATGCGGACATCGCTTCCGAAGCCGACGATGCCGTTCGACGCGGGCACGCGAACGCCTTGATCGTGAGCGGTGCCGGTACCGGCGTCGCGACGGATCTCGGCGACGTCCGCGCGGTCACGGCGCTTGGGCTCGGGGTGCCGGTGCTCATCGGCAGCGGTGTGACCGCGGCGACGGTACGGGCGGCGCTCGCAATCGCGGACGGCGTCATCGTTGGCTCGGCGCTGGAACACGACGGCAAAGCCGGCGCGCCTCTGGATCCATCGCGGCTGCGCAGCTTTGTCGCGGCGGCGCGCGGTCACTGAGCCCGCGTATCACGGTTCGAGCCCGGCGGCGCGCAAGTCCAGCGGTTGTGAGAGCAGACGGCGTACTTCCGGATCCGCAGGCGCGAGGCGCTGCGCCTCCTGCGCGGCGGCGGTCGCTTGATTCTGCATGGCGCGTTCGCGTTGCAGGGCGGCGAGCGCCGCCAGCGCCCGGGCTCGCGTCACGACATCATGGGCTTGGCCCGCACGTTGGAGCAGCGTGTCGAACAATCGCTGCGTCTCGGTGTACGTGGCATTCCGAAAGTGATGCAGACGGCGGTCTTCGATCGCACCGGCGGCGGCGCCGGCCGCATACGGATTCGGTCCCCTCGCCGCCCGCGCGGCCGCGATGCCCGACATGAGGCATGCCGCCGCCCAAACTGCGATCACCGCCCTCACGAGGCTCGCTCCAGAACGGCCCAATACGCTCCAGGCGCGAATTCGACGTTCCGCAGTCGGAAGGCGCCCCCGGCAACGGCCGTGCGTGCCGCGTTCAGGAGCCGCTCGTGCTGTCGGAATCCCGGCCGCACTTCGTCCAGCGATTCGAATGGAATCGGCGCGTAGGCGCCGAACAGCACGATGACGTCGGCGCGAGCCAGCAAGGCGTCGGGGTCGCCGCGCTCGTGTCCGATATCCGCTGGAGTCAGGGGTGCGTCATCGGATCGCGGTGCACGCGCGATGCGCACATCGGCGAGTCCCAGCGCATCCACCACTCTGCCGCCCGAGGTGTAACCGGTGGCGCCGATGGCGAACAGCCCGAAACGCGTTTCCGCTGGATAGCTGTGCGCGAGTGCATACCCGAGTTGAGCCGCGTGGCGAACCCATTGGAAAGCGCCGGGCGCGACGCGTCTCGACGCCGCGAAGCCGAGCAGCGCCGCCAGCGTCACGGCGGTTGCGATGCGCGTGGCCACACGTGCTTCGTTCCAGAGACATCCTAGGGTGCCTCCCAAGGCTGCGAGTGCGAGCGGCAGCAGGTGCAACATCGGGCGATGGAACACGAAATGGTCGCCGCCCAGGGAGACGAGGAAGACTGCGTATGCCACGATGCCGATCCCGATCGGCGCCAAGACCGGGCGCCGCCAGGGGGCGAAGCAGGATGCGGCCGCGAGCACCAACCATGGATACGTGAGCGGGGCGCGGACGAGCCATTCGAATCCGATGCGGACGTGAGCCCAGTCCGCCGCGCTCTTGGCGTGAAACGTATTCGGAAGCGGATCGCCGAAATAGAACGCGTGCGCGAGGAGGTACAGTGCGCCGCCGATCAGGGCCGGCAGCAACACGCGGAGCAAGGCTGCGATCGTGCTGGTGCGCCGCAGCAGCGCCCATGCCGCAACGGCGCCGGCGAACAGGACGAATTCCGCGCGCACCAGAACGGCGATCAAGACGAGCCACCCGGTGCCGGTGGCCTGGTAGCCTTGGACGCAGCGGCGTACCAGGGATCGTCCCGCGAGTGCCCACGTGCATGCCGCGAGCGCCGTCTCCATTCCGGAAAGTGCGGCCAGCAAGAAGCGGACATCGAGCGCGATCAACGTCGGTGGAAGCAGTGTCGTGACGATCGCGCCGCGCGATCGCGCACCGGCGAGTTCCAGCGCCCAACGTCCGCTTGCGAGCACGGCTCCCCATGCCGCGACAACACCGAGCACGCTCGCTGCGACGAGCGGCGACACGCCGACACGTGCGCACAACGCCAGCAGCCACATCCACACCGGGCTGGTCGCCGCATCGACACGCTCGCCGGGATTGAAGACCGGCCCATTCCCGGACGCTGCATTCTCTGCAATGCGAAAGTAGATGAAGCCGTCGTCTTGCAAGCAGGGGACGAGATCGGGTACCCGCCATGCGGCGAGGATGGCTGCAACCAGGGCGAGGCATGCGAGTGCGAGGCATGGTCGACGCTCCACCGGTTCTCTCCTTGCTTCGACGGCATCATATCGCGCATCATGAGGGCCGTGGGTTGCTGCGGGGGGCGCACCATGAAGAAGTTCGCCTACTACAAGAATCTGAACGAACGCCAGCGCCGGCTGTACGATCGGAGCGATGCGGTCACTTCGGTGCGGGTTCCTGGGAGCGGCGTCGCCGATCTGGCCGTCGACATCGCAACCGCGCTGGCAGCCGATGATCGTGTCGGCACCGAGCGCGCGGCGCACACGCTGGTCGCAGCCGTCCTCGAGGCCCTGCAAGTTTCACCGGTCCGAGTCCGCGTCCTCGCGGTGCGGCCGTCGAACCATCGCGAGGAACTACACGGGCAGTACGTGTTAGGCGGCCGCCGGACACAGCCCAGCATCACCGTGTGGATGCGCACGGCTCAAAAGAAACAAATCGTAGCCTTTCGTACTTTCTATCGCACCTTGCTCCATGAGGTTGCACATCATCTCGACTACCAGCTCTATCACTTCGAGGATTCGCTGCACACGCAAGGGTTCTTCAAGCGCGCCGAGAGTTTGTTCGATCAACTCCTGCCGGCCGGACTGGACGTCCCGAAGCGATCGCGTGCCGCCGCCGCGGCCGCAACCGCGATGACGCGGACGACCGCAGGAGCGGCGGCGCGCTCGCGCAACGCTCGCGCCACCCCTGAGACGGCACGCCGCCGTCGCCGGACCACACCCCAGACGACTCTGTCGTTCGCGAGTGGATCCAGGACCACGACATGAAGGCAGCGCAAGCCCCATGCGGGGCCTGCACAGCTGCATCGAGAATCTCGGCTCTAGATTTTTTCGCCGCGCGCGCGCATCTCGCTCAAGACAGCAGCGAGACCTCGACGGTTGATCACCTTCATGCCGTGCGTGCTCACGCGCAACCGGATCCAGCGCTTCTCGTCCTCGAGCCAGAACCGCTTGTTCTGCAAGTTCACCTCGAACCGACGTTTGGTCTTGTTGTTGGCGTGACTCACGGAATGGCCGGTCATCGCCTTCTTGCCGGTCACCTGACAAACGCGGGACATGCGCGACTCCCTCGAACCCGCGCACCGCAGGGCGGATCCACCGTCTCGCGGAGGAATCCCCTCGGCACGACATGACACCGGATTGCGGGTCCGATCCGGACGCCGCTCGAAGGCGACGAGAATGACCGGTGGCTCGCGCGAAAGTCAAACGTCGGGCAGGAGGGCCAGGCGGTACCCCCTTGATTTCTTGATATTGAAGTGATATCAGATTGATACCTAGCCGGAGGTTCGACATGTCTTCCAAGGAGTTCGTCCGGACCGCGGTGCCTGGAGCCCCGATGGTCCTCGCGATCATGGTCCTGCTCGTCGCGTCCGTGTGGCTCTTCGTCGCGGGAATTCGTTCCGGCGAAGCGCTTCGCGTCATCGCCGGAGTCCTTCTGTTCGTGGCGACGGTCATCGGCTTGGCTGGATTCTTCGTCGTGCAGCCGAACAATGCTGCGGTCCTGGTGCTGTTCGGCACCTACAAAGGATCGGTGCGGAAAAACGGCTTCTGGTGGACGAATCCGTTCACGTCACGGCATCGGTTGTCGCTGCGAATCCGGAACTTCAATAGCGATCGTCTCAAGGTCAACGATCTGACCGGCAACCCGATCGAGATCGGGGCAGTGGTCGTCTGGCGCGTCGAGGACACCTATGCGGCGCGCTTCGAGGTCGAGGACTATGAGAATTTCATCTCGGTGCAGAGCGAGTCGGCGCTGCGCCATCTCGCGAGTTCGTATCCATATGACGAGCCGGAGCCGGGAGAAATGTCCCTGCGCGGCAGCATCGATGCGGTCTCCGACGCGTTGATGCGAGAGTTGCAGACGCGTCTGGAGCGCGCGGGCGTGGTGGTCGAGGAAACGCGACTCAGCCACCTGGCCTACGCGCCGGAGATCGCGCAAGCGATGTTGCGCCGCCAGCAAGCCACCGCCGTCATCGCGGCCCGATCACGGATCGTGGAGGGGGCTGTCGGGATGGTCGAGATGGCGCTCGACCTGCTGAGCCAAAAGAGCGTCATCCATCTCGACGAGGAGCGCAAAGCTGCAATGGTCAGCAATCTGATGGTGGTTCTTTGCGGCGATCGCGACGTTTCGCCGGTCGTCAATGCGGGAACCTTGCACTCATGATCTTGGAGGAGCGATGGCGGAACGCAAGGCGATCCTGCTACGGCTCCGTCCCGAAGTGATCGCGGCCCTGCAGCGATGGGCGGCCGACGAGTTTCGCAGCGTCAACGGGCAAATCGAATTCCTCCTCGATCGCAGTCTCCGCGAGGCCGGGCGGGCGAGGCGGGGAGCCAAGGATGCGGCGCCCGATTCCGGATCGCGAGAACCGCCAAAGTGACGGCTTCGAAGCGGGGGCTGCTGCGACTTCACGCTTCTCGCCAGAGTCTGGTAACGTCCGACCCTCGTCGAGCGGCTCGATGCGGGCACGGGGCGCGGGTGTGCTCCGGCCGTCGCCGCCAGCGGGAGACCGCGTCACGGCTTTGTTGATCTACGACACGCTCGAGCGTCGAGAACGTGAGTTCGTGCCGGTGACCGCCGGCACGGTGCGACTCTACGTCTGTGGGATGACGGTGCAGGACCGGCCGCACATCGGCCACTTCCTGCCCTTCCTGACCGCCGACATCGTGCGCCGCTACCTGGAGCACCGAGGCTTCGACGTGATCCACGTGCAGAATTTCACCGATGTCGACGACAAGATCATCGCCAAGGCGCTGGAACAAGGAACCTCCCCCGAGGCGGTCGCGGAAGCCAACATCGCCAAGTGCTTCGAAGCGATGCGTGCCATGAACTTGTTGCCGGCGACGCACTACCCGCGCGCAACGGAGCACATCGCCGAGATTCTCGCACTCATTCAGAAGCTGGAATCGACCGGCCGCGCCTACGCCGCCGGAGGCGACGTCTACTTCCGCGTTCGGCGTTTCGAGAGCTACGGGCGACTCTCGGGACGCGACGTGGACGACATGTTGAGCGGTGTACGGATCGAGGTCGGCGAGCAGAAGGAAGACCCGCTCGACTTCGCGCTGTGGAAGGCCGCCAAGCCCGGCGAGCCGTCGTGGCCGAGTCCCTGGGGGCCGGGGCGGCCGGGCTGGCACATCGAGTGTTCGGCGATGGCGATGAAATACCTCGGCGAAACACTCGACATGCACGGCGGCGGCCGCGATTTGATCTTTCCGCATCATGAGAACGAGCGCGCGCAATCGGAAGCGGTCACCGGACGCACCTTCGTGAACTTTTGGATGCACAACGGGCTCTTGTACACCGGTGGCCAGAAGATGTCGAAATCGTTGCACAACTTCTTCTTGATCGAAGACATCTTGCAGAAGCACAGTGCCGACGAAGTGCGCTTCTTTCTGCTTTCGACCCACTTTCGCAGCCAAGCCGAGTTCAGCGAGCGACGCCTGGCGGAAACGAGTGCGGCATTCCAGCGGTTGCTGGACACGATCGTGCGAGCGCGGGAGGCGCACGCGACCATGGACCCGGCTCCCATGGTCAGCCCCGCGGGGCAGGCCTTGCGCGACTGCCTCGGGCGCGTGCGAGCCGAGTTCTTCGAAGCGATGGATCGCGATTTCAACACCGCGGCCGCGTTGGGGAAGTTATTCGAGTTGACGCGCGAAACGAATCGTTTCCTCGACGAACCGGCTCGCGCCGCCGATCGCGCCGTGCTCG
>Ga0187893_10011453_pt1 | contig 12871 bp, 12 predicted proteins | sample MA1701074metaG_FD_139574 | JGI IMG/M metagenome (GOLD analysis project Ga0187893, IMG submission 139574) | White microbial mat communities from a basaltic lava cave in the Kipuka Kanohina Cave System on the Island of Hawaii, USA - MA170107-4 metaG ...
AGCGCTCTTCCTCGACTCCGGGAAGCGCCTGGAGTTGAAGGTTTCGGCGTCGTCGGCCGGCACCGTCGAGGGCACCGTGACGGCGCCATGTCATGAACTCTGAGCCTGCTGAACGGCGCGACGGGCGTTCAGCGCGTGCGGTCCGCGTCCGGCGTCGGCCTCTCGATCGTCTGGGTCGAGTTCGAGTGGGGCTCGGACATCTACGTCGACCGGCAGATCGTCGCCGAGAAGCTCCAGCTCGCGCGGGAGCGGCTCCCCGAGGGCGTGAACCCCGTCATGGGGCCGATCAGCTCGATCATGGGCGAGATCCTGCTCCTCGGCATGTCGAGCACGGCCGCGGAGGACGACCCGGCGCGGACGGAGCCGATGGACGTGCGCACCATCGCCGACTGGGTCGTGCGGCCGCGCCTCATCTCGATCGGCGGCGTCTCCCAGGTGACGGTCATGGGCGGCGGGCTGAAGCAGTACCAGGTCCTCACCGACCCGCAGCGCCTCGCCCGCTACGACGTCACGATCGAGGACCTCGTCCACGCCGTCGAGGCGACGAACCTGAACGCGGGCGGCGGCTTCCTCCTCGCCGACGTGAAGGAGTCCCTGATCCGCGTGACGGGGAGGCTGGAATCGCTCGAGCAGCTCGAGCTGGCGGTCGTCAAGCCCGCCGAGCCGCGCCCCGTGCTCGTGCGGGACGTGGCGGCCGTCGCCTTCGGGACGCCCGTCCAGCGGGGCGACGGCAGCGTCAACGCGAGGCCGGCCGTGATCCTCTCGGTGCAGAAGCAGCCGAACGCGGACACGCTCGCGCTCACGAAGAAGATCGAGGCGGCCCTCGACGACCTCGAGCGCGCGGGCGCCCTGCCGAAGGACGTGAAGGTCGACCGCCACATCTTCCGGCAGTCGGACTTCATCTCGGCGGCGATCCGGAACGTCGAGGAGGCGATCCGCGACGGCGCCATCCTCGTCGTCGTGATCCTCTTCCTGTTCCTCTGGAACTTCCGGACGAGCGCGATCACGCTGACGGCCATCCCGCTCTCGATCATCGGCACGGCGCTCATGTTCCGGTGGTTCGGGATCTCGATCAACACGATGACGCTCGGCGGGCTCGCCGTCGCGATCGGCGAGCTCGTCGACGACTCGATCGTCGATGTCGAGAACATCTTCCGGCGGCTCAAGGAGAACAAGCAAAGGCCCGACCCGCGCCCGGTCATCGACGTCGTCTACGAGGCATCGAGCGAGGTCCGGAACTCGATCGTCTACGCGACGCTCGTCCTGCTGGTCGTCATCCTCCCGCTCTTCTTCCTCGGCGGGCTCGAAGGCCGGATGTTCGTTCCGCTCGCGCTCGCCTACATAACGACGCTCATCATGTCCCTCGTCGTCTCGCTCACGGTGACGCCCGCGCTCTCGTCGTTCCTGATCCCCGGCGCGAAGCTCGTGAAGGAGGGCAAGGACTCGTTCGTCGTGCGCTGGCTGAAGGCCGCGGACACGCGCGTGCTGCGGGTGACGCTGCGGCACCCGTGGAAGGTGCTCGCGCTCGCCGCCCTCATCTGCGCCGCCTCGTTCGCGAGCTTCGCCTTCATGGGCGGCGAGTTCCTGCCGCCCTTCAACGAGGGGACGATCACCGTCAACGTCATCGCGAACCCGGGCACGTCGCTCGCCGAGTCGAACCGCCTCGGGACGATCGCCGAGAGCCTCACGCGCGAGGTGCCCGAGGTCGTGTCGACGGCGCGGCGCACCGGGCGGGCCGAGCTCGACGAGCACGCCGAGGGCGTCAACTACAGCGAGATCGACGTGCGCCTGAAGGAGAGCGCGCGCTCGCGCGAGCAGATCCTCGCCGACGTCCGCGACCGCCTGACCGCGATCCCGGGGGCGGCCGTCAACGTCGGGCAGCCGATCTCGCACCGCCTCGACCACATCCTCTCGGGCGTGCGCGCCCAGATCGCGGTCAAGATCTTCGGCCCGGACCTCGAGGTGCTGCGGGCGAAGGCGCAGGAGATGGCGGACGCGGCGCGCGGCATCGCGGGCGTCGTCGACCTCCAGGTCGAGCCGCAGGTCGAGATCCCGCAGGTGCGCGTGGCCGTCAAGCGCGAGGAGGCCGCGCGGTACGGGCTCAAGGTCGAGGAGGTGGCGCGCGCGCTCGAGACGGCGCTCTCCGGCCGGACCGTCTCCGAGGTCCTCGAGCAGCAGCGGACGTTCGACCTCGTCGTCTGGTTCGACGAGCGGGCGCGCCGCGACCTCGAGGCGATCCGCTCGACGCGCATCGACACGCCGAGCGGACCGCTCACGCTCGGGGCGGTGGCCGACGTCTGGGACACGAGCGGGCCGAACACGATCAACCGCGAGAACGTCCAGCGCCGGATCATCGTCTCGTGCAACGTCCAGGGGCGCGACCTCGCCTCCGTCGTGCGGGACCTTCAGGCCGCGGCGGGTCGGCTCGACCTGCCGAAGGGCCAGGGCTACTTCGTCGAGCTCGGCGGCCAGTTCGAGAGCCAGCAGGAGGCGCAGGGGACGATCCTCGTCCTCTCGATCTTCAGCGTGATCGGCGTCTTCGTCCTGCTCGTAAAGGCGCTCGGCTCGTGGCGGGCCGCGCTCCAGTGCATGGCGAACCTGCCGCTTTCGGCGGTGGGCGGCGTCATCGCGATCTTCCTCACGTCGCGGACCCTCTCGATCGCCTCGCTCGTCGGGTTCATAACGCTCACGGGGATCGTCGTCCGCAACGGGATCATGATGATCTCGCACTACATCCACCTCATGCAGTTCGAGGGCGAGAAGTTCGACGAGCGCATGATCATCCGGGGCTCGCTCGAGCGGCTGGCGCCCGTCCTCATGACCGCGCTCACGACCGTGATCGGCCTCGTGCCCCTCGCCCTCGGCGCCGGCGAGACCGGGAAGGAGATCCTGCACCCGCTCGCAATCGTCGTCATCGGCGGGCTCCTCTCCTCGACGATCCTCGACCAGGTCGTGACGCCCGCCCTCTTCTTCAAGTTCGGCCGGAAGGTCTACGAGCACCGTTTCGAGAGGGAGACGAACGACCATGCGCTTCCTGCATAGCCTCGCGGCGTGCCTCCTGACGGCAGCCGTCGCCCTCGGCGGCGCGGGGTGCGGCGACGAGCACGGCGGTCACGCGGACAAGGACGGCGATCACGCCCACGGCGGCCCCGTCACCGTCGAGGTCCCGGGCAACTACAAGGACGCCGTCTCGAAGATCGAGTCGCTCAAGGCGGAGATGGGCGGGCTCATCGACAAGGGCGAGCTCGCGAAGGTCCACCCGGCCGCCGAGAAGATCAGGAGGGTCGCGGAGAAGCTGCCCGAGCTGGCGACCCGGGCGGGCATGCAGCCGGCCATGGTGAAGGAGGTCAACGAGGCGGCCCGAGCGCTCCAGGGCCTCTTCGACGAGATCGACAAGGCGGCGGACGCGGGGAAGAAGGACGAGACGAAGGCCGCGCTCGCGAAGTACGACGCGCCGATCGCCCGGCTCAAGGCCCACGCCGCGCACGCGGGCGGCGGGGACGACCACTCCGGCCACTCGCACTGACTTCACAGGAGGAGAAACTCCATGAGAACCGTGCTTTCCATCCTGGCCGCGGCCCTCGGCGTCGTCGCCTCGTCGGGCCGGATCGCAGAGGCCGACGGGCACGAGGCCCCGAGCGGGAGCGGTACGGAGGTCCGGGTCTACCTCGTCGATGCCGGACGGAACGCGCTTCCCGTCGCCGGCATCGACTGTCGGCTCTTCTTCGAGCGGGGCGAGGGGACGCAGAGGACGTCGGTCAGGGTGAAGGCCGAACCGGTGCAGGCCGGCAAGGCGGGCGCGAAGGTCGAGGCGCCCGCCGGCGGGCAGGTGCTGCCGCTCGACGAGAAGGCGCCGGAGAGGGGCGGCGTGAAGCTCGTGTTCGCCTCGGCGCAGCCAAAGGACGGGCACCCCGATGGACACGGCGGCTCCCACGGTCACGACGGCCACCACGACGGTCACGGCGATCACGCGCCACCTCACTTCAGGGCGATGGTCGACCTCGTCTCGTACGTGTGCCCGATGAGGTGCGTCAATCCCCAGCCGAAGCCCGGGCAGTGCGCGAGGTGCAAGATGGACCTCGTCGAGGACACGAGCGCGTGGCAGGTCGTCGTGGTTCTCACCGAAGGCGGGAAGACCCGGAACGTGAAGGGGTTCAAGTATCCGAGCCTCGAGGTCGCGACGACGCTCGAGGGCGCGGTCGCGCAGCTCGACGAGGTCGCGGCCGAGGTCGAGTCGCTCATCCGGGGCGGCAAGCTCGCGGAGGTCCATGCGACCGCCGAGCGCCTGGTCACGATCGGCCGCGAGCTGCCGTCGCTCGCGGGCGCGAAGCGCGCGAAGGTCGAGCCCCTCGCCGCCAAGCTGAAGAAGCACTTCGAGGCCCTCGACGAGGCCGGCGACAAGGGCGACAAGGGCGGCACGGAGCGGGCGCTCGAGGAGCTGCGGGAGACCATCGCCGCCCTCCGCGGCGCGGCGAGCCGATGAAGCGGAGGGTGCCATGAGGACGAGCGTGACCTTCCTCGGCGTCGCGCTCGCGCTCGCGTTCCGCGGGGCACCCGCTCGCGGCGGCGATCGTCGCCGGCGCGCTCGAGCGCGGCGTGAAGCTCGCGGACGTGGCTGGCTTCAAGTCGATCGCGGAGAAAGGCGTCTCGGGCACCGTCGGCGGCCGGGCGATCGCGCTCGGGAACCGGCGCCTCTTCGAGGAGCTGGGAATCGATCCGGCGGATCTGCCCGCCCGCGCGGAGGAGTTGCGGCGCGACGGCCAGACCGTCATGCTCGTCGCCGTCGATGGCCGTGCCGCGGGCCCGATCGGCGTCGGCGACCCGATCAAGGACTCGACGGCCGAGGCGATCCGCCTCCTCCACGAGGACGGCGTGCGCGTCGTCATGGTCACGGGCGACAGCCGCACGACCGCACAGGTCGTCGCGCGCAAGCTCGGGCTCGACGAGGTCGAGGCCGAGGTCCTGCCCGAGCAGAAGGGCGCCGTCGTCGAGCGCATGAAGGCGCAGGGCCGCGTCGTCGCCATGGCGGGCGACGGGATCAACGACGCGCCCGCGCTGGCGGCCGCCGGCGTCGGCGTCGCCATGGGCACGGGCACGGACGTCGCCATGGAGAGCGCGGGTGTGACGCTCGTGAAGGGCGACCTGCGCGGGATCGCTCGCGCCCGGCGGCTCAGCCGTGGGACGATGCGGAACATCCGGCAGAACCTCTTCTTCGCGTTCGTCTACAACGCCCTCGGCGTGCCGGTCGCGGCCGGCGTGCTCTACCCGTTCACGGGGCTCCTGCTGAACCCCATGATCGCGAGCGCGGCCATGACCGCGAGCTCGGTTTCCGTGATCGCGAACGCGCTCCGGCTGCGGCGGCTCGACCTCTGATCCGGGGCGAGGAAGAGGGGCGCCTACCGAGCCGAGGCGCGCGCGTGGTAGCCTCAGGTCACACGAAACGGACGCCCCGTGCATCCAATATCTGCATCCAACACTGCACCCCTTCAGGAGGCTCGGATGACGAAGCTCAGGACGTTCGGCAGCGCACTCCTCGTTCTGGCCGTTCTGGCCGCGTCGCACGTCGCGGCGGCCCAGGAGGGTGACCACTCGCGACCCGAGAAGGCGCGCCTGGGAGCGCAGGTCAAGGACTTCTCCGTCACGGACAGCGCCGGCAACGTGCTTCGACTGGGGACGCTCCGCGGCGCGGAGGGCGAGGGGAAGATCGCCGTTCTCACCTTCTGGTGCTCGACGTGCGGAAGCTGCCGGATGATCGAGAGGGACTTCGACCGCAAGGCCACGGAGTACGGGGAACGCGGAGTCGCGTTCCTCGCGGTCGCTTCGAACTACACGGACAGCCCGAAGCAGGTGAACCGGCTCCTCGAGAAGAACCGGCTGCGCTTCCGGGTCCTCATGGACTCGGACTCCGAGATCGCCCGCTACTTCGGCGCCACGTTCACGACGACGACGGCCGTGCTCGATGCGCAGGGACGGCTCCGCTACTACGGAGGCTTCGGAGCGATGGAGGCAGCGATCAAGAACCTCCAGGCCGGCGAAGAGGTCGCGGTGCCCGAGAGACCCGGCTCCGGCTGTGCGATCATGCTCAAGCCCCAGCCGGGCGACGACGCCGCACGCGACGGCGCGCATGGCGGGCACGACGACGACTTCGCGAGTTTCCTGGCTCGCCTCCCGGAGCGCCTGCGTCTCACGGACGAGCAGGCCGCGAAAGTCGAGGCTGTCCTCGACCGTCTTCAGCAGGAGACGCAACGGCTGGAGAGTCCGTCCACTCACGACGTCATGGGGTTGCGACACCGGGCCATCGAGGAGATCCGCGCGATGCTCGACGATGAGCAACGGGCCGAGCTCGAAGAGCTGATCGGCGGCATGCGCCACGGCCATGGCTCCGGGCATCGCGGTGAAGGCCAGGGCTCCGAGGGGCGCGGCGACGGCCACGGTCCCCGCGGGCACGATCGCTGAGCTCTCTCTCCGTCAAAGGCCAGGACAGACCCGCGTGTTCTCCCACGACGTGCGGCGAGAGCACGGCCGGGTCGACGCCCGCGCCCCCGCGATAGACGATGCGGCCCCCGAGGAAGCCGGCGACGCTGAGCGCGGCGACGGCGAGGACCTCGGCGGCGAGGACGCTTCGCGGAGCGGGCGCGGCGCGCCTGTGCCAGCGCACGAAGGCGACGCCGGTGAAGAGCGTGAGCGATGGGAGCGCGAGCCCGAGATGCCAGAGCACGAGCGTGTGCGATGCCCCCGTGTGCGCGGGGACCGTGAGGAACGCGAGGAGGCCTGCGCCCGCGGTCACCGCGCCGGACGTGACGCCTGCGAGCAAGAGGCCGCCTGCGGCCCGCGTGAGGCTCTCCTTTGGGCGGCCCGCGGCGAAGAGCTCGAGCACGACCGCCGCCACGAAGAACGCGATCGGGAAGTGGACGAGCGCGGGGTGGATCTCCCAGGGACGCACGAGGCGCCTGGAAGGCATCGTCTTTGCGGGCTCCCCGGACGGCGCCGCTGCTTGCTCCTCATGACCGGACGGGACCTCTCCGTGGTCCGTCGCCGCGGCGGGCGCGGTCTCGCCATGCGGCTCCGCTCCGCCGTGGTCGTGGTGACCGGCCCGTTCCTCCCTCTTCTCGGTCGATGCGGTCGGCGCCGCCCCATCCGTCGGCGTCGGCTTCGTCCCCGCATGGCCGTCGTGATGCTCGTGGCCTTGGGCTTGCCTGGACGGTTGCTCGCGACGGTACCGGGCGGAGACGGGCGAACCTTCTCTACTCTGGAACGGCTCCGTCCTCGCGGGCGGGACCCGCGCAAGCCTATGATTCGTCGCGCACGCTCGTGCGGCTCTGATCGAGCGCTTCGAGGATCGGGCACTCACGCGACGAGCCGTCGCGCGTGCAGGACGTGACGAGCCTCTCGAGCGCGCCGCGGATGGCGCGCAGCGCTCGAATCCTGTCGTCGACGTCGCGGATCTTCGCGTTTGCCCGCCCGCGTACGTCCGCGCAGTTCGCCCGCTTGTCCTCGCGCAGCCGGAGGAGCTCGTGGATCTCGGCGAGCGTGAAGCCCAGCTCCTGAGCGCGCTTGATGAAGCGCACGCGCCTCACGGCCTCCGCAGGGTACTCCCGGTAGCCGGACGGCCGTCGGGGAGGTTCCTTGAGGAGCCCGCGCCGCTCGTAGTAGCGCAGGGTCTGAATGCCGACGCCCGCCTGCGCGGCGAGGTCTCCGATGCGCAGTCCCTTGGCTGTCATGCCCCTTGAACCTTGTACCGAGGTACGGGCTTAAACTCTCTCTCGCGAACGGTGCCATGTCAAGCTTCGTCGAAAGGAGGCCTACTCCATGAAGAGGAACCGAGTCTTCGAGGTGTTCGTCGCAGGCTGTCCACTCTGCAACGAGGCGGTGAAGCGCGTGAGGGCCCTCGCCTGCCCGAGCTGCGACGTGAAGGTCCTCGACCTGCGAACGGACCGCGAGGCCAGAGACGCCGCCGAACGCTATGGCGTCCGGCGTGTCCCGGCCGTGGCCATCGACGGGAAGCTCGCGGAGTGCTGCGCCGGCGGTGGACTGGACGAGGCCGTGCTCAAGCGGGCCGGGCTCGGCCAGCCGACCTGAACGGCGAGGTCGTGCGACGGGCGGGCGGGCGCCGCTTGGCGCCGCGCTCGCTCGTCGTCGCCGCTGCGTGCGAGCTGTCCCTGGACGAGGCTCGGTGCCCCTTGTGCCCGCCATGGTCGTGGCCGCCATGCCCATCGTCGCCGCCCTTCCCGTCGTGCGGGTAGCCCTCGAGCGAGCGGACGAGCGAGCCGCACTCGAGCATCTGTGAGCCGTAGTAGGGGTTGCCGATCTCGTCCGTCTCCTGAAGCCAGCCGCCGAACGGCTTGGCCATCGGGCACTTGAAGACATGAATCGCCTTCGACAGCTTGTGCCCGGCCTTCTTGACTGCCTCGACCCACTCGATCGCCGCCTTGGACGCATCGCCGAACGCGGCGCGCGCGCCGGCGAGATCCTTCGCCTTGCCGAGGGCCGTCGCCGCCTTCGCAAGCCGCTCCGCAGCCGCCTTGGCGTCCTTGTCCTTCTCCTTCTTCGCCGCCTCGGTCGCCGTCTTCGCGAGCGCCTCGGCGTTCTCGGCCACGTCGTTCGTCGTGTCGCTCGCGAGCGCCTTCCGCACGGCGAAGTACGGGTCGAAGACCGATACGGGGCGTAGAAGGTTGGCCGGAGCCTCGGCAGGAGGTTACGTCCCGCTGCCTCTGATGCTCACGGTCGGCCGACGCGATAGCCGCTGCGCAGGTCGGTCGAGAGCTTGATCATGCTCAAGGGCTCCGTCGGACCTCGCCGGCCTCGATTCCATGCTTCGCGAGGAGACGATGAAAGTACTGGCGCGCCACACCCGCATGCTTCGCCGCTTGCGTGACGTTTCCGCCGAAGCGGGCGAGGACGGCCTGGAGGTAGGCGCGCGCGGCATCGGCGGTCGCGGCCTCGATCGCCTGCGCGTACGGGAGCTCGACCGCGACGGCCGCAGTGCCCCGTGCTGCACCGGCCGCCGCGGCGCTCTCGGGCTCGAGGCCCGGCAGCTCGCGCGCACCGATCTCGGCGCCTTCCGCGAGCAACAGCGCACGCTCGATCGCGTTCTCGAGCTCGCGGATGTTCCCGCGCCAGGGTGCCCCGCGCAGGCGCTCGACCGCCTCCTTGGTGAGCTGGACGTTCGGCCTGTTGAGCCGGCGCCCGTGCTTCTCGACGAAGTGCCGTGCGAGAAGCGGAATGTCCTCGCGGCGCCCGGCGAGCGGCGGCACGCGGATCGGGAACACGTTGAGGCGGTGGAAGAGGTCCTCGCGGAACTCGCCGCGGCGCACGGCCTCCGCGAGGTCGACGTTCGCCGCGGCGACGATGCGCGTGTCGGTCTTGCGCCACGAGGTCGCGCCGAGCGGCTTGAACTCCTTCTCCTGGACGAGGCGGTTCACCTTCGCCTGAAGCCCAAGGTCCAGGTAGTTCACGTCGTCGAGGAAGAGCGTGCCGCCCTCGGCCTCCTCGACCATGCCGCGCTTGGCGGTCGTCGCCCCCGAGAAGGCGCCCTTCATGTGTCCGAAGAGCTCGGACTCGATCAGATCCTTCGGGATCGCGGCACAGTGGACGACGACGAACGGTCCGCTCGCTCGCGGGCCCCGCTCGTGGATCGCCCGAGCGACGAGCTCCTTGCCCGTGCCCGTCGGCCCCGTGACGAGCGCCGTCACGTCGGCCGGCGCGACCTTGTCGATCAGGACCCGTACCTCGGCCATGGCGCGGCTCTCGCCGACGAGCCGCTCGAAGCCGCGCCGCTCTTCGACCTCGCGCTCGAGCCGCCGCGCGCGGCGCGCGAGGTCCCGATGGGCGAGGCCGCGCGCGACCGCGACCCGCACCTCGTCGGGCTCGAAGGGCTTCAGGATGTAGTGGAACGCGCCCGCCTTCACGGCCTCGACCGCCTGCGCGACCGTCCCGTAGGCCGTCATGAGGATGACCTCGACGTCGGGCGCGACCGACTTCACGCGCTTGAGGACCTCGAGCCCGTCGAGCTCGGGCATGCGGACGTCGCTGACCACGAGATCAAAGGGGTCGGCGGCGAACGCCTTGAGCGCCTCGCGCGGATCGCCGAACGCGCTCACGTCGTGCTCGAGCCCGAGGACGGTCGCGAGCATCTCGCGCATGCTGGGCTTGTCGTCGATGACGAGGACGCGGGCCCTCACGACGCCCCTCCCGTGCTCGCAGCGGGCGGTGCGGCGGGCAGCGCGAGGCGGAACGTCGTGCCGCGGCCCCGCTCACTCGCGACCTCGATCGACCCGCCGAGCGCGCGCACGAGCTCGTGCGCGAACGCGAGCCCGAGTCCGGTTCCCTTGCGCTTGGTCGTGAAGTACGGGTCGAAGAGCCGCCGCTGCTCCTCGTCGCCGATGCCCGGCCCGGTGTCGGCGACCTCGACGAGACCGCCGCCCGTCGCCGCATCGGCACGGACGGCGAGGCCGAGCGTTCCGCCGCGCTCCTGCATGGCCTCGAGCGCGTTCTGGATCACGTTGACCAGCGCCTGCTCGAGCTTGCGCGCGTCCGTCGACAGGAGCAGCGGCTCGCGCGGGCGCTCCCACCGGACGTCGACCTTCCCGTCGCCCGCGTACCGGCGGGCCTTCTCGTGGGCGACCTCGACGACCTCAGCCACATCCGTCCGCTGGACGTCGAGGGTCGCCGGACGCGCGAGGGCCATGAGGTTCTGGACGATCGTCCGGCACTCGCGCGCCTCCGCCGCGACGCCCGCCGCCGCCTTGCGCCGGGCCGCGTCGTCGTAGCGTGCGTCCCCGAGCACCTCCGCATAGCCGAGAATCACGCCGAGCGGATTGTTGATCTGGTGCGCGACGCCCGCGGCGAGCTGCCCGAGGGAGGCCGCCCTTTCCGCGCGAACAAGGTCGCGCTGGTGCGCAGCCAGACGGTCGACCATGTCGTTGAAGCTGCGGGCGAGGGCGCCGAGCTCGTCGCCGCTCAGGACCTCGATCTTCGCGCCGAAGTCGCCGCGCGCGATCGCCTCCGTGCCCTTGACGAGCGCGCCGATGGGACGCGTGATCGAGCGGGCGAGGTACGCGCCGATCGCGAGCGCGAGGGCCGTCACGCCGAGGAGCACGCCGGCGCCCACGCGGTGGGCCCGAGCGGCGCGTGCCTCCGCCTGCGCCTGGACGTCGTTGATCTCCGCCAGGAACCGCCCCGAGAGCTGGTCGTTCAGCACGATGATCTCCGAGAGCAGCTCCTCTGAGTGATGGTGAACGTCGAGGGCGCGCTCGCGGTCGCCGCGGCGGAACGCCGGCAGGAGCTCCTCGTGGAAGAGGCGGCGGAACTCGGCGGCCTTGCGCCCGATCGTGTCGACGAGATCCTGCTCGGGGCCGACGCCGACCATCGGGCGGATACGCTTCTCGCAGTTCTGCGCGCTGCGCGAGGCGTCCTCGAAGTGGCGCACGTGCTCCTCGGGATCGGGGAGCAGGAGCACGTGGGCCTCGTGGACGTACTGGTCGCGGAGCGAGCTCGCGAGCGTGAGGCTCACGCGCACAGCCTCTTCCCGGCGTTTCACCTCCTCGACGGCGCGAGCGAGATCGCGCACGGCCTCGAGAACGAACACGGCGCCGGCGCCGATGACGAGCATGATCGCGCCAAGGCCGAGGACGAGCTTGAGTCGCAGGGAGATCCGCACGGGACCATGCTATTTCGCCTGGCGACCGGCCGCAACGTTGATGTCCGTCCGTCCCTGCCGGCGGTAGAAACAAGCGCGCGATCGAGATCGAGCGCGGAGGCGAGCGATGAGCGTTCATGGAATGCACGGACGCGGACCGAGGACGAGCTTACCTCAGCCGGAGCCCGAGGCCGTGACGACGCCGCCGAGCGCGCCTGCGGAACCGGCCGGCCCGCACGCCGGTCACGTCACGCCCTCGGCGACGCGCGGTCGCGGCGCGGTCGACGTCCACTTCGAGACGTCGGCGGCGCGCGCCCGTGCAGGCGAGCGCGTGGGCCTCTCCTTCCACGTCGCCGGCCCGGGCGGGCGCATACGGTCTTCTCGGAGCTCACGCCCGTGGGCGGCAAGACGACCGTCAAGTGCTTCACGTTCCCGGCCGACGGCTGGCGCCGGGCGGTGCCGCTGAAGGTCGACGCCAAGGTGAAGACCGTCGGCGACTCGAAGGTCTCCCTCGCGACCGACCCGCGAACGCTCCGGGCGGGCGTTTCCGCGTGCCTCTCCTTCAAGGTCGCGGACGCGCAGACCGGCCGGCCGTCGGGGACTTGCAGCCCTACCTCGGCGCTCCGGGCCACGCGGTCGCGATCAGCGCCGACCGCAGGCAGTTCCTGCACGCCCACCCAGTCGAGGCGACCGGCGGCGGTGGCGGGCGACCCCGATCGCGATCTTCGCCGCCCCCGGCAGCGCCCGAACGCGCTCGAGCGCCGCGAGCCCGTCGAGCCGGACGCCGCGAAGAGCACCCCGAGCCCGGCGCGCGAGGCGTTGACGCCGGCGAGGAGGACGACGAGGGCGAGGAGGTCGACCCGGAGGTGGGCGAGCCGGTCGGGGCGCCGCGCCGGGGTGAAGCGCTCGGCGATCTCGAAGCCGAGCGCGAGGGGGACGACGGCCGCCGTCTCGTAGTCCTGGTGGCTCGCGAACATGCCGTCCCGGCGCAAGGATGCCACGCGCGTCGGGGGCGACGCGAGAGGCGCGGAGCGTGCGCGATCATCTGAGCCTGAGCCGCCCCCCCACCGTCACGGTGCCGTCGTGTACCTTCACCCGCGCCTTGCCTCTGATGAAGCACCGGAAGAGCTTCGGCGCGTCGCAGCTCTCGAACCCTCGCAGCTTCTGGGCGAGCATGCTGTATAGGGTGTCGGCGACCACCGTCATGGCGATGTCGAAGTGAACCTTCACGAG
>Ga0187893_10011454_pt1 | contig 12870 bp, 6 predicted proteins | sample MA1701074metaG_FD_139574 | JGI IMG/M metagenome (GOLD analysis project Ga0187893, IMG submission 139574) | White microbial mat communities from a basaltic lava cave in the Kipuka Kanohina Cave System on the Island of Hawaii, USA - MA170107-4 metaG ...
AGGTCTCTGATCACATTCTGATACTCGGTTCGAGTGAGGCGTCGCAGGGTTTCGGTACGGCCAGGATTCGGTTTTGCGGCCGCCGCCGCATCGAGCGACGTTTCCAACCAAGCCAGGATCGTGCGGCGATCCTTCTCAGGAGCCTGCGGCATGTTGGGCGGGGGCATGACACGCGTGTGTAGCTTGCGCGCCACCTTCTCCCATAGCTCTGGTTGCGCACCAACCCTCGACAAATCCACCTGGCCAAGACTCAGACCGCCAGTCTTCAGGCGTTCGTTATGGCACGTCGCGCAATAGCGATCGAGGAATTGACGCTGGCCCGAAGTCTGAGAAGCTCCCGGAGACGCCGCGTTACTCTGCTGCGCGCACACCTTCACCGGTACGGCAAGCAGGAACGTCGCTGCCAGTCCGGCAAAGCCTAGTTTCAGCGCTTCAGGGAACAACACCGGCTCGTTCATCTGCCCTCTCCGATCGAAGTATAACAATTATGAAGGAATGGTTAGAACAACGCTTGACAAGATCGCTCCAGATTAAAAGACGAGCTTTAGTCCAAACTGGATAATACGCGGGTCGGCTGTGTCGGTCACCCGTCCGAAGTTCGTGTCGCCGTGGTTGCGGTTCGGGAACGAGAAGCTCGGATGGTTGGCGGCGTTGAAGAACTCCGCTCGGAACTCGGTTTTCACCCTCTCAGTGATTGCCGTGATCTTGCGGACGGAGAAATCGGTGCCGATGATGCCGGGACCGATGGCCGTCGAGCGGCCGGCGGTCCCGTAGCGCACGTCGCCCGGAATCAGGGTCTCGGGCGCCACATAGCACAAAGTATTAAAGAATCGTTCCACGGTCTGCTGGCCGCGCGGCAGATCCGGTGGACACACCAGGTCCGGGCGCAGGGCGCTGTTGGTGCCTACGCCGCCGGGGTCGCCGGCCCGCACAATGGTCATCGCCGCGCCGGATTGCAGCGTGAGAATGCCGTCTACGGCCCAGCCGCCGGCGATGCCGTCCAGCCAGCCGTTCCAGCCCGGGCCGAACTGTTTTCCCCTGCCGAAAGGAAGCTCGTACACAAACGCCGTCGTAAAGCGCTGCTTGTGGTGCAACTCCGCCAGCCCTTTCTCGGCCTTCCGGTTGGTTACGTCCTGCATGCGACCGCCCGTGGAGGCGCCGCCGCCGCCGAAACCGGGCGCGTCGGAAATGGCCTTAGAAAAGGCATAGGAGGTGATGAACGTGAGGCCGTGCGAATACCGCTTTTCGACCCGCAGCGTGCCTCCGTGGTAGTTCGCGAACCCCTCGCTCGATTCCAGGAAGACATTCCCTAGAGGCACGATGATGCCGCTGTCCCTGGTGAACGGCACTAGCCGCCGGAACTGATTACGCCCGCCTGAGCCGATATTGCTCGGGATATTGGGATTGTTGGTCAAGTCGGGAACCGTGGCGCGGAATCCCAAGGGCTCTGCGGTGTTGCTTTGCTCCTGCCGTTCCAGACGCGTGGTCTTAGTGCCGACGTACGCGACTTCGACTACCATGCTACTCGGCAATTCCCGCTGGATCCCGAAGTTCCACGACTGCACGTAGGCGTTGTGGAAGTTGGGCGGGAAGCCATTCGGGCCTGGCTGAAATTCGGCGATCGGCCCGGCGCCCAGGCCGGGCTTGTCCACCAGGAACCCGATGATGGCGTCCGGAGGCGGCGGGCCGTTTTGTGAAAGGCTGAGATTGACTTGCTGCTCGATCACCCTCGGGTAGTTCAGAAGGGAATCCCCGTAGACCGCCACCGGCACGGTGTCGTAGAAGATACCGTAGCCGCCGCGGATCACGGTGCCGGTGTTGCCGAAGGGCTGCCAGGCGAAGCCAAACCGGGGCCCCAGGTCATTGTGCTCGCTCTTGGTGAGGGAGCGCGGCAGATCCTTGCCCGCGATTCCATGGTAGGGCACGTAGGGACTGTCCTGCGTGATGAAGTTGACAAAGTTAGGCCCGCACACCTGGTAGTTCGGGCACCGCACGGGCTCGACGAAAGACCCGTAGAGGTTGTCGGTCGTATAAGGGGGCGTCCAGTACATGTAACGCAGGCCGAGATTGAGGGTCACGTTGCGAGTGGCCTTGTAGTCGTCCTGGATAAAGAAACCCCATTCGCGCATGCGGTATTCGGTGCGGAAGTTGGCCTCCGACGGCGTCACGCGGGAAGCCTGGCGCGGCAGGCCGAGCACGAAGGCTGCCAGCTCGTTGCCGGTATTGCCTACCCCATCAATGCCGGTCCACGCCGGCGTATCAATATTGAACGTGCCGCGGGCGGTGTCGGGCCGCGTCTGGTCGATCATCACGGCGCGTAGTTCGGCGCCGACCTTGAAGAAGTGCCGCCCCTTATTGAAGGAAAGCATCTCGAGCGGCTGGAAGGTGTGGTTGCGGGCCCGGTTTGGCCCGCTCCCATTGCCCCAGGCAGAGAAGCCCGTCACGGGGATGGATGGGGAGCCGAGCAGCCCGGGTGTGCGAGCGTGGGACAGGCCTCTAATGTCAAACTTGGTGATATAGTCGATTCCGACCAGGTGATCCTCTGCGGCATTGATCTGGAAGAATCCCTGGTAGCCGAAGCGGAACTCGTTGACCATGGATGGGCTGAGCACCTTGGTGTAGCTGGTGGTCACATTGATCTGCCGCTGGTTGTCCTCGGTGCCGAAACCCGGGAAGGTGTTCGGGTTGAACCCGTTGGAATCCTGGAAGCTGAAGCGGCCGAAAACCGTGTCGCTCGCCGAAAACTGATGGTCGATGCGGGAGCTGAATTGGTCGAAGTTTGACCTGACGGACCGGCCGTCGAGAAAATTCTGGCTGGGGTTGCCGTTGCCGCCGGTGGTCCCGGCGGTGTTCGGCAGCGGAACGAAAAGGGGATCGGCCAAAACCTTGGTGGCTACCGGGTCAAACCGGCTGAGCGGAATCTGGTTGTTGATGAAGGGCTCCCGCACGAAGCGCGGGCGGCCGGAGGCGTCGGTCACCGGCGTAGAGCTGCGGGGATCGAAGATCTGCCCCCGGTTCCAGGTCCGGCCCAGCGCGTCCGCAACCGTACGGGTGCTAAGAAGATTCTGGCTGAAGTCTCCGCGCCGCTGGGCAATGCTCGGGACGGTGGCCACCGTGGCGTTGCCCCGTCTCTGCCGGAACCCCTCATAGCTCGTGAAGAAAAACGTCTTGCGCTCGCCACCTCCTTTGGGGATGAGAAACAGCGGCCCGCCCAGGTTGAAGCCGAACTGGTTTTGGTTAAACGGCGGCGCGCACGCCGGGCGGTTGCGGACGTCCGGATCGTTCTTTTCACAAGGAAACGCTGAGGAGTTTCGATCGAAGAAGCGCCGCGCCTGGATGGCGTCGTTGCGGAGGAACTCCCAGGCTGTGCCGTGGAACTCGCGGGTACCCGACTTCGTGATGATATTGACCTGTCCGCCGGCGCCCTTGCCGAACTCGGCCGAATAATTGTTGGTCTGGATCTTGAATTCCTGGAGCGAGTCGATGTTGGGGCGGACCGTGATCCGGTTCTGGAACTGGTCGGTGTTGGAGGTACCGTCGATCTGGAAAGCATTCTGGTTGGCTCGCAGGCCGCTGGCCGAGAAGCCCTCCGGTCCGCCGCCGCCGGTTCCCGTGTTGACTCCGGGCGCCAGAAGGGCGAGTTGGGCGAAGTTGCGCCCATTGAGCGGCAGAGCCAAAATCTTTTGCGTGTCCACCACCGCCCCCAGCGTCGCGGTCTGGCTATCGACCAGGGGCGCTTGACCTTGAATCTCAACGGTCTCCGTGACCTGACCGAGCTCGAGCGCCACGTCGATGCGCGCGTTCTGGTCCACCTGCAAGGTTAGTCGGCGCCGCTCTGATCGCTTGAAGCCTGTGAACTCCACCGTCATGTCGTAGGTCCCGGGGGTCAGGCCCGGCAGGTTGTACTGGCCCAGATCATTGGAGGCGGTCTGCCGCCGGAATCCCGTATCGGTGTTCACGACCGTAACCGAGGCGCCGACGACTACGGCTCCCGAAGAGTCGGTGATGTTGCCGGAAATGGTAGCGGTGCCTAACTGGCCGCATAGCGGCACAGCCCATCCCAGCAAGAGAATCGATACGGCGAGCAGACGAACGGAGTGTGTCATGAAGGCATCCCCCTGGCGCGTTGGTGAAAGCGCTTGTTTGTAATCGGGATTTCCATTTAGGTTCACAGACAGTTGGAGTATACACCAACCGCCCTTCGCGGAACCCCTCGAAGCTCGTCGCCTTTCGACAGCGCCCCACAGGGCCAACGGGACATTTATGTCTCGACCCTGGATGGCGGTGGTGCGCCACAGCGGCTAGCGACGGAAGCTTCCCATGTCGTCCGGCCGAGCTGGTCGAGGGACGGGCGCTGAGTCCATTTTGGCTCGAAACGCACCGGACGAAGTGAGATTCAAGGTCCCCGCGGAGGGCGGAGCGGCTGTACAGGTTACGCGCAACGGCGGCCACGAGGCGTTCGAGTCTCCAGACGGCAAGCATCTCTACTACGTGACCGACAAGCGGACTTCCGGTGTCTGGGTGGTTCCTGTCGATGGTGGATGAAAGCCAGGTTTTCGGTGCGGGCAATTGGGGTTTTAGGCCCTCGCATCAAGGAGATTCTTTGGTTCTAGGGCAAACAACGGGGTTTACTTCGTTGAAAGTTCAGCCTCGGGTCATACGATCGAGTTCTTCAGCTTCGCTTCGCGACGCAGGGAAGTTGTACTCTCTCGTCCCGAAGGCGCGCGATTTCTTGGCGCCATGGATGTCTCGCCGGACCGGCGATGGCTGCTCTATTCGCAGTTGGACCGCGTGGAAAGGAACATCATGCTGGTGGAGAACTTCCGCTAAGCGAGCCGGAATTCATCCGGAGCGGCGCGGCCCGCGCCTGGCTGGTCGACGTAGGACTATGCCAACATCTGTGGCAAGAGCATAGGTACGGGCAAGACACCCTGTTACTTGGACACCCACAACCGGGAGGCGAGGCTGCTGGTCGCAAGCAGAGGGCCCTTCGATCAATCGCGTTTCACTTCTCGCGTTCGCGTGCGATCAGTTGGACGAGCGGATTCCTGCACGCTGGGCACTACTCGTGGTAGCGGCTCATGGGCGAAGGATCGTGTACGGGTTGCCGACCATCCGGAGTGAACGGGCCGACAAACTTCCCACAAGAGGACTTCTGGACCGCGTTGGGTCCGCATATCCGCGGGTCGGGCGTTTCACGCGTCAAAATTGACCGCAACTTGAGAGACCTTGGTTGGCACGTAATCCGACCGCAAGCTGAAGATTAGTAAATAGTAGGATACTTGCGAGCTACCTTCCCCGGAACGCCGTTTCGAGACCGCGAGTGTGGACAAGAGTGTGGGATGCACTTTGTTATTCGGGAACCGAGTTATTTCGGGAACCGATCATGATTGACGCCAGGTAGGCAGACTATGCCGGCACCAGATCAGACTCGAGTAAGCGTACCAGAAACTGGGTACCTTACCGCGCGTTTTGTGCGAGTTCGAGCGTAGTAAACGTTCCTCGGCACCAGTTCTATGAATCGCGCGCGCCGCGTCAAGGGTGCTGATAGCTGAAAGCTCCGTTAGCCCGCGGCTTCGACGAACTTGACGCAGACTGGGGATGGCAGCGACAGGGTGTCGCCGGCGGGCGAGAGCTTCCCGGCGGCAGTGTCGAAGCGCAACGGAACGATGGTGTTGGAGCGCTGCATGAGCGCGAACAGCCACTGACCCGACGGATCGACGTTAAAGCTGCGCGGTCCACTGCCGCCTGGCCCGAATGCTTCGACCAGCGTGAGGGTTCCCGCGGCGGGGTCGATGCGCAAGACAGCGATTGAGTCGTGCCCGCGGTTGGATACGAACACGTAGTTACCAGAGGGGTGTAGCACGGCTTCGGCGGGCGTGGCGCGCGTGGTGACGTCGGGAGGAATCGTCCGCGTGACGCTTACCTCGGCGAACGAGCCTGCTTTGGCGTCGTAGCGAAGGAAGGTGCAGCCGGGGCCCGCCTCGTTGGCGACATAGGCCCAGCGGGCGTTGGGATGAAACACGATGTGGCGCGGGTTGACCTGCGCCTGGATTCCGAGGAATGGCGGATCGTGCGGCGTGAACGTGGCGCGTGCCGCGTCCAGCTGGTGGACGAACACTTTGTTGAGTCCGGTATCGGTGGCGATGAGGAAACGATTGTCCGGCGAGACGACCACCGCGTGACAGTGAACCTGCGGTGGCGGCGCGCCGGCGGGCGCGCCTGAGCGCTCGCCGGCGTGTTGATAGAAGCTGGTGCACTCGCCGAGGCTGCCATCAGATCGAACTGGAAACGCCGCTGTGCTGCCGGTGGACCAGTTGGCTACGGCCACGGTCCTGCCGGTGCGGTCGGTGCAGATGTGGCAGGGCATGCCTCCGCGAGACGCGACCCTATTGAGCAACGTCAGTCTGCCGGTCTTGCGGTCAATGGCAAACGCACTTACCTCGCCCAACACCTTCCCTTCCGGGTCGATGTGTTCGTTGACCGAGTATAGGAAGCGCGAGCTCGGGGCGATTGCCAGATACGAAGGATTGGCCGTCTCGACAGCCAACTCGGGCGCCGTCAACTTCCCGGTTGCGCCGTCTAGCCGGGAGACATAAATGCCTTTGCTCTCGCCGGTGCCGTAGCGCGGACCGCCCGCCGTGTAAGTGCCCCAATAGACCAGGTAGTGTTTGCCCGCGGATCTGGATTGCGCGGCGGCGAACTGGGCCGCCCCAAGCTGGAGGAGGAACTGCCGGCGTTGCATGAATCAGACCATCCCGGAGAGTTTTTTCGATTATAAGCTCGGGCAGTCGGAATTGCGAGGGCTTACCGTTGACGATCAGGTGAAACAAAACCGAGGCCGTAGTGCTACCAGGAACCGCTGTCCAATGTACCCCAAATTGCTCCGCCCCAGCGCATCCGGCTTCAGTACCGCGCGCAGACCTTCGCCAAAGGAAACAATTGCCTGAGGGTGTCACCACTGAGAAGGACCGCGAGTGCGAGTCCCGAGTCGGTGCTTAAGACCACCTGAAAGAACAATCTGTGATAGCGCAATACGAGCGGAGCGGTTGGTAACACCGAAGCGACCGGCGGTTGGCCTCTTGCCCACGTCGAGTTCCTAGCGGAACGGTGGCACCGGCTACAATCGAGAATCGCGATGCAGCTTCATCGAACTCATAGCTGGCCGTTGGTCGTCTCTTTTCTGCTCGCATTTCTGATGCATGGAAGAGTCAATGCCCAGGGTGTGAAGATCATCGCCAAACCTGATGTCATTTACATTGAGCAAAACGAAATCGGACAGCACCTGAACTTCGACTTCCTGCTTGAAAATCAGACGCCTGACAGACTGCTTGTGAGCGGCATCGTGCTGTCGGTTTTTGATGAACGTGATCTGCTGGCGCGGCGAGAGTTCGTCAACGAATACAGCCGAGCGAACCTTGAACTTACGCCACAACGTGTCGTCGAAGCCGGGAAGTCACTCCTCGTATTCAATCCCTTTCATTCCTTTGCGAGGACAACCCCGCTCAAAAAGCTCCGTTATGAATTTTCCTTCCGCACCGCGGACGCCAGGAGAAGGTACAAGTCTGAGATTGTTGTCACTCCCGTTCTCTACGAGACTAAGACGCATCTGATTCTTCCGGTGAAAGGGCGCGTGCTTGTCTGGGATGGGCACGATTACCAGTCGCATCACCGCCGGTTCGACTACACGCGCCCGCCCTTCCCGCAGCGCGGGAACAAGACGAATTTCCAGCGGTACAGCTATGACTTCGTCGTCGTGAACGATCAGGGATTCATGCATCCCGCCGACCGTAAGACCGGCGACGAGTGGTATCCGGGAAAGTCAGACGCCAATGAGCACTACTACGGCTTTGGCGTGCCGATCTACGCGGCTGGAGCTGGTCGCGTGGCAGCTGTGCACGATGGCGAGCCGGACAATCGCTCGTATGATCCGGCGCAATTTGCGGTCCGGGAGACCGCGTCGGGCGGGAATTACGTGATTATCGATCACCTGAACGGGGAGTATAGCTGGTTCGGACACCTGAAGCAGGGCAGCGTAAAAGTCAAAGTCGGTCAGCAGGTCAGACAAGGCCAGATCATCGCGCAAATGGGGGCTTCCGGTGACTCCCTCTTTCCACATCTGCACTACGAGTTGCGTAATGGCATCGGTGCCAGAGCTGTTGAGGGGCTGCCTTCATACTTTAACAACTTTCATCGGTTGCTCGGCTCGAGGGTGGTGGTCGTTCGAAAGGGTCAGGTCGACACGGGCGATATCGCGCAGTCGATCGAATCTGGCAAAGACGGGAAGTAGGCCGACCGCGTTTTTCCCCATCGGGCACCTCACGTCATGGGCTAAGGACGGTCGGCGCGCCATTACCCGCTATCAACCTACAAGAACCGGCCAATCTGTGCGCTCCGAAATTTCAGCGTAAGCAATCCAGAATCAATAGATTGGCTGGTTCTTGTCGTTTATCTGGTCCAATCTCTGCACACGCAACATTCTGAACAAGTTAACGCCGCGCGGGCATGATGATTTGCCAGATAAACGGCGCAGTGTTTATTGATGCACGTTGACGTGTAGACACCAAGCCGTCGAAGTGTGGCACCAAACTACCGGCGTGGAGAGACAGACGTATCCATCTTGATCTCCTCGATACTCGCTGATTTCAACCCGATCCTGTCATCGGTGTCACCACCGGATGTCACCCCGGTTGATGGCGGTACTACGATTCAGTATGATAACCATGGCGCCATGCAAACTGAGAGGGTTTCGTTCCAAAGCCTGGTTCAAACGGTTCTATCCCTGATTTTGGCGATTTCTGGGGGAGCGGTTGCAGTGGCTGCACCGCCGGCTAATGATTCCTACGTCGTCAGTCTGCGCCGCCTCACCGAGCAGGAATACCGCAACTCTATAGCCGATATCTTCGGAAAAGAGATCGAGGTTCGCGGCACGTTTGAACCCACCAAACGGACAAACGGTCTGGAGGCGGCTTCCACTGCGTTGCTGTCAGTCACGCCGGTGGGCTTCGAATCCTTCAGTAAGATGGCGAATGACATCGCCGCTCAGGTCACCACCGAAAAACACCGCGCCAAGCTGCCTTGCGCTCCAAAGGACGCTAAGGCGCCTGACGACGTCTGTGCCGGCAAGATCCTGAGCCACTACGGCCTGCTCCTGTTCCGCCGTCCGCTGACCGCTGCTGAACTCGAGAACCGCGTCGGCCTGTCGCGCCGCATGACCGAACGGACGAACGATTTCTATGCGGGCATGCAGTACGCACTGTCCATGCTTCTGCAGTTGCCCGACTTCATCTTCCGCACGGAGGTTGCCCTTCGCTCCGCCGACGGCAAGAGCGGCACGCTCGATTCCTATAGCCGCGCCACTCGCCTCAGCTTCCTGATGTGGAACACAACACCCGATGCCGAGCTGCTCAGGGCGGCAGAGAGCGGCGAGCTCAACGCGCCCGCGGGCCTGGCGAAGCAAGTGGAACGGTTGATGGCCTCGCCCCGGCTGGATGCCGGCATGAGAGCCTTCTTCGACGACATGCTGCAACTGGACACTTTCGACATCGTGTCCAAAGACAGTCTGCTCTATCCGAAATGGGGCTCGAGTATGGCGACCTCAGCGCGCGAGGAGACGCTGCGCACAGTCATCGGCCTCGCGCTGCAGGACAACCGCGACATCCGCGACCTCATGACAACGCGGGAGACCTATATTGATCGCAGACTGGCCGTGCTCTACCGCGTTGCTTTTCCGTTCACGGGAGACTGGGTCAAGTATGAGTTTCCGGCCGAATCCGGCCGCAGCGGCATCCTGACCCAAATCAGCATGCTGTCGATGTTCTCCCACCCGGGCCGGTCCTCGCCCACCAAACGAGGCGTGGCGCTCAACGAGATCTTTCTTTGCCTGCCCACGCCCGAGGCGCCGAATGACGTCGATTTTTCCGTGGTGAACGACCCCAACAGCTCGATGAAAACCTTCCGCGAAAAGCTGATGGCGCACGCAACGAACAAGACGTGCGCGGCATGCCACGTGCATACCGATCCCATTGGGCTTTCGCTCGAGGCCTTCGACGCCATCGGCGGCCATCGCACGACCGAGAACGGCGCGACGATCGACGTCTCGGCGACTATCCAGGGCAAGACCTTCTCCGGTGCCCAGGGGCTGGGACAGTACATGCACGGCAATCCGCGGTATCCGGCCTGCGTGGCTCGAAGGCTTTATTCCTACAGCCGCGGCCTAAAGAGTTCGACCGTCGATGATTTCCAGGACGCCTACAAGGCTTTCCAGGATTCCGGGTTTCGCCTGCGCGCGCTGCTCAAAAGCATGGCTGTGAGCGATTCATTCTATGCCGTCGGGCCGCCGGGGAAGCCTTCTCTCAATGACTCAACCGAAGTGGCGGAAAACTAAAGGAGGACCTCATGAAACTCAATCGGAGAACTCTTCTCCGCGGCTCGTGCCAGGGCGCCATGGCCGTCATGGGCCTGCCCTTCCTCGACTGTTTCCTGAATAGTAAAGGTCGGGCTCAGACCAACGGGAGGCCCCTGCCCACGCGCTTCAACACCTTCTTCTGGGGCTGCGGCCTCACCGCCTCGTTATGGATTCCGAAGAAGGCAGGGAGCGACTGGGACATGACGGTCCAGTTAAAGCCGCTGGAACCCTACCGCAAGAAATTGAACGTGTTCAGCGGTCTGCGCGTCCCACTCGATTCCAAACCCAACGGCCAGCATTGGTCAGGCCTCGCGGCCGCTATCACCGGCATAGCGCCGTTTAGGGGAGGCGAGTTCGAGTCCAAAACGCTTGACCAGCAGGTGGCCGAGGTGATCGGCAAAGGTGTTCGTTTCCGGTCTGTGGCGGCGTCCTCTAGCGGCGACCCCAGGCAGAGCTATTCCAGCCTCGGCGGGTCCAATTTGCTCCCATCGGAACCCACACCCCTGTCGCTCTACACGCGCCTTTTCGGCCATGGATTCCAGGATCCCACCAAGGGCGACTGGAAGCCGGACCCACGCATTATGATGCAGAAGAGCGTGCTCTCCGCGGTAGCCGACGACCGTCATCGCATCATGCAGAACCTGGGCGCCGCCGACCGGGCCCGCATGGATCAGTACTTCACCTCCGTGCGTCAAACCGAACTGCAGATGGAGGCGGAACTCCAGCGCCCTAACATCCAGGCGAACGTCTCGATCCCGGATGCGCCTTCCGGGGATTTGGCGGTCAACAACGCGTCGCCCAACCTTAGGATAATTACACCGCTGATGGCGCGGTTGGGAGCCATCGCGCTCGCCACCGACCAGACCCGCGTCTTCAATCTCAGCGTGTCCTCCCCGCAGAACGCGATGTTCGTGCCGGGCGATCCGCTCGGCTTTCACCAGTCCACTCACGAAGAGCCGGTCGATCCCAAGTTGGGCTACCAGCCTCGGGTTCACGAGTACAACGTCGCGTCCATGGAGCTTTTCGCCTCGTTTCTGAAGGAACTGGATGCGATTCGGGAAGGCGACGGCAGTCTGCTGGACCACAGCGTGGTCATGGCGTTCACGGACCAGGCCTACGCCAGGATCCATTCCGTAGACGGTTTGCCGATCCTGGTTGCCGGCGGCGCCAACGGCCGCCTGAAAACCGGTTATCACGTCGCAGCCGACAACAGCCCGGTGTCGCGTGTCGGCTTGACGTTGCAGAGGGTGTTGGGTGTAGCGGTGGACACCTGGGGCAAGGAGTCGTTGCAGGTCAAGACGCCGTACACGGAATTGCTGGCGTAGCCAGGGACAATGAAATTTCGCACTGTATTCGGCATCGCAGGGTGGATTGCTCTCGCAGCGGCACAAGTGGAGCATCCCCCCATGGTGCCGCCCGCGGGCCCTGGCGTCTTCACGGTGAAACCATCGGGACCCGCCACTTTCAAGCTAGTAGTCACGGGGCACACGTTCACCAGCCGTGGCGAGATCGAGAAGTATCTGGCCTATCGCGCTGCCCGGCACACCGTTGAGCAGGGCGGCACGTGGTTCACTTTGAACGAAGACCGTGGAAAGGGCGAGACTACCGTACCAGTGCCCGGGCGCGATCTGGAGGGGCCGCGCTATAGCTTCCGAATGAAGTATTTCCGTCCTGTCTGGCGTTACAAAACGACCGGGTCGCCGGTTTGGACGCGATGGAGCCCCTTCAGCGGCGAACCGTTTAGCTCCGTCGATCCCAAGACCATCACCGACTTCGAGGTCAGTGCCGAGATCGTGGTGCGCAAGGGTCCGATGGATGACGCTGATCCGCTCGCCTTCGAGGCTTGGGCGTTGTCCGACCTGCTCGTCAACCAAGTCTCGCCGCCAAAATAAGAAAAGGAGTCAGTCATGATCAAGCGCGCATTGACGGCTTCCTGCATCGCGGTAATGGCCGCGAGTTATACCGAGGCTGCTGCGCCGTGGGTGAGAGGCTATGTGGTGGCCTTCTACGACCCTGCCTTCCGCTACGGCGGCCGGGCCGATTACTCGCGAGGCACCGAGATCGAGCCAGGCATCGATTGCCCACATGGAAGCACGATTCACTTCGCGGTTCCGGCTCAGGTCGCCCGATCCCTTTCACTTGTACATTGGCGGACCAAGGAGGAAATCGAAGCCATCGCCAATCCCCCCGCGACTGGCCTGGAGCGAAACGTCGCCGGCGTGTATTTCCATACCTGGCGGGCCGCCTCCGCCTATCGTGGCTACAACCGGGACATTGAGACCTACATCAACCCCTTTGCGGCGGAAGATCCAGGCCAGCCGCAAGTGACCAGCCGTATTGGCGAAGGATTCAACCTGGACGGCAAGATCAAGCCTGGGGACTTCGTCAGCCCGGATGGGGAGAAGGGTATCGACAATCAGTTGTACCGGGCTTGGGGATGTGACGCGCCATGGCGCGGCGCC
>Ga0187893_10011455_pt1 | contig 12869 bp, 26 predicted proteins | sample MA1701074metaG_FD_139574 | JGI IMG/M metagenome (GOLD analysis project Ga0187893, IMG submission 139574) | White microbial mat communities from a basaltic lava cave in the Kipuka Kanohina Cave System on the Island of Hawaii, USA - MA170107-4 metaG ...
CGATGGCTTTGACTCTGGAAGAGAACCTGCTGCAACACGAGTTGGATCAGGTGCAGTTCTTCCCGGAAAACTCCAAGAATCGTATGCTGCCCATGATTCAGAATCGCCCGGACTGGTGCATCAGTCGCCAGCGTATGTGGGGCGTGCCGATCTTCGACGGCCCGGATATTCTTGACGTTTGGTTTGACTCTGGCTTGACCTGGACGACGCTGGGCGGTCGTCGGGCCGACGTATACCTTGAAGGCAATGACCAGCACCGTGGCTGGTTCCAAAGCAGCCTATGGCTTTCTGTGGCCCTCCAGGGGACGGCTCCCTATAAGAAGGTCATCACGCATGGCTTTGTGGTCGATCACGAGGGCAAGAAGATGGCCAAATCCAAAGGGAATGTCGTGTCCCCATTGGAAGTGACCGAGAAGTTCGGTGCAGAAGTGTTGCGATATTGGGTTGCCAGCATCGACTACACGAAGGATATGCAGTGCAGCCAGGAGATCATCAAGCGTTCTGCGGAGGGATATAAGAAACTCCGCAATACTTTCAGATTCTTAGTCGCTAACATGCCCACTGAGCAGCCCAGGGATATTGGCGAGTACGTCTACTCGTACATTGACAACTGGATTCTCGAAAAGAGTGAGGCGGTCTTTGCCGAGGTTCACAAACTGTTCGAGCAGTATTGCTTCTTCTCCGGCCTGCACAGGTTGACGGACTATATCAACAACGATCTCAGTGGCATTTACATGAATGCCATGAAGGACACACTGTATTGTGACGCACCGGGCAGTTTCTACCGGGAGTCAGCAATCCAGGCAATGAGTAAAATACTCAAGGCTTTAGTGGGTTTGCTCGCCCCGTTGTTCACCTATACAGCCCAGGAAGTGTTCGCATGTTGCCCGAAGTGGTTATTCGGGGATGCCAAGGACGTATTCGATCTCGTATACGAGCCGTTGCCGCAGCCGAAGCGGTTGGACGTTATCGAATACATGAAGGAAGCCCCGTGGAAAGAGGCGTTGCAGGAGTTTCACGCCGCCTTCGATAAGGTCAAGGCGGCGGGTTTTGCCCGTGATACGCTGGAAGTCGTTATCGAGGCCGACGACGGCAAGGGCTTCTTCGCCGGGGCCGAGAATTGGTTCGTCGTAAGTGACTGCCTGGGCCTGAAAACTGACCGGGAAGCCCTGGCCGAGTTCAAGGCGGCGGGACGGGCGTTTCGCATCGTCAAGAGCGTCAAAAACAAGTGCGAGCGCTGTTGGAAACGAACCGCCGAGAAGAATCTGTGTCCTCGTTGTGGGAAGATCGTCGCCCCTCAAGTGTGATTTACAACAAGAAAGGATTGTGGTAGAATCCACCATGAAGACTTACGGGTATTACACGCTCATCGAGTCTGATGCTCGTTTGCGGGCATTGGCCGAGGAAATGAAGGCGTTTGCTCGTGATAATCCCCTAGACCCGGATAAAACCAAGGACTCAATCGAGAACGAACCCGGCGAGAAGGAGAAGATCGGGCCGATAGTGCGTATTCACGGCAAAGAGATGGGTGAATACACCAAGCAATATTCCCGGTTCATCTTCTTCAGCGCCAAAGAAGTTCGTCCACTCCAAGTAAGCTATGTCGAGTACGGCATCAAGGGACAGGAGAGCGTAGTTGTCCAGTTGACCATAGTGGACAACAACAAGCAAACTCTACGCCCGCAGGACGTGACCCGTATTGGCTACTTTTTCCTCAATATGAAAGAAGCCTATTGCCCGGTGGAAACGCCGCCGCATGTGGCCGTCCTGTTCAACTCGAAGGTGAGGGTCGAATGAAGAAGCACGATGAATCCGGCCAATGCCCCTGCGCACGTTGCCGGGCTATTGCATCCGGTATGACGCCGGAAGAGGCCGACGCACAACAAAGAGATTGGGAGAACAGGTGCTTGGTGGACAATGGATTCTACGTCCACCTTGTTGGCCAGGACAATGGTTCCCCCACCAACTTCAATGCCCATACGCACGGCTTGGATCGGTTTGATGACCACCTTGATTTCCAGGTTATCATTCCTCTGCCCCCTGAGATCGTCCACGGCATTCTCACCGTATTGTCCGAGCGGGTGAAGGAAGGCGAACGCTTCGCCCCCAATCAGCTTGTCGATAAGGTTCTCACTGGCGGCGTCCAGGTCAAGTTGGTGGAAGCCAAGGAAGACAACCGCAAGGTTTTGCGGGTTATCCTGCCTGACCCACGGGGCAAGGTCGAGCCGAACGAGATCAATGAGCAATACGGTACGCAATACGCCGACGTGGAGGGAGTGACCCTTCCGCCGAAGAAGGAGCGCCCTTGGGTTCCCTACAAGGTGAAACATGGACGATACAGTTGATGGCGGCAACGTCGGTTGGGTCTGTCCCGATCATGCACCCAAACCCGACCCCCAATACTTTGACAAGCCGTTCGACTGGTTTGTTGGGAAAGTCTGTAAGTTAGGCTTCCTTACTAACCTCGAACGCCCCCGCACTGAATTCATGTGGGTTCAGGTAACGGGCCACAAGAAACTCGATGGCGTGGAAATGTTGACAGGCCATCTCGACAATGATCCGATATATGTTCGAGATTATCGGAACGGCGACGGGGTAGCCTTTGAACGAAACGAAATCTGTGCAGTCGGCGACGAATGAATCATCCAAAAGACCTGGAATGGTTTGAGGGCGACTTGCCCGACGTGCATACGGTTCCTTACGACTGTTGCATATTGGCATGGTTCGTTAATGACTTCCCAGGCGGGCCGGACTCGAAAGAGTGGAAGGATATTGTCAAGTGGCATCAGCAGTGCGGCCAGGACAAGTGGAAATGGGAAGACGTGCATAACCATCTGCGGCGGATTGAAATGGTTCATCCCTGGAAGGATGACCTGAACCCCCTAAGATGGTGCGACAGCAGTTGTCACCCAATAGGCTGTCAGGAGCGTGTGATTCATTGGGCGTGGCTTAGGCATCCTTTTCTGGTAGGGAAGTTGCTGGATGAGCGCAATAATTGACTTTTACCGAGACGAGAAAGGCGTCCCCAATCCCAGCGGTTATTCGCACTTTGACATAGTGCATAACTGGTCTGACGACGATTGGGAGGGCATCCATGATTTCATCCAGTGGATATTCCCGCTCAGGGAACCCTCGAACTTCAATCCCGACGCCCCACTGCTGACCGACGAGGACATAGCGATATTCAAGGCCGACGATAGCATACGAACCGCTGTGGAAGCCTCCATACATCGCTTCTTCAAGTTCTTGGGCTTGCGGCTTAGTCCTGAACACGACATGATTCGGGCGGCGATTGTGGGCGAGAAGGCGTTCAAATACTGGTGGGTGACAGAGATCATTCCGGCCAACGAGAACAAGCCCGGCGCTGAGTTCCTGACCAAAGCTGAGGTTGAGGAAAAAGCAAAGGTCTGGCAGTATCCGAACCATAATTGGTTGCGGATTACCCGTTGCCTGCATTGTTTGAAGCTGATTGGCTTCGGCCACATTGCCAAATCGCTGTTCGATTGCCTATGTAAGATTTACGATTCTAACCGAGGCGTCACGCCTGAAACTTTCAAGTATTGGCAGGATGCCGTCGAAGGAGAATTAGAATGAACGCAAAAGCCCTCAAAGCCCTTGTTGGTTTGACTGTCGCCAAAGCCGAAGCAGCGGTAAGGAAGGCTGGTCTGGAACCACAAAGTCTGACGGAAGATCAGATCACGATTTCCATCGCTCTGCCGAAGAACGTGGTTCAGCTTCGCTACAACGCAAAGAACAAGGTTGTTTCGGCACAAACCCAGGCGTCCATCGACGCCAGCTATCAATAGGAGTCACTATGCACGACGAAACCGACGTAGACTTCGATCCTGCAAAGGACGAGCCGCACGTCTTGTATTCAACGGACGGCGAGGGACACTGGCATCGCCGTGAGTGGAAGCGTCAGTGTCCCGAAGATGTTTTCATGCGTGGCCGCTGCCAGGGCGTTGAGGGCCATAAAGGGGTTCACTGGAGTTTCAACGCCAGTGGCAGCTTTTGCTACGACGACAACGACAACGACTCCACGGAACAAGGGTGTTCGGGCAGCGTGCCTCCCGATCACAAGCACTATCGCTCGCCCCTCGAAATGTCCAAGTATCACTACATGGGGCATTACGAGGATAGCGAAGTGACCGATCCCGAAGAAATCGCCCGGCTGGAGCGGGGCGATATGAAACCGGGCGAGAGTGTCACTCGTCCGTGTTCCAAAGAGGACATTGACATGCTGAGAGCCAAGGGAAGGCTTGATTACGACAAACCCAGGAATGGACCCCCGACAGTCGGCTAATTCAACCATCAGAGGGATACCATGTTCGATTTCTTCAAGAATCTGTTCTGGAATCGTGGCCGGTACAAGACTCATTCCGAGGCGTGTATTGTTTCGTGTTTCTTCAACCCGCAGAACAGCCCATACCGCCTCCTGGCCTTCCAGAAGTGGTATCACAGCATCAAGCACCTGAACCACAGGATCGTGGAATGCCTGATCGGGCCAGACGCCAAGTCGCAACTTCCTGCGAGTCCGTATATCACGCAGGTCCGGGCTGACAGCCTCCTCTTCCACAAAGAGGCGCTCCTCAATCTTGTGATTGAAGACCTTCCTCCGAAGTTCAAGTACATCTTTTGGCTGGATGCTGACGTACTGTTCACGAACCATAACTGGCTCGTGGAAGGCGTCCAGCAGCTTCAAACGGCCAACGTGATCCAGCCGTTTGAATACTGTGTTCACCTGAACCAAAATCAAATCAAGCCGGATTTCGATCTCGAATCATGCAGGAACGCCGTAAATGATCCGGCCTATCGGCACAAGCAAATGTGGCGTAGTTTCTGCGCCACTTACGTCATCGACGCCCATGAAAACACGGGACACTCCGGGAGCATCAACTACGATGAGCATGGCCACGTCGGATTTGCTTGGGGCGCTCGCCGGGAAGTGTTGCAGAAGGTTCCCTTGTATGACAAGGCGCTGATTGGCGGGGCCGATCACGTCTTGGCACACGCAGCCGTTGGCCATATCCCTCACGACTGCATCACCAAGAGTTTCACCGACAATCTCGCCGACATTATGGAGTGGTCCAGGACTTTCGCCGACGTGTGCAACCGCCGTGTCGGTTATGTCCAGGGCGACTTATATCATATCTGGCACGGTGACGTGGCCGACCGAGCCTACCTCAAACGCATTCGGGAGTTCACCGGCTCGACCAAGGGTCTGACGAAGGATAAGTACGGCTTCTACACCGCCCAGGGCAAGAATGCCGCCTATATGAAGAAGTATTACCGTCAGCGTGAAGTGGCCTACGAGGAAGGCTATGACTTCGCCGGGTTCGATGAGGGTTTCTACGAAGACATGGGTTACATGATCTACGACATCATGCACCTGTTCGCACAGCCGTCCTATTACGACCCTGGGTATGTTCCCGGCGCTGGCGTGGCTGACCCCTACAACCAGCCTGATCCCGTTACGCTGCCATTCAGCATGGGCGGGGCAGGCGTTCCCGATGATGGGCGTCACGTCATTCCCGAAGAACACCTGGAAGGGGCTGTGATCGGCGGCAGCGAAGAAACGGCGGCAGAAGCAGCCAGCAGACAGTTGGATGATGCCCTCAGTATGGCAGGCACGGAGGCAGCAGCCGCCAGCAGGCAGTTGGATGACGCAATCAGTGCGGCAGGCGGGCATAGCTCGCCAACGGAGGCGGAAGCGGCCAGCAGGCAGTTGGACGCTGCCCTGAATGCTGCAAAGGCCGAACTCGACACAGCCATTCATCATGCTTCCCAGCCAGACGATCCCGCTCCGATTGATGTTGGCGGTAGTTCTTCGGGGAACTTCTCATGAAATTGGAGATTCGAGAGTGTGCTACGTTGGGAACTAACTTTGCCGACGTGTATTGCGACGGCAAGTTGTTCGCCAGGGAATTGTCTCGGCCTGTGGCCGAGACTTTCGTTCAATACCCGGATTTCTACGGCAATGCTTTTGCAGACGAGGCGAAGCTGAGAACGTGGATGATTGAGCAGTGGGACGCCGACGTGCAGAAGCGTTTGCCGAAGGTCAAACGCAAGAAGAAAAAGACATGATGTTGGGGGATGGTTCTTCCGGGAATTTCTCATGATACGGAACATTGTCATCGTCTTCGTATTGTGGTTGGTTTTTGTTGGCGGCTTATGGGCGCACAACAGCCGCCGACGAGACGGGTTGCCGGTTGAGCCTGTCGATAAGTTCGTTTGCTGGGTAGCGATTATTGTCCTGGGCTTCATCCTACTCCAGATGATTGCCGAAGCCATAAAGGTCACAGGATGAGATTCCGCAAAGAACGTGGCAAAAAGTTGGCACAAGTGGCCCTTAGCGAAAACGAAATCGTGCAAGCCTGTCACGATTATCTGGAAGCTAAGGGTTATGTGCTTGCCGACATAAGCCATTTGGTTATTCCCACTAGGGACAGAGAAGACAAACGTGGCCGTAAGATTCGCCGAGGGATCGAATTCAGGGTGGGCATAGAGGAATATCGGGAGCCGGAGTATGGAAAAGACTTTTGAGCAACTGTTGATGGAGGCGTACAACCGGCCCGACCCTAAGCCGTACTTGTTCCAAGTGGGACAAACGATCCGTGTTCTGAAAGGACGCTCCAAAGACGGTCAGACGCCAATTTATTGGAATGGCGCATTGGCCATAGTTGTTAGGCGGTATTGCACCGGAATACACAAAGAACACTGGTATGTGTTGCGGCATAGCGTCAACGGATACGAGGACGAGTTCCGGGAGGAAGAAATCGACTCTCGGTATGCAAGGAGATCGTAATGTTCGATGAGTTTTGGTTAATGTTGGGTGTCCCCGACGAATCCAGAAACGTGGTTTCGTTGATGTTCCTTTGTGTGTTGGGCATGTTTTTCTGCTTGTGCCTTACCATTATCCACTGTATCAAAACAGTAAGGGGGACTGCAATCGGCTTGAAAAGGATCAAAACGACCGCACCGTAGAGCATTTGGAAATCGAAGACATACGGGCCATCTTGCAAAAAGACGCCATAGCTCGTGGCATTGACATGGCTGACAAGGAAGTGAAGTTCTTTGCCTCCCGCTACGATGGCTTCCTTGGCGCAAGAATCATGCGGAGAAAGCCATGAACCGACCTTGCGATCCCGATCACAACGGCGAATGCCTTGTTTGTGATTGCTGGCTCCTGGACTGTGCGTGGGATCGGCTATGGGCCGGGGACTTCGAGTATGAATCCTTTGAGGAATTACTTGTTCTTTTCGAGGACCATCTTGACGATGTTCAGGTCCAGATGTTGCGGACCATGCACGGCGACATCAACGAAACAAAGTGCGGCATGATTATTGTCCAGTGTCCTGCTTGCAATGTGTTCAGGAATCCATTAACAGAGCCAGTTTGCCCGTGCCAAACCAGGAGTGAAACATGCGAGGCGTAGCAGACGGTCCAGGCCAGCCAGAAATCGTTATCAGTCCCAGACTGTTGATTCGGCTTCATAGCAAGCAGAAACCGGGTGAGGGGTCGCTGGATGAAGTCGTGACACATGACGAAAATGGCGAATGCGATTTTCATCTCGAACAGATGGACGATTTCCAATGGTGGATGCGGTGGTATTCTACCAAGGCCCGCCCCCTGCCGAGGGAGCTAATCGTTCGTCTTGGGCCGAGCGGGGCCTACCAAGAGTTTGACCCGCCCATGAATCATGCGGACGAGAAGTATTGTCACGAAGAAGACAAGACGCCTCCTGAGAAGATTCCGCAACAGGTTGACCACTTCATTCGATATTTCGGCATGAAGCGGTTACTCCAGGAGATGATCGCCAGCACGCAGGCGGTTTCGAGGGACGAGAAGACCAACTGGCCTAGCCGTGATTCGTCTTACTTGGACAAGCTGGCAGAAGACCTCAATACGGCTCTCAATAACTACGAGGGTCGCCATCCTGGTGAACCCGATTATTACGAGGGCGAACCCAAAGAGGAGGAACAATGAAGACGAAGACCATGTACCGAGTGGAAAAGTTCCTGCCCACCGAATGCCCGAAGTGCCGCCATGTTTTTCAGGACGGCGCAAAGGATTGGGTCCGGCTGTTGGGCGACGTGGTAGACGGCGAAAAGAAATACCGTCTCACCGAAGGGTATTACATCATCATTTGTCGCCACTGTGACAATCACACTGCCCAAATCGTGCTGGAGGAATATCAACTCTCCAGCAAGAAGAAGGCGCAGGAGTTCTGCGACAAGGAGGGATTTGTCAATCTCATGGAGGTTACTGCCAGTGGCAACCACACAAAGGACATGCACATCCTGGTCAATAAGATCAGAGGCCCGCACATGGAGGTCTTGAAAATCGAATGAATTACAAAAAGCCAACCGGGTGGACCCCACTTCCAGCACAGGTTAGGTTGCGTGGCAGGGTCCACCCTGGTTGTGAGGATGGTTGGTTTAGGACGGACAACGAGGGCCGAGTCACGGTTGTTTTCATTAAGGTGGATGAGAATACCCGAAATGTTAAAGTAACCGTTAGTGACTCAAAAGGCACTTTGAGTCACGACGAAGCCCTCGCCGCCGTCCGGGAGTTCTTTCCCAAGGAAATCCAGGCCGGTGTGTTGCGTCTGTATCACGAGACGACCGGCCCGGAGTTCTTGGCGATTATTGACTAATCACAGGCTTGATGTAGCTTTCCGTCTTGAACATGCTCAGAACGGCGTTGTCACGGTTCTCAGCAGCCCAATACGGCAGGTTAGTGTCAGGCTTCCAGTGAGCGAACTTCTTCTCGTACTCCTCAATCTGCGGCACTTCGGTATGGCCCTTATTGGCCCTGCGGTATTGGTAGTTCATCATGAGTTCGTCAATGTACTTCGCCAACAGCCCGGTCGGACTCATGCGATGGCCGATGGCATCATACTCAATCGGCACTAGCAGCTTGAGTTCAACCCGCTTGAAGTGCTTGCAGGTTGTGTCGTCGCCATAAGCGCAGGGCGTAAACGACGAGGTACGAACGATGTCGCACTTCATGATTACAGCCGAGTCAATGTGTTCGATCCATTCCTTGACCGAGGTAATATCTCCTTGTAGGTGCAAGGTGAGATTAAGGATTACCTTGCCCTTAGTGTTGTTGTCCATATTAGCTCCTAATTCTTGATGTTAAAGGACTTCGATACCGTGGTCAAACCATCTGCCGAATCAATCGTGATTCGTACTTTCCCAAGCACGGTGTCTTGGGTTAGTGTCAGATTCACCCGTTCGAGAGGATCAAAACTCTGAACGAATTCCTGCACCATTTGGATCAGGAAGGACGGCGTTATGCCCGGCAGCAATAACTCGTGTTGGTGCATTTGTTGCTTGCGAATTTCCAATATCTGAGAACGGGTGTACCGACGATGGCCCTTGTTGGTTTTTTGCGGCGTGATCTTCCCTTGTTCCTCCCAATTTCTGAGAGTCTGTGAAGATATGCCAAGCAATTTAGCAGCCGAGTCGATACTTAGGAGTTCTTCTGGCTCGTCGCCCACCGGCAGGTTATTGGCGATCTTGATCCAGTCTCGGCACTCCCTGCCGACCGCTGTGGGCTTCCTGCCCGTCAACTCCATGATTTCCCGTCTCAGATTGATTGGAACATTCCCTTCCTTACTAACCTTCTCGATAAAATCGAGAAGTTCTGGTTCGGGTTTGTACCATTCGCCTTTGATGCGCAGATGGGTGAACCTCTCGTGGAGTTTCATCTCATCTGTTATACTGGCTTGTACAGAACCCAATATCTTGTACTTGTCATCGGTCAACCTTGTGGCCGTAGCATCAAAGCTGATGCGGATAGAACCGGCGTCAATCTTCTTGGAACCATCCCAACCTAGATGCGTCGTCTCGCCAACGCCAGCGAACAAATCGCACTTGGCCTGGACGAAGAACATCGGCTTCTTGCTAGGGTTGTGGGGACCGATCATCGTTGTCGTATTACTCATTGGAGAATTTCCTTCATTCGTTGGAGGTATCTATACACCTGCTTGAGAAAATTCTCAAAGATGTATAGAATTATCTAAAAGGAATAGAGCATGGACACCATCAATTTCTACAGCACGAAGGGCGAATACGGTTGCTTTTCCAACTTCTCACGTCATTCGGTGAGATTAAAGGACAAGGATTGGCGTACCAGCGAGCATTACTTCCAGGCGATGAAATTCGAGGGGACTCGCCACGAGACGGAAGTGCGTAATGCGCCGTCGCCGAGGGAGGCTGCCGATATGGGTCGGGATCGCAAGCGGCCTTTACGGAAGGATTGGGAACAGGTGAAGGACGATATAATGCGGGAGGTTGTGCGGGCGAAGTTTACTCAGCACAAGTCCCTGAAAGAGACGCTGTTAGCCACGAGAGATGCGATCCTGGTGGAGCATACCGTGAACGACCGATATTGGGGTGAAGGCGGCGACGGGACCGGCAAGAATATGCTGGGCAAAATCCTCATGGAGATCAGAGAGGAATTGCGTGAGTAATTGTTTGATGGTAAACTCATATAACCCATCTTTAACCTTTGGAGGATAGATGAGGAATTACCATGAATATCTGAAAGGGGAAGACTTGGATTGGTATTGGAGCGTTGACCGCAAGACCAAGACGCACAAGTTGACCTTGACTCATATGCCCACCAAGAAGTCCGTCAACGGCACAATAACGGAAGGCAATCGCCGAGAAAACTTCACCGCTCGTAAGCGGGGATTGCAGGAAGCCCTAACGGAACAGTTGGAAGACCTTGTATTTGGAAAGGCAAGTTGATACAATGCTCCCTACAGCCCCCTTTAAGGTGCAGCGCATACCGTACCCCAACAATGGCGGCATGGCCCCTGACGGCCCGGCCCCAAGAGTTGAGTCGGGAGCGGTTCAATTTGGCAACGATTGGCCGGGGTTGTTTATCCGTGGCGACGACGCTTTCGATCTCGCCCAGCAAATCGGTCATATTGGGAAGTTCCTGCACTCGATCTCCGATAAGGTGAAGGTGGAAGAAGGCGGGGCCGAACTCGCTCTCGCCTATATGCGTCTCAGAAGCCTCCGTGAAACGATCATGGAGGATGTTGTCGTTGGCCCTATGAGGGAGTCCCGCAATGAAGACGGTCCTGGAGCAACTCGCTGATTTCATCAAAGAGTCCGAAGATAAGCACGTCTACAATCTCTGGCTTGGCGATGACAATATGAAGGTGTACGTCCGCAAGGGACGGCATATGATATATCCAGGGAAACTCTCTACGACTCTGGATATTGCCTCAGTCGAAGTCGATGAGGACAAGCAGAGACAAGGCATCTGGTCCGATTTCCTGGACAAAGCCCACGAGATGAATCCGTGGGATGCAACGTATGTTGAGAACGTCCACAACCCTATAATTCAGGTGTCTCTCATCAAGCACGGATGGCTTCCGGTTCCCGGCGTGTGGCCGGAATCGTTTTTCATGCCGAAGGATACGGCTAAGTATTACGACCAACAATATATGAAGCAGAAGTATTTCCCGAATGCCTACTGACCAAGCGGCGTGCATGGGGTGTTTTGTTAACAACCCTAACAATTGGAACAATCCCAACTGGTATAAAGACTGGCCTCCCGAATGGCCTGTAGATAGCCACAAATACGATTCGGCTTTGATGTTATCCCGGTATCTTGGCCTGACGGAAATGGAGAAGGAATGCCTCAAGCATCTGGTTGATGCTTGGAATTGCTTTGTCCAGTTAGAAGGGAAGCATCCATCGGATAATCCCGAATTCTGCGATGCCATTCACGCCGCTCAGAAGATGTTGGCTTTGCGTGTGGCTCGCCGAGTAGATACGGACGTGTGGAGTCAATGGCCAAAGGAACATCTTCCAACGGACCCAATAACATGAAGGTTATATCGGGAGGACAGAACGGCGCAGATCAAGCCGGGTTGCGGGCGGCAAAAGCCTGCGGTCTTCCGACTGGCGGCTGGTTGCCCAAGGGTTGTAGAACTCTGGACGGGCCTCGTCCCGACCTCTTGACAGAATTCGGTATGAAGGAACATACTAGCGATTCCTATCCGCCAAGGACCGAAGCCAACGTCAAGGATAGTGATGGAACCATTCGGTTCGCCAAGACATTTTCCTCGCCTGGAGAGAAGTGTACTCTCAAGGCAATCAAGTGGTATAACCGCCCGTATCTCGATGTCAATATCGGGAAACCACTTGACCAGGAAGAGGTATTGGCATGGCTCAAGAAACATGATATAAAGGTACTCAACATCGCTGGCAACTCCGAGCAGACCTCGCCCGGTATCGGGGATTTTGTCTTCGATTATCTCAGCGGTGTCTTCAAAAAATGGCCTTGACACCCTGAAAGAAAGGAAGTACAACACCGATGCTGTCGAAACTGAAATCACTGTTCACCAACCCAAAGGAAGGCACGATGGCCACAACCGCACCCCCACGTCAAACCACAACACCCCAGGCGACGGGCAAGACTTGCTCCGTTGCCGGAAGCAAGGAGCAACTGAGCGCCACAAGCGAATGCTCCGGCTCCACTCAATGCGAGAATGCCGTGCGAGAGCGGGCATATTTGCTTTGGGAGAAGGCCGGGTATCCTTCCACCGATGGCGTGTCATTCTGGCTCCAGGCCGAACAAGAACTCAAGACGGAAACCGAGACGGAATAGCCACAGGATCGACTCCGTTCTGCCAAGAAAAGGCAGGGTTTAGCCTCGGCTGGACCCTGCCTTTTTTGTTTTACAGCAGACTGGATATGTGGTATAACCTTGGGGGAAGGAAATGGGCCATGTAGGATGTTTCTTGCTGGGGTTGGCCGCAGGCGTAATCGGCATGTGGTCTTCTCATAACTTAGACCGCAGCGGTTGCTTCTTGCTGGGTATTATCTGTGGCATCATCCTTA
>Ga0187893_10011456_pt1 | contig 12868 bp, 10 predicted proteins | sample MA1701074metaG_FD_139574 | JGI IMG/M metagenome (GOLD analysis project Ga0187893, IMG submission 139574) | White microbial mat communities from a basaltic lava cave in the Kipuka Kanohina Cave System on the Island of Hawaii, USA - MA170107-4 metaG ...
AACTTCCCCATTTTGATTCAGAAGATTGACGCAGAGCGAGTTGGAGGGTCACGCTCCGTCGTGACCGTCCCGCGAAGCGGGAGACGCGACAGAGCGCGTCCCTCCAATTTGGGGAAGTTCTGGTTAAGAGCCGCTAACAAAACTCCGAACGGAACGCTCACGCGTTCCGCTCCGAAGCGGATGGGAGCGGAATCGGTCACGATTCCGTCGGTTTTGATAGGCACACTAACTGCGAAGACACATCTTGCGGTGTGTTGCCCAAATCCGTTTCCGTGTTGTAGCCGCGCTTTTGTGAAGTGCAGAACCAGAAATTTCATAGGGGATCGGCGCTTCGCACAAGCGCCGCCATACCCAAAAAACGCGGTCCGAAGTTCTTTGGGTAACGCCCCGTCAAGAGTTCCCCCTCGAACGGCGTCGTTACCGACGCCGCTCCACAAATCTTCGGAGCGTTCCGTTACGGATTTTCGGAATTGCTCATTGCGCGGAATATAGTATTGACTCTGAGGAGTGAGGGGCGTAGAACACGAGCGGAGTCAGGGCGCGGGGCTGGTTCAACTGTCGAGGCACAGTTGGCTTCGCGACGAATAAAGTTTTGCGTTGGCAATTGCCCCGAAAGCGTTCGGGGCGGGTGGGAGCGAACTCAAGATTTTATTTCTTCCCCGAAACGGTTCGGGGCGGTCCGAGGAGGTTGCTCCCGACAGGGGACGAATGTTAGACAGATTCTCGTTCATAATTTCAAACGACATCGGGATTGATCTCGGGACGGCGAATACTCTCGTCTATGTTCGCGGACAGGGAATCGTGTTGCGCGAACCTTCCGTGGTCGCCATTCAACGCGGCACTTCCAACGTGCTGGCGGTGGGCGACGAAGCCAAACGGATGCTCGGCAGAACCCCAGGCAACATCGAGGCGATTCGTCCGATGAAGGACGGCGTGATTGCGGATTTTGAAATCACGGAGGCGATGTTGCGCCATTTCATCCAGCGCGTCCACAGCCGCCGCTGGAATCTCAAGCCGCGCGTCGTGGTCGCCGTGCCGTCGGGCATCACCGAGGTGGAACGCCGCGCGGTGATGGATTCGGCGATGCACGCGGGCGCGCGCGACGTGCAACTCATCGAGCAGCCGATGGCATCGGCGATCGGCTGCGGGTTGCCCGTCGAGGAACCCGCAGGCAACATGATCGTGGACATCGGCGGCGGCACGCACGAAATCGCCGTCATTTCGCTCGGCGGCATCGTGTTCAGCCGCAGCAACCGCGTGGGCGGCGACGAAATGGACGAAGCGATCACCCAATACATGAAGCGCGCCTACAACCTGATGATCGGCGAGCGCACCGCGGAAGAAATCAAAATCAAAATCGGGTCAGCCTATCCGCTCGAAGCGGAAATGAGCCTCGAGGTCAAAGGTCGTGACCTCGTGGCGGGCTTGCCCAAAACACTCACCATCACCTCGGAGGAAATCCGAGAAGCATTACAGGAACCCATCTCCTCCATCATCGAATCCGTGCGCATCGTGCTCGAACGCTGCCCGCCCGAACTCTCCGCCGATCTCGTGGATCGCGGCGTGGTGCTCGCGGGCGGCGGCGCGTTGTTGCGCGGGCTTGACAGGCTGCTTGCCGAGGAAACCAATTTGCCCGTCCACGTTTCCGACGACCCGCTCAGCGCGGTCTGCATGGGGACGGGCATGGTGCTGGAAAATCTGGATTTGCTTCTCAAGGTCGCCTCCTCCGACCACAAGTAAACGGAATGGACGATGGGTTGATGTGTTGACGGGATAATGGGACGTGCACAATCCCATTGCCCTGACTCATCAACCCATAAACCCTATGCTCCGCAGCCACAAATTCATCGCGGTGGCAATGCTTTGCGGTTGTCTTGTCGCCGTTGCCGCGATGCCAGCGGCGATGTCCGAACGAATCAAAGTGTCCCTCTCGCGGCTGTGTTCGCCTGCGCTCAAGTTGACTGTTGCCGCCCGCGACTTTGCCGACACCGCGACCGACCGCCTTCAATCGCGCGACCAGTTGCAGCGGGAAAACGACGAGTTGCGCGCCGAACTCGCGCGGCTGCGTCTGGACGGCGCGCGCGTCGAGGAGATTGCGCGGGAAAACGAGCGGCTACGGCAGATGCTCCAGTTCCGCAATTCGACGCGGCAACCTTACCTCGCCGCGCGCGTCATCGGGCGCGACACGTCGAACTGGTGGAAAAGCGTTCGCATTGACCGTGGCGCCCGCGATGGCGTGAGGGTGGACGCCGCCGTCATCACGCCGCAGGGGTTGGTCGGCAAAATCCTCCAGGTCGGCGAATCGGAAAGCCAGGTGCTGCTCATCATGGACCGCAGTTGCAAGGTGTCGGGGCGGCTCCAGACCTCGCGAGAGCCTGGCATCGTCACGGGCGGCGTCGCGGAAATGTCCGCCAACCCGCGCTGCAGGATGACGTTCATTTCCAGGCAGGCGAAAATCGAGTCGCGCACTGTAGTGATGACTTCGGGAATGGGCGGGGTGTTTCCCGCTGGCTATGTCATCGGCGCCGTCGCCGAAAGAAATCGCGCCGACGAGGCGGGGTTGTATCAGGAGGTCGAGATCATCCCCGCCGTGAATTTCAAATCGCTGGAAGAGGTGTTCGTCATTGTGCGCGCCCCTCAATAGAAATTTTCCGCAAACAAGCGGGGCAGACCCGCGCCCTCAACCATGGCAATCGTCATCCTCATCTTTACATCGGCGCTCATCCTCTGGTTCCAGGCGGTGGGGTCGCCGCTGGGCGGATGGTTCAGCGTGAAAACGGACCTGCTCCCCGCGTTGATGGTGTACGCGGGATTGACCGTCGGCGCGCGCGGCGTGGTGACTGTCGGCATCGTCGGCGCGTTGATGCAGGATGCGTTGTCCGTGATGCCACTGGGCGTGACGGTGCTGCCGTTGTGCGTGATCGGGCTTGCGGCGCACCAATGGCAGGCATATCTGTCGCGCGACGAAAAGGCGCAACAACTGTTGCTCGGCGCCATTGCCACGTTCGGCGCAAGCGCCGTCGTGCTGGTGACGCTCGCGATGAAAGGGCAGGGGGTCGGGTTTTCGTTCTGGCTGTTGTTGCGATTGCTCGGCGTCACGCTGGTCGGGACAATTGCCTGTCCCATTTTTTTCGCGGCGCTCGACCGCGTCAATCGGCTGCTCGGCGCGCTGCCGCCGAAATACGAGAGCCAGACCGCCGCGTGGAACTTCCAGAAATTCCGCCACCAACATTCCCCCGCTGAACGCGTGCGGGAACGCGCCTACAAATGACCAACGACATTGAAATCGCCGAAGGCATCCGCCGAATGAGACGGCTCGCCGTCGTCGTCGCGTGCGGGCTGCTGCTGCTCGTCGCCGCGCTGTTTCGCGTGCAGATTGTGAACGGCGCGTTTTACGACCAGCGGTTGCGCTCGCAATCGCTGCGCAGCATCAAATTGCCCGCGCCACGAGGACGCATCTTCGACCGCAACCATGTTCTGCTCGCCGACAATTCGCCGAACTACGGCATCGCGCTTTACTTTCAGGAAATGCGCCGCGAGGCGACCCGCAGCCGTCCGCTCGCGCAGGTCGCGCTCGACACGGTGTCCACGTTGAGCGCCTCGCTGCAACTGCCGCCGCCGACTCCCGCTGCCATCCGCAACCATTTGAACCAGAAACCCGCTGTCCCGCTCATCGCGTGGAACCAGTTGCCTCCCGAAAAAATCGCGGCGTTCGCCGAGCGGCACTCCACCCGTCGCGGCGTGGAACTCAACGTTTCCGCCGTCCGCGAGTATTCACGCGGCACGAGCCTCGCCCATCTCCTCGGATACGTCGGGCGCAAACAGGACGACGAGGAGGACGAGCGCGCGTATTACATCCAGCCCGAGATGGTTGGCAAGTCGGGCGTCGAAAAGGTGTTCGACGATTCGTTGCGCGGCGAAACGGGCGGACGCATCGTGCCGCTCGACGCGCTGGGATTCGCCGAGGGCGCCATCTCGGAAATCGCGCCCGTGGCGGGCCGCGACGTGGTGTTGACGATTGACGCGCGCTGGCAGGCGGCGGCGGAATCCGCGCTCGCCAACGCGCCGCTCTCGACGCATCGCCCCGTGCGCGGCTCGGCGGTGGTCGTGGACGTGACCAACGGCGAAGTCCTCGTGCTGGCGTCATCGCCCAGCTACGACCCGAACCTGTTTTCGCGCGGGATGACACAGCAGCAATACAACGCGCTGGTCAGCGACGAGGGCAAACCGTTCCTAAACCGCTCGCTCCAATCCGCGCAACCGCCTGGCTCGATTTTCAAGCCGTTTGTCATGCTCGCAATGCTCGAAGCGGGCGTCATCACGCCCCAAAGCCATTCGCAATGCCGCGGCGGCTTGCACATCGGTCAACAATACATGCGCTGTCACGCGACGAACGGGCACGGGCGCATCGGCACCTCGGACGCGATGAAATTTTCGTGCGACGTTTTTTTCTACGAGCACGGGATGAAACTCGGCGTGCTGCCCATCAAGCAGATGGCGGAACAGTTCGGGTGTGGTTCGCCCACGGGCGCGCCGCTTGCGGAACGGCGCGGATTTTTGCCCGACCCCGACTGGCTCTGGCAACGGCAGGGGATGCGCTGGACGGACGGGCGCACCGCGAACGTGGCAATCGGTCAGGGCGAAGTGCTGACCACGCCGCTGCAAATGGCGCTGGCAACGGCTGCGCTCGCGAATGGCGGGACGTTATTCGAGCCACAGTTCATCCGCGCGGAATCTCCTGACACCGCTCGCGGAAGAACACGAGGGAGTCTCGCGGCGCGTAGGGAAAACATTGAATTTGTGAAACGCACGATGGTTGAAGTCGTTGAAGGCGGCGGCACGGGCGGGCGCGCCCGTGTTACAGGGGTCCGCGTCGCTGGCAAAACGGGCACGGCGGAAGTCGGTCCGCCCGACGCGCGGCGACACATCGCGTGGTTCATTGCGTTCGCGCCATATGAGAACCCGAAATACGCCGTGGCGGTGATGGTGGAAGACGGCGACCACGGCGGGACGACGGCGGCGCCCGTGGCGGGAAAAATTTTGTCGGCAATTTTCGGTCGGCAACAAAACGAGACAGGCGGCAGCGACGGCGATTGACCGCGCCGCGCCGCAAACGAATGAAATGATCGAACAACGATTGAAGGAAAGCTGGAAACTGCTCCGCGCGCTCGACTGGTGGATGGTCGGCGCGATGGTGATGCTGGGCGTGTTGAGCGTGGCGTTCGTGTTCAGCGCGACGTATCGCGGGGCGGACGTGCCCGTGCCGCCGTTTTACCTGCAACAAGCGGTCTGGTTCGCGGCGGGACTGGGCGTGTTTGCGGCGGTGACGCTCGTGGATTATCGGAAACTGGCGAAATGGTCGCCCGTGCTTTACGCGGCGGCGTTGCTGTTGCTGCTGTTCGTGCTGCTGGCGCCCAACAACATCGTGCCGCGCGTGAACGGGGCGAAGAGTTGGATTGATTTGCGCGTCTTCCGATTGCAACCGTCGGAGTTCGCCAAAATCATCTACGTCATTTGCGTGGCGTATTTTTTCGTGGCGTCAGCGCAACGGATGTCATCGGGCTGGACGATCCTGAAGGGGTTGCTGATTCTCGCGCCGATGGCGGCGTTGATCGTGGTGCAGCCCGACATGGGGATGACGGCGGCGCTGGTGCCCGCCTTTTTCGCGATGGCATTTGTCGCAGGCTCGCGGGCGCGGTTTTTGGTCGTGCTGCTCGTCGTCGGCCTTGCCGTGTCGCCGTTGCTCTGGAGTTATGGACTCAAGGAATATCAGAAGCGGCGGTTGACGGTGTTCCTGAATCCCGAACGCGACGTGGAGACGATGATGGGAGCAGGCTGGAACCTGCGTCAGTCCAAAATCGCGGTCGGCTCGGGCGGGTTGTTTGGCGAGGGCTACCTGCAAAGCAGCCAGAAGTTGCTCGGCTACCTGCCGCGCGGCGTCGTGCACAACGATTTCATTTTCTCCGTGTTCGCGGGCGAGCGCGGATTCGTCGGAAGCGCGCTGTTGGTGGGGCTGTATGGTTTGCTATTATGGCGGGCGTTGCGGATCGGCGTGCGGCTGCGCGACACGCTGGCGCGCGTGATGGCGGCGGGTGTGGCGGCGCTGTTATTTTTTAACGTTTTCGTGAACATCGGGATGACCATCGGCTTGATGCCCATCACGGGACTGCCGTTGCCGCTGATGAGTTACGGCGGCTCCTCGATGTTGAGCACGATGATTGCGCTCGGGCTATTGCAGAGCGCGTATGTGAGGAGGCAGTTGTATTGAGGAATGGAGCAGTCGGAGAAAGCAAAACCTTTTAACCGTTTTAACCCTTTAACCAATTTAACCAGCACCAAAGGAAAATATGTTCAAAGAAATTGTCATTAACGCAGAGCCGTTGGAGACGCGCGTCGCGCTGCTCGAGGACGGGCAGTTGGAGGAATTCAGCATCGAACGCAAGTCCACTGAGCGATTGGTGGGCAGCATTTACAAGGGGCGCATCCGCAATTTGGAAGACGGGCTGAAAGCGGCGTTCGTGGACATCGGCTTCGAGAAAAACGCGTTCCTCCATTACTGGGACATCATCCCCGAAAGCGAATCGCTGGCGCAACGCGTCGAGTTGATTGACGAGGACGGCAGCAAGCGCTCCGAAGCCCCGCGCATCACGACCAAGGACATCCCGCGCCTGTATCCCGTCGGCTCGGAAGTCATCATCCAGGTCAGCAAGGGGCCCATCGGGACGAAAGGTCCGCGCGTGACGACCAACATCAGCCTTGCGGGACGTTACCTCGTGCTGATGCCGCGCGCGCATCACAAAGGCATCTCGCGCAAAATCGAAGACCCGCGCGAACGCGACCGCCTCAAGAAAATCCTGCGCCGACTCAACATCCCCGAAAACATGGGGCTGATCATCCGCACGGTCGCGGAGGGGCAACAGGCGCGTTATTTCGTGCGCGACCTGCACATGCTGCTGGAGCAATGGAAACAGATCGAGGACAACATCAAAAATTCCGCCACGCCGTCCTGTGTCTTCCAGGAGCCCGACCTCATCGAGCGCACGGTGCGCGACTTCCTCACCGAGGACATTGACCGCATCGTCGTGGACAACAAGGCGGAATATGCGCGCATCAAGGACATCGTCGGGCAGATTTCCCAGCGCGACCAGAACAAGGTGAAGCTCTACGACGAGCCAGTCCCGATTTTCGACAAGTTCTCCATCGAGCGGCAGGTCGAAAGCGCGTTCCGCCGCCAAGTCACGCTGCGCAGCGGCGGCTACATCGTCATTGACGAAACCGAGGCGCTCGTCGCCGTGGACGTCAACACGGGTCGGCACAAGGGCGGACGCGACCAGGAGGACACGATTTTCCGCGTGAACATGGAAGCGGTGGACGAGATCGCGCGTCAGTTGCGGCTGCGCAATGTCGGCGGTCTTGTGGTGATGGACTTCATAGACATGCGCTCGCGGTCGCACCGCAACCAGTTGCTGCGCAAAATGCAGGACGCGCTCAAGCGCGACAAGGCGAAGACGCGCGTGTATTTCATGTCGCCGCTCGGCTTGATGGAAATGACGCGCCAGCGCCAGACCGAGAGCATGGCGGCGGCGGTCTATATTGACTGCCCGTATTGCAAAGGCAAGGGGATGGTCAAGAGCGCGCTGACGATGAGCGTCGAAATCCAACGCAAGATCGCGGAAATCCTCAGCCGCATGACCGCAACGGGGCAGCGCGAGGAGGACATCCAGTTGCGCGTGTTCGTGAATCCCGAAATCCTCAACCGCCTCAAGACGGAGGACGAAGCGGTGCTCATAGACATCGAGCAGCGCCACAAGTGCAAGTTGACATTCCGCTCCGACCCTGAGTTTCACCTCGAACAATTCAAAATTGTGGACAGCGTGACGGCGCAGGAGTTGGCGAAGTCGTAGAGTGGGGCAAGCTTCCAGCTTGTCCGATCCGAGATCAGCCGCAGAACTTCACTGAAATTGACGGGTGCCTCGTCGCGTCCGTTGGCGTCACACGATCGCGACGGAGTGTGACCCTCCACTTCACGGCACGGTCGCGCGCGTGAGGGACTGGATTGCCTTCCACATCTGCTCGGGCGTTTCGCATTGGAGCAACTCGTTGCGCGCGTCCGCCTCATGGAATGCCTGCACAATCCCCGCGAGCAGCTTGAGATAAAACGCGCTCGCGGCGGGCGGGATGACGATGAAGAAAAAGATTTTGGTCAGTCGCTCGTCGGGCGCTCCAAACTTGATGCCCTCGGGCTTCAGCCCCAGCGCGAACGTCAACCCGCCGCCTTCGACGTTGCGCACGTGCGGAAACGCAAGCCCATGCTCGACGGCGGTGCTGACCATCGCTTCACGGCGCAACGCCAAATCCACGAGCGATTTCGGCTCCTCGACGAATCCCTGAGCGACCAACGACTGCGCGAGTTCCGCAATCACCTCGTCGCGTGTCGTCGCCGCGAGCCGCGGAATCATCAGTTGCTCCGCCGAAAACCGACCGATGCCCGCGCGCGGCAGTTTGCGCGGCACGGTCGGGGGGGATTTGGGCAAGCCGTCCTGCCAGTAGAGAAACCGTCCGCAATGCGGGCAGAACTGGAGCAGCTTGCCCGCGCGCACGTCGTTGATCAATTGCGGCGGCACCGAGAGACCGCAGCCCGAACAGTTCGCGCGGATGATCGGCACGACCGCCAGCGGGAACCGCCGTTGCAACTGCTGGTAGCGGTTGAACACGTCGGGCGGCAGTTTTTCGCTGAGTTCCTGCACCGACGTCTCGAGCTGTTTGAGGTTGGAATCAGGATCGCTTGTCTCCTGCTCCGCGAGGGCGAAGTTGAGTTCCTGCAACTGGATCAGATTGTTTAAAACGTGTTTCATGGTATGCGCCTGCTGGCGAGTTGAATTTAGTGCGTTACCGCGCCGCTGTGAACAAAAAACAGCGGCTTCAAATTGCGCGCCGCTCCCGTTACGATGACGGCATGAACCCAAACACCGACCCGTTTTCCAAACTGACGCCGTTCGCCCGACGCAAATTCGTCCCACAGGGAATTGACCTCGGCGACTGGGCGCAACTGGAGCCGCTCTTTGACCTCCTCGAAAAACGTGCCGCGTCGGTGGCGTCGGCGCAGGAACTGGAGCGTTGGGCGCTGGACGGCAGCGAGTTGATGGCGGCGATTGGCGAGGAAGGTTCGCGTCGCCATATCTTGATGACGTGCCAGACGGATGACGCGGAGCGCGAGAAACGGTTTTTGCATTTCATCGAAAACATCGCGCCGCGACTCAAACCGCGCGCGTTCAAGCTGGCGGAGTTGTTCGTGGAATCGCCGCACGCGGAGTCGCTGCCAAAGGAACGGTATTTCGTTCTGCTGCGCAGTCTGCGCAATGAGGTGGAGTTATTCCGCGAGGAAAATGTGCCGCTGGAAACTGAACTCGCGAAACTCAGCCAGCAATACCAGAAGACCATCAGCGCGATGACGGCGCAGTTTCAGGGTAGGGAAATGACGCTGACGCAGATGGGGAAATTCCTCGAGGAACCCGACCGCGCGGTGCGCAAGGAAGCGTGGGAAAAAACGGTGGCGCGCCGTTTGCAGGACAAGGACAAGCTCGATGATTTGTTCGACGACATGCTGAAGTTGCGTGTGAGCTGCGCGAAGAACGCGGGGTTCTTCAATTTCCGCGACTACGCCTTCAAGCTGCGCGAGCGGTTCGATTACACGCCCGATGATTGTGTGGAATTTCAGGAGTCCATCGAAAAGCACATCGTTCCATTGCTGCGCGACCTCGACAAGCATCGCGCGCAGACGATGGGGCTGAGTGTAGCGGCGCTTCTGCGAAGCGCCGAGAAATCGAATCAGAAATCTGCGCTTCATAGAAGCGCAGCTACACCCGATGGGAATTTGCGTCCGTGGGACTTGGCGGTGGACCCGCAGAATCGTCCGCCGTTGCGTCCGTTCAATGACGCAGGCGCATTTGTCGGGAAGACACAGGCGATTTTCGACAAGCTGCATCCCGAATTGGCGTCGGGATTTTCGCTGATGCGCGAGCGCGGACTGCTCGATTTGGAAAACCGCAAAGGCAAGGCGCCAGGCGGGTATCAAAGCACGCTCGACGAATCGCGTGTCCCGTTTATTTTCATGAACGCAGTCGGCACACAGCGCGACGTGGTGACGCTGCTGCACGAGGCGGGACACGCGTTCCACGCGTTGGCGACGCAGGACGAGCCGTTACTGGCGTATCGCGGCGCGCCGATTGAATTTTGCGAGGTCGCCTCGATGGGGATGGAGTTGCTGGCGTTTGAATACATCGGCGAATATTACACCGAAGCGGATGCGCGTCGGGCGCGGCGCGAACATCTGGAAGGCATCATTCGCATTTTCCCGTGGATAGCGACGGTGGACGCGTTTCAGCATTGGATTTACACGAAGCCCGCGCATACACGCGAGGAACGTCGGGTGGAGTGGGGGAGGTTGATGGGCAGATTCGGCAGTGTGGAGGATTGGAGCGGTCACGAGGAGGCGCGTGCAAACTGGTGGCACAAACAACTCCACTTTTTTTTGTATCCGTTTTACTACGTTGAATACGGCATCGCGCAACTCGGCGCGTTGCAGGTCTGGCAAGCGGCGAAGAAAGATCCGCGCGCCGCGCTGGAAAATTATCGCCGCGCCCTCGCGCTCGGCGGCTCAAGACCGTTGCCAGAATTATTTGCTGCGGCGGGAGTGAAGTTTGATTTCTCCGAACAGACAGTGGGCGAGTTGATCGCGGCGGCGCGCAAGGAATTGGGGGCGATTGGAGAAGGAGAAGAAGCGATAAACTCCCGATCAAAAGTTGCAAAAAGGCAGTGACAATTGACGAAGAGATTCTTCGCTGCTTTCAGCAGATGACGACAGGACTCCTAGTGGTCGGTCAAAGTTCATTTGGAGGGCCACGCTCCGTCGTGGCCGTCCCGCGAAGCGGGAGACGCGACGGAGCGCGTCCCTCCAAGCACCCTTTAAATGAGCTTTGACGGAGCACTAGGTTCTGGCTACGCCCGCCCCATGTATTCGCCTGTGACGGTGCTGACTTTGATGATTTCGCCTTCCTTGATGAAGAGGGGGACGCCGACGGTGATGCCGGTTTCGAGTTTGGCGGGTTTGGTGACGTTGGAGGCGGTGTCGCCACGGACGCCTTCGGGGGACTCGACAATCTTGAGGTTCACGGATGACGGGAGATTGATCTGCGCGGGCTGGTCGTTGGTGAACATGATTTCGACGCGGAGATTTTCGGTGAGATAATTTTTCGCGTCGCCGATAAATTCCTCCTGCAATGTCAGCGTCTCGAACGTCTCAGGATCCATGAAATGGTAGCCCGTGTTGTCCTTGTAGCTGAAGTCCAAGTCCTTGTGCTCCATCGGGACGATTTCGAGCGGCTCGTTGGAGTTGAAGCGCACGAGGGAGCTTTTGCCCGTCTTGATGCTGCGCAGGGTCGCCTGCACGAAGGCGCGGAGGTTGCCGGGGGTGCGGTGCTGGAAATCGAGCACGACGACGATGTCGCCGTTGTATTTGATGCACATTCCTTTTCGCATGTCGTTGGCTGAGGGCATATTTCTAAGTGTCCAAGTGCCTAAGTGTTCAAGTGGTCAAGTGCGCAAACTTCCAAGCACTCAGGCACTTGAGCACTTGGGAACTTGGGCACTTCATGTCAATTTCAGTTTGGGCAGGTCCTGTGAATCAATGATGCCGACGGGACGGTTTTTTTCGTCCACAACGATCAAATCGTCAATCCGATGTTGTTGAAAAATGTGCAGCGCCTCCGCCGCGAGTCGGTCGGCGCGGATGGTGATGGGGCGGGGCGTCATCACGTCGCCGATCTTTTTGGAGCCGATGTGCTTGTCGGTCTGGAATCGGCGCACGAAATCGCCCTGCGTGAACACGCCCGCGATTTTGCGGTCGCCGTTGACGACGCAAACTGAGCCTGCGCGCGCGGCGGTCATTTTCTTGAGCAACCGATGCACGGACTCGGATTCCTCGACGATGGGGAACCGCTTTCCCGTGCGCATGATGTCCCTTGCCTTCAACAACAACGCGCGCCCAATGGCGCCGTGCGGATGGAGCTTGGCGAAATCGTCGCGCTCGAAGCCCTGGCTTTCGAGCAAGACCATCGCGAGCGCGTCGCCAAGCGCCAGCGCGACGGTGGTGCTCGCCGTGGGCGCGAGGTTCATCGGGCACGCCTCTTTGCCGACGCGCGCGTCGAGGTGCACGTCGGCGTAACGGGCGACGGTGGATTTGGCGTCGCCCGTGATGGCGATGATTTTGACTCTGAAACGGCGCAATGCGGGCAGGATGTTGAGCAACTCGTCGGATTCGCCGCTGTAGCTGATCATCAAAATCACGTCGCCATCGTGGATGACGCCGAGGTCGCCGTGGAGCGCGTCGGTGGGGTGGAGAACGACGCTGGGCGCGCCCGTGCTGGCGAACGTGGCGGAAATTTTCTGGCCGATGTTGCCCGATTTGCCGACGCCCGTGACGACGATCTTGTGGCGCGCGCGGACGCATTGGCGCAACAGCGCGATGGCGCGGCTGAAGTTCGCGTCGAGTCGGTCGCGCAACCCTTCGAGCGCGCGAATCTCGATGTCGAAGACTTCTCTGGCTTGTTGGAGGTAATTCACGACAAAAAAAAGGAGAACGTTCCGCCCCGCAGGGCGGCTAAATTGCCATTATCGGCCGGGCATGGCAAGTCAAGATTCCGGGAGAAAAGAGAGGTGGGCGTATCTTGATACTGTAGCCATGCAAAGCGATACCGCGTGGTTGTAGGGCGCGAATGCCCAGCCCGCAGTCTGCGGAGGGCTGGGTTTCGCGCCGTGTCCTTTTGCCTTGACGGGGCCACGATGGCAGACGGCGGCGCGAAACCCCGCA
>Ga0187893_10011457_pt1 | contig 12867 bp, 14 predicted proteins | sample MA1701074metaG_FD_139574 | JGI IMG/M metagenome (GOLD analysis project Ga0187893, IMG submission 139574) | White microbial mat communities from a basaltic lava cave in the Kipuka Kanohina Cave System on the Island of Hawaii, USA - MA170107-4 metaG ...
GCAACCCAGTTGAGCCGCAACTTTCCCTCGCATGCGAAGGAAAGTTGCGGGCTGGACCAGCCGCCTGCCAAGTTGGCCCGCGAGCCGGCAAATCGAGGCCGGGGACCTCAGCGACATTCTCAAACACGTTCTAAGGCCTTTGGAGGAAATAACGTTCTGATTTGCCCAGGTCTGAGCAAGCTGCCACCGTCGCAACGACGTCTGTGTGCGGGCCCGGGGCGAATACGGGCCGCCGCGATCCCGCACACAACCAACGTCTCGCAAGGCGCGTGTGCGATCACGGGCGCATGCGCCCGAGCAGGCACATCACGCCAGCGACTCGCGCGCAGGGGAGCGCACGTGTGGCTTCGGTTGCTCCCAAGTTGGGGGACGTCAGCGCAAGCTTCGGACAGAAATGCCAATGTTATTTCCTCCCAAGGCCTAAGGCGGCGTGACAATGGCGCACTTACGCCAGGATGTCCCTCTAGAGTGAGGGAGTCGTCGCCATCGCGGGTGCTGCCCCAACGCGAGCTGGTCGGTCGGCGGGCGAATGAGCATTCTGGGAACCCGACTACGAAGGTCACGTAGAGGAGCGCCGACCGGATCACCGGAGATTTTCCTTATCGTGAGGATTTATGGGTGCCAGAGTATGGCTGGAGATAGTGCGGTAGTTGCTCGAGGGCTCACCAAGAGCTATGGGTCAGCTCGAGCGGTCAATGACCTTTCGTTCGATGTGCCTTTTGGATCTGTGACGGGCTTCCTTGGACCGAACGGCGCGGGCAAGACGACGACCGTGCGCATGATCCTGGGGCTCGTGCGCCCCGACTCGGGGACCGTGACCGTCTTCGGCCAGCCGTATCGCAGGCTTGTGCGCCCGGCGGAGTTGGTAGGCGCGCTCCTCGATGGCTCCGGTGGTCACCCGTGGCGGCGCGCCCGCGATCACCTCCGGATCCTGGCCGCGATGGCCGGTCTTGAGGCAAGCCGGGTCGACGAGGTGCTCGATCTCGTGGACCTGAGGTACGCCGCGGCACGCCGGGTCGGCAAGTTCTCACTTGGTATGCGGCAGCGTCTCGGGATCGCGGGCGCCTTGCTCGGAGATCCCCCGCTACTGATCTTGGACGAGCCCGCGAACGGGCTCGATCCCGCCGGCATCCGGTGGCTACGCGGGTTCCTGCGGGCGCTCGCCGACGAGGGGCGGGCGATCTTCGTCTCCAGTCACATCCTGATGGAGATCACACAGGTCGCGGATCGCGCGCTGATCATCAATAGAGGGGCCCTGGTCGCCGAGTCGAGCCTCGACCAGCTCGCCGGAACGGCTCCTCCGGCGGTGCGCATCCGCATCCGGACCGCTGATATGGCGCCGCTCCATACGCTCTTGGAGGGAAACGGGGCCACGGTCGAGCGGCTCGGGGAAGACCAGCTCCGGGCGATTGGTACGACCACCGCGGACGTCGGCTGGTTGGCGGCGCGCCACCAGATACCCCTGCTCGAGAACAGCACAGAGCCATCCAACCTCGAAGCAGCCTTCTTCGAGCTGACGGACGGTAAGCGGGATCCCGGTCGGGACGGCAAACCAGACGCCGGTCCGGAGGGCGCGGGCGCTCACGAGGAGGTCAGCTCGTGACCAGGTGGGCGGACGCGCACCGCCGCGTTTCGCTCTCACAGCTCGCCGCCGCGGAGGTCTTACGGATCTGTACGACCCCAGTCGTGTGGATCCTTCTCATCGGGGGGGTGGCACTCGCCATCCTCACGATGGCGACGGGGATATCCACTGCTGAAGAGGCCAGCATCCCTCTGGTCTCCCGGGATGGGCTGCGTCTCGTCTTTGCGTCGGCGGTCTCGGCCTGGATCTTCTCAATGGCACTGGGGGTCTTGGGGATGGCGGGGGAGTACCGTCATCGCACGGCGAGCGCGACCTTCCTCGCGGAGCCCCTTCGATGGCGCGTGTTCGTCGCCAAGGTCATGGCGCACGGCTTGTTCGGCCTCGTCTTCGGCCTCGTGACGGGTGCCGCGACGCTCGGGATTGGATGGGTCTGGTTGCGGGCGCTGGGGGCGCGCCTGGCCTTTGCCCGCGACCTGTGGCTGATACTTGGGGGAGCACTCATCGCGACCGCGCTGTACGCGATGCTCGGTGTCGGGATCGGGGCGCTCGTTCGCAGCCAGGTCGGTGCCGTCGCCGCGGTCCTTGGGTGGAGTCTCATCGAGGCGTCGATCCTCGCCAACCTATGGCCTGAAGGGCAGCGGTACTTTCCGAACGCGGCAGCGTCCGCGCTCACTCCCACTCCTGGGGCTGACGTGCTGTCCGTCGGGATGGGTGAGCTCGTCTTCGGGGGCTACGTCCTCGCGTTTCTCTTGCTCGGCCTGCAATCCGTCCGGCGACGCGATGTCCCTGGATAAGCGTCTGTGATACTGAGGTGATTTCGCCGCACATGAGCGCTTTTAACGTTACCGCCGAAGGCTGGAACGTCACGAGTTACTCGTCCACGGGTAGCCCGCGGGTCTTGATCGTCAGCCAGAGCGCGCTGATGCGGGCGGGCATGCATGCGCTGCTGCACGACCAACCAGTCGTGCTGGTCGATGCGCTCTCACGCGTGGAGCAGCTGGCTTCATCCGTGTCCGCGAAACGGGCGCAGGTCGCGTTGATCGCTCCCGTCGGGGGTCTCACGACCGCGTTGCGGACGCTTCTGATCCACCAGGCCCGGACCTTGCGCATGGTGGTGTTGCTTGCCCCAGCGGCCGTGAAGATTCACGCGGAGCGCTTGAAAGCGGCGGGGAATATCCAGTGCTTGACACTCCAGGCCCCTCGAGAGGCGATCGTGCGGGCACTCACCAATCCCGTGCCCCGGCCGATGGGCGGCCTGCTCAGCGAGCGTGTCAGCCGTGGGCCTGGCGGCCGGCTCACCCCTCGCCAGCAAGAGGTGCTCGACTGCTTGGCCCGAGGCTTAAGCAACTTCGAAATCGCCACACAATTGGTAATTAGAGAAGACACCGTCAAAGCCCACCTCGGCGCCGTGTATCGAAAACTTGGGGTGAGGAGCCGTGCAGAGGCGATTACGGCTTATCTCGAGGTCGGCTGATGTCTTATCTGATAAAGGTGTCATCGCAAAAATGAGCGATAGCCTTGTTGGCTAAGTCCATGTCACGAAGGTGGCACAAGGCCTTGTTCAGGCTAGCGCGATTAGCGATACTTTCTGGGCGTGGCAAATCGATGACGTCGCTGACCCCGGTACGATCCAAGGAGATTCAAATGAATAATTTCCACGATGAGAGCCTGGGTATCGAGGTGTTGGAGGGCATCAACGCACCCTTGATCGGTACACTTCTCGGAGCGGTGGGCTCGCTCTTGAGAGGGGTTGCTTACCCTACTCGGCCTCTAGAGAGCCCAGCGATACCGCGTTGGTCGATGAGGTGAACCCGAGGATCTGTCACTCATATGTGATAGATCCTCGGATGCGTCCCAGTGTCGCGGCGGAGGTGGAGATCGCCGATCCCACTCCAGGGCGAGGGGATGTCATCGTCTTTTCTCCCTCACGTAACCAGTACTTGCGCGTGGCGGCACCACAGGCTGCGTTCCTGAGCGGCCTGGACGGCCGCCGTACGATCGCCGAGCTGGAGGGCGACTGGAGGGGACGGTTGCCACAGGAGATGGTCCGGCCCTTGCTCGCCCGCTTCGCGGAGCTCGGGTTACTCGAGGGCGACAGGCAGAACGGCGGGCAGGTCGGAGGCTGGCCCGCCGAGCCGGCTGTTGTCACACACCTCAGCGCGATCCGCCTGTCCATTCCCGACCCTGAGGGGCTGCTGAACCGGCTAACCCCGCTCGTTCGAGCGCTCGGTGGTCCACCGGGACGCATCGGCTCGGCGCTCGCGATCCTCGCCGGACTTCCTTCGATCGTCGTGAACGCGAACGCTGGGCTTGTCGCCATCGCCTCCGCTGGGTTCACAAGGCCGGTATGGGCGGGCACACTCGTCGCTGCGTTGCTCGTCAGCGCCATGCTGCACGAGCTTGGGCATGCGGCGGCGGTGAGGTACTACGGCGGCCGGGTCCGCCAGATGGGGCTCATGATCTTCTACCTCGCGCCAGCGCTGTTCTGTGACGCGAGTGACGCGTGGCGCTTTCCCCATAAGCATCAGCGCGCGGTAGTCGGCCTGGCGGGGGTCTGGGTTCAGACCGTGCTCGCCGGAGTTGCGGGAATCGCGCTGTGGCTACCCGTCGGTGCCTCTACCGCCGGGTGGCTCGTGTCCTTCGCGATCCTCAACCTCGGGCTGGCCGCGCTCAACCTCATACCGTTCGTGAAGCTGGACGGGTACTGGATCCTCGCTGCCCTGACCGACGTCCCCAACCTGCGATCACGGGCGGTCGGCTATGTGGCGGGCTTCGCCTGGCGACTTGTCGCGGGAGTCCCGAGGCCTTCGTTGCCCCTACCGGTTCACCCTGCGCTGACCGTGCTGTTTGGGCTCGGCTGCGTCCTGTTCCCGCCGATTCTGATCCTGACCGTCATGCTCGACTACCAGCACGCGCTCCTCCGTCTTGGCAGCGCTGGCGCCGCCGCATGGCTGCTCCTCGCGGCCGCCCTCGTCGCCGTCGCGGTCAACCGGCTTCTGCGGGCCGCGCGCTCGTCTCGTGCCCGCGGCTTGCCCAGGACCGCCCGGTGGCGGGCCGCGCTCGTTGGGGGAGTTGGCACCTTCGTCATCGTGGGCGTGCTCATCGCGGTATCGGTCCCGACCTGGTTCTGGGCCACCTTCTTACAGCCGGCCTTGTCCACGCTGCTTTACGGATCCGTTGATCCCTTGCGGGGCGGGCTTCAGTGATGTCTCAGTACAGGATGGAGGAGGCCTGATGAGCTCGAGGACGATGAGCGCATCGTTGTTCACCACGGTGGCCCTGGCCGCCCTGGGCATCGCGGTGTGGATCGGAATCGCCAGCGCGCCGCGGCCAGCCGCATCAGGCGAGGCGGTGGCGCTTGCCGGGGCGGATGTGGCTGGCCAGGTCGCGGCGCGGCGCGTCCCTGAGCGAGTCGATGGGGGGCCCGCGGCAGGAGCCGCGGATCCGGGCCTGGATGCTGTCGACGCATCCGGGCCCGCGGCAGGAGCCGCGGATCCGGGCCTGGATGCTGTCGACGCATCCGGGCCAGAGCCCGACGGCGCGCGGTCTACCCTCGCGCTCGCCGCCGCCGAGTCTGAGTCCGCGCCTGAGCCGGCTGCCGCTGAGCCGGCGCCCGCCCCTGTCCAGGCTGCCGCTGAGCCGGCGCCCGCCCCTGTCCAGGCGGCACCCGAACCGTCCCCGGCGATCAATGGGCTGCACGTGTTGTGCCCACTGCCTGATGGTGGCGCGGCACATCTGCTGCTCACGTCCGAGACGTACTACCGGGCCGAGACCTCTGCTGAGATCATGCGGCTCACCGACATCTTCGGCCCGCCCGTTACGAGCATCGATCCCAGCGTGTTACCACCTAAGTCGGCCATATCGGTGACCGAAGCGCTGAACGCGGTCGCGGCTGGGTGACGATCGCTCACCCTCGCGATCAGCGCGACTATTCCGGTCATACGAACTGGCTCGTATCCCAATGCGGCAAGAGTTTTGCAGCGCCTTAGCTTATGGCCAGGATTCGGCACGCATGCGTGCCGAATCCTGGCCATAAGCCGTTTCCTGGCCATTAGCCTTCGATACGATGACTTATCGTTACGAGGACCCCACCAGACGGTTACCCTGAGCCATCTATGGGCGGAATCGAATCTCAGCCATATGAAATCGTAAGGTTATCTCTTCCCAGGCACTAAGCCTGGATCCACCGTTTCGAGGGCATAACCCACAGCTTTCCTCCACATCCGAGGGAAAACGACGCCCTACGAACTCCACCCAACGCACCGGCTGCCCCCGGCCCGCAGACGCCGTTCAGGGCGGTGGATCCAGGCTAGTTAACCACGCGGTAACCTCACTGCTGGCTTAGGATGCCCTTAAGCCAACTTTTCAGCAGCGCTTCAGCGGCAAGTGATGTTATGGTGGCGCCCAGAAAATAGCGGGCATCTAGACCAGCATCTTGTAGAGGCATTTTTGGGCGGAGGGTGCCGAATGGTCGCGAGTACAGCAGTGCGGACGCGGGTCGCCTTGTTTGACGATATGCCTGATTTCCAGATGAGCCTTACGATTGCATGCTCGAATGCGGGGCTCGAGCTCGATCAGCTGGAGAACGTACGCGAATGGGCCGGATGTGAGGACATCGCGGTGGTCGTCACCCTTGATCGACCTGATCGGTGGGCAGCACTGAGAACGATCCGAGGGTCGTCTCCCCAAATTACTATTCTTGCGTTACTTCCTCACTGTGATGTTTCTGCGTGTTATGCGGCGTTGGACGCGGGCGCCACCGCGGTGGCTGCTCGAGACAGCGAGCCTGAGCATCTGGTAACGACCCTTCTCGCCGCTCTGAAAGGGCAAATCGTCCTGCCGGCAGCGTTGGTAGAAGCGTTTGTCGATCAGTTCCGCACCCGCCACGCGGATCGTGCGGCGGTGCTGAGCGAGCTTGATATCGAGCTGCTACGGCTGTTGAAGCGGGGCGAGACGGTTACCGCGATGGCCCGACGGTTGCACATGGCTTCACGCACCGTGGACCGCCGGCTACAGAACCTGTACCGGCGAATGGGCGTCCGAACTCGTCTCCAAGCGGTCGCCTGGGCGGTCCATTGGCGCGTACTCGACCCTTGGACCTGACCCGCCGCGCACCCTAACCCCTGCGGTTCTTCACGTATACGTGAAGAACCGCAGGGATTAGCCAGATTCATAGACCGCGAGGGCTTCGACGATGGCCTCTTCCATGGCGAGGTTCCAGCCGGTCGACCAGGCGCCGTCGAAGGCGTGGTCTCCCAGCCGTTGCCGGAGGTGCGCGACGTGCTCTTCGACGGCTTGGTCAAAGCCGGGATCGCCTTTCGTCCCGGCGGAGTCCTGGATGGAATGACCTGCGGCGATCAGGCGCGTCGCCTGCTCCGGATGGGTCCGTGAGACCGCGAGGGCGGCGAGCCCCTTGAGGCAATAGACCACCTGATACGAGCCGCCAAGCTGACGAGCGAGTGGGAGCGCCTCACGGGCGAGAAGCGCGGCGCTGTCCTCGTCGCGCTGCAGCATGGCCACCCATCCCAGCGCCAGCAGGGCGCCTACGGTCATATACATGTCGTTGCGGGCCCGGGCGGCGTACAGCGCTTGTTGCCCGTGGCGCTTCGCCTCCTCGATCATGCCGAGGTCTGCGAAGGCCTGGGCAAGTCCCCTCCGTCCTGCCATCGCGAGCTTCTCGTTGCCCCAACGCGTGGCCAACGCGAGCTCTTCCTCGAACAGCGTCCTGGCTCGCTCGGGGTCTCCTGCCCATCGCGCCGCGTGAGCCGCGGAGTCGAGCACCCGCGCGAGCTCGGCGTCCCCCTGCTTTCTCGCGAGCTCGAGGGCCTCCTGCGCCCGTCGCAGGCTGGCCATGATCTCTCCCTGAGACCGGAGAGTGTCGGACAGTAGGCTCAACGACGTCACGACTCCTTCGACGTCGCCGAGCTCTTCGAAGAGGGACAGGCTGCTCTCGAGGCGTGAGACCGCCTGCTGGTAATCGTCCTGTAGATAGGCGAGATGCCCGGCCACGGCGCACGCCCAGGCTCGTGTCTCGGTCATCGTCTCATCGCTGCGCAACGCTTGCCGCAGCCACATCCGGCCTTCGGTCATCTGCCCGGTCATCGTCCAGAAGCCGCGGAGGGTGACCGCCGTCCGGCCCGCGAGATCGGCCTGCCCATGCATGAACATCGCCGATAGCGCAGCGCGGAGGTTCGGCTGCTCCATCGTCAACTCCGCAAGCGCGGTAGGGGCCTCGAGGCCCTCCAAGCGGCTCTCGGCCACCTTGACGAGCTGCGCGTAGTACTCGGCATGTTGGTGCCTGAGAAGACCCGCCTCCCCGCTCGCCTCCAACCGCTCGAGCGCGTACTCCCTGATGGTCGCCGGCATCCGGAAGCGGATCTGCCCGTCGACATGGGTGCAGTACACCAAACCCTGGTCGACCAGCGCGGCCAGCCCCCCGAGCACGTCGACCCGGGTATCAGCCGCCTCGGCGCAGATCGCCTCGGCGGCGGCCAGACCCCACCCCCCGGCGAAGACGGCGACCCGGGCGAAAAGCCTCTGCCCATCAGCTGAGAGAAGATCGTGACTCCAGTCGATGGTGGCGCGCAGCGTCTGCTGCCGGGCGGGCACATCCCGCAGGCCGCCAGTCAGCCAGTCCAGTCGCTGGTGAAGGCGGTCCAGCATCGCTTGCGGCGAGAGGAGCTTGACACGCGCCGCGGCGAGCTCGATGGCCAGCGGGAGACCGTCCAGGCCGATGCAGATCCGCGCGACGGTCCGCGCGGCGGCGCCGTGCGCCAACGTGAAGTTGACGTCAACGGCACGAGCTCGCGCGATGAACAGCTCGACGGCCTCGCAGCCGGTCAGCTCGTCGACGCTGGAGAGGCAGGCCGGATCTGGGAGGCTGAGCGGTCCCACGACCAGCTCATGCTCGCCGGCGATATGCAGAGGAGCGCGGCTCGTCACCAGGATCGTAAGGCGCTGAGCCCCCGCGAGCAGCGCGGCTACGTCACCCGCGGCGCTCATAAGGTGCTCGAAGTTGTCCAGCACGAGCAACATCTGGCTTCCCGCGAGACGGCCGCAGAGCGCTTCGACGAGCGGCTGGCTCGCGGTCTCGTGGAACTCACACGTCGTCGCGATGGTGGGAAGGACAAGATCGGGGTCGGCCACGGTGGCGAGAGAGACGAACACGACGCCCTGCGGGAACTCGCTCTCAACCTGCTTTGCCGCCTCCAGGGCCAGGCGGGTCTTCCCCGCGCCACCTGTCCCAGTCAGCGTAAGAAGCCTGACGTCCACCCGGAGCAGCGCGGATCTCACCGCCGCGAGCTCCGATGCGCGGCCGACGAGGGGCGTCGGAGGCGTCGGTAGCCGGGCTTTGAAACCCCACTCGGAGGACGGTTTCAACGAGGCGTCTTGGGCCAAGATCGCGCGCTGGCGATCCTGCAACGCGGGGCTGGGATCGATGCCCAGCTCATCGGCCAGCCGCTCGCGCGCGTGACGGTACACCTGCAGCGCCTCGGCTTGCCGACCCGAGCGGTACAGGGCGACCATCAGCTGGTCGAGGAACCGTTCGTGGAGCGGGTTGGCCGACACGAGCGTCTTCAGCTGACCCACGACCTCGGTGTGGCGCCCCATCGCGAGATCGACCTCGATGCAGTCTTCGACGACCGCCAGATGCTGCTCTTCAAGGCGTGCCACCTCAGAGAGCAACGGCGACCCTGCCGGGGCATCGGCGAGCGGCGTGCCTCGCCACAGCGCGAGGGCGCTGCGGAACCGGGCAGAGGCGGTCGCGGGATCGGTGGTCATCGCGGCGCGGCCTTCGGCGGCCAGTCTCTCGAACCGCGCGAGATCGAGCTCGAAGGGACCTAGCTCGAGCAGGTATCCCGGTGGCTTCGTGACGAGCAGCATACGGTCGCGGTGACCGTGCGCGGGTGCCAACACGCGACGAAGGTTGGCGACGTGGGCTTGCACAGTGTTCTTCGCGGTTTTCGGCGGTTGTGAGCCCCAGAGCGCGTCGATGAGCCGCTCAACCGAGACTATCTCTCCCGCATATAGCAAAAGGTAAGAGAGCAGCAGCCGCCGCTTGGCGCCCACCACGGGCAATTGCCCGCCGCTCACCCGCACCTCGAGAGGTCCGAGGATTCGGAATTCCATCCGCCGCCCCTCGGTCCGTGCCCACCGGGCTTTCAATAAGCTCCCGCTGACGACGCTCGATTTCTCACGGCAGACTAGCACGCAGAGGTTTGGCCGTCACCCTCCGTTACTGAGAGTTGGAACCAAATAGAGCTATGTGGAATGCTGCTTCCACAGTACTAGCTCAATTCCGGACAATACCGCGAAAAAATCACGAGCTATCTCGCGCGCAAAACGACCATGGCGATGCAACTCGAGGAAGCGAGGCCAAGCATGCAGAGCGCCGAGGCTCTCAAGGCGGTTGTGCAGGCAAATAGCCGTTGGACAAGCCAGATGGGCTCGGGGTCGGTGGCACCGGTTGGATCAGTACGTACCGGGACAGCAAGGGTCGCGATGAGAAGCGGCACGCAGAAACCGAGGGCGTATGCGGCGCCAATCCACCACGGCACCAGCCCAAGGGCGGTGACGGCAAGCGCAGCCCATGACAATGAAGTTACACGGAAAGTCGTGAAAACCAATCCAGTGTCTAATCCCCACGCGAAGGCTGCGGTCGCCGGAGCATGCTGGTCCATGTACCGCTTGGGCGTCTGCCGCCGCCACGAGGGTCCCAAGGTGCAACCCGCTCGCGCGCGGAGGACGTCCAGGGCGAGGAGTAGGATCAGGATCCCTCCCGCGACGAGCCACATGCTCGCTCTCGCCGGCCCACCACCGAACAGCCATGCTCCGGCGGCCGAGACCGCCGCATAGAGCGAGACGGCCGAGAGGCTAAAGCCGAGCACGAGGAACGCCGCGGGACGGCGATCAGGGGTCTGGCCAGGCGAGTTCCCCTTCACGAGGGGGCGGAGAAATCCGATGAACGACACCCCTCACGGGCTAAACAACTGCGCAAACCCCGCCATCACAACCAAAAGAACCAAAACTAACGAGATCACGCCAACCTCGCAGCGGAGCGCGAAGCGCGTGACGGCCTCCAGGGTCGCGTCGCGCCGGCTTCCGCTCCAAAAACCGCTTTAGGTCGCTTCACCCGACGCGACGCGACCCCATCGTGCTCCCGTTCACCGGTTTTCTTAAGGACGCAGATGCGGTTTCGGCGGCAAGGGCCACCGAAACCGCGCTCCGCGCTCCGCGCTCCGCACGCGTTGGGCGTCGTGCTCAACTTAGCGGCCCGACGTAAACGCGACCTGGCGAACTCAACACCCTTAGGCCACCCACACTTCCGAACAGGCGTAACGGCCCGTGCGGCAACTGTTTCCCGTCGTGCACTCACCGCAGCCGTAGGTCCGCCCGCCGGAGGCGCAGTACCATGCCCGCTTCCGGTACCCAGAGGGGCAACGGAAGCCCGGGCCGCTGCCGCCGCAGTTGGTCGAGCTCCCGAGATTGCAGCAGCCGGGGCCGGCGTGCGCGGGCTCGCTGAGCGCGGTGACACCGGAAACACTCCCCACCACGGCGAGACCGACGCGGCCCATCCAGCTCAAGAATCCTCGCCTGCCCTTGGCAAGCTGGACTTGAGGGGTTGACCGGCCCTCCGGCGTCACATTGTCAGCGGGTTCGAACTGTTGCCGCATGAGCTTCACCTCGCTATCAGAGTCCGAAACAGCATGATTCGTTGGTTATCCGTGAGACGGGCTGAGCGGGCGGACGACCGGAAGTACGGAGAACAGCTGCCGTGAAGAGGGCACGGTCTGCGCCCGCTCGATCCGTCCGTCCTGGATGAAGATGGCGCTCGGCGTGATATCCAAGCCGAGCTGGCCAGCGATACGGCTCTCTTGATCGACGAGAACACGTTCGTTCTGGAGCGCGAACTCTTCGACGAACAGGTCCGCATCGTCGTTGAACACCGGCTCGACGACGACCCAGAGCGTTTGTGGCACGGCCCCTCGAAGTGCAGCGGCGATCGATCGGCAGGTGGCGCAGGTGTTCGAGAGGAACAACACCATTGCCGTCTGCGCGCCGTCCAACACCGCCGGGAGCCCGATCGCGCTTGGCTGCGCCCCTTGCCGTGCTCCGAGGTCGAGGGGCAACGGGCGATCCACGAGGTCGAGATGCGTCCGGATCTGTTGCACATGCCGGAACATCTCGACCATCGCGCCGAGCTGGATGAACACCACGGCCGCGAGAAGACAGAGCAAGACGAGGAGGACGACGTTCATCGGAGCAGCGCTCCTTTCTGATCATTCGTGAACAGGGGTAGGCCCGGATCCGCAGCTCCTGCCGCGGGCCCCCAACTGTCCCGCAGCGCGGTGCGCTGAGCCCGGAGCTCGCGCCACAGCCGCAGCAGCCCGGGGATCCGGCAACACGCGAGCGCTGTCACCGCGGCGCTGAGGCTGAGCAGACCGTGCCGAGGGCTCCAGGTCGCAGGCTCGAGGCTGGCAAGGATGACGAGCGCGATCCAGCAGGGGAGCGACCAGACCTGGCGCCAGCCGAGGCGCCCCGGCCTCAGGCTGCCGAAGCAGTTGCACGAGATGGGCCGCTTCATGACCAACGCTTTGGCTCCGGCGGTGGCAAAGGCGGCCGCGAGCGCGATCACCAATACACGTGGCCAGGATTGCGTTGGCGCCACGGCGAGAGCCACCCCGGCGAGCAACTCGACCGCGATGAGCCCGGCAGCCGTGCTCTGGGTGAGTTCTTGCGGGATACCAAGCTGCTCGAACGTCCTCCTGAGATCCGCCAACCCCAGAACCTTGGAAAGCGCCGCAATGGTGAAGGCAGCGGCGAGTGCAAGCTGCGAAATGTCGGAAAGTAGCCCGACACCTATGCTCATCCCGGGCACCGCGAGGCGGTCCCACGCGTATCCCATTTAGCGCTCATGACGCGATATCCCGTCCCCGGTTTCCCCCGTCGACCGGCCGCGACGAAAAGTCACGGCAGGAGTGCACCTAAGGCAAGGGTCCCATAAAGCAGATCCCTTTCATAGAGTCCAATCGGAATGTGACCGCGAGCGGTCCTGTCCTTAGATTCCAGGCCACTGGACATAGGGAATGGACATCGGTCCAAACGCACTGGTAACCAGGGATAACGAGCTTGAACGCTAATCCCCGCCCCGCCCCCGACCCGGAGCTTTTGCGCGTGAGCGCGCAAAACGGGAGCATTCTCGCTGATGGCGTTCGTGGCAGGCGCCTCACCTGGAAGTTTTGCGCGGCCACGCGCAAAAGCTTCTGCACGCGTGCGGATCTGGC
>Ga0187893_10011458_pt1 | contig 12866 bp, 9 predicted proteins | sample MA1701074metaG_FD_139574 | JGI IMG/M metagenome (GOLD analysis project Ga0187893, IMG submission 139574) | White microbial mat communities from a basaltic lava cave in the Kipuka Kanohina Cave System on the Island of Hawaii, USA - MA170107-4 metaG ...
CTCCCTCCTTACCGTGATTGCCAGTCACGTCAGGAGGTGTATCACTTCGCAAGCCGATGCCCCTCACCATTTCACGCACCCGCGTATCGACAGCTGCCGTTACACATTCTGTGTCAGAGCGGAAAAGAGAAGGATGGCGCCAGCTTTTGCGAGCTTGAAAACTGACATCGTGGACGCGGTTCTCACCAAGATGGTCGATCACGTTCACGTGCTCCACGATCATGCGGTGTCGTCGACGTTGGCCACGTTCAGTAACGACTATGCCACTGGAAAAGACATATTCATGCGGCACGCCCTGGGCGTGGCGAAGTTGATCAACAACAAGACTCTCGAGGACTGCATCTTCGCCAGCGCGAGTTATGCGTGGAACACGGCCGCGATCGATCCTGATTCCTCACGATTATTCGCATTCGCGTGGAATAAGAAGGGAGAGTTGCCCAGGGGCGTATGGGATACCACAGATAACCAGGCCTCCTCGAGGTTTCGGAATATCATTTTGCAAGCTTCGGCTCTCGATGCGATGTCGTCAGCGGCAGCTCTCAATCCGACCGGAATAATTTTGGAAAGCAGAGAGGAGTAGAACGGACTGCCCAAGCTCGTCAGGGCCCTTTCGCCGACCTAAATATCGACAGGAGAATGGCAGATTCGACCTCCCAAGAGGCGAGGCGGCGCATGAAGGGCGGTGTGAAGAGAAGATACATGTCAAGATCGACGGGGAGGCAGTCGGGTCTCTGAGTCGGAGAGGGTAGCCGGCGCTGATCTGCGACGCGTTGGGCTTCCGTTCCCACGGTTACGTATTGTCGATTCTGCCAGGTCGATGCGAGGTGTCGTTGCTCGGCGCCTCAAGGCTGCTGGAAGATGCGGGCTGTCTTGAGGCCAGCGCGCGCAAGGCGGTACTCGACGCTGGTTCGCAGGACGCCGAACCCGTACGCGCAGGACCGACGGAAGTTGATCGACGACGATTCGGGCAGGTAGCGCGTCGGGCAAGAGACCTCTCCTACCCGGTACCCGAACCAGAAGACCTGGGCCAGGAGCTGGTTGTCGAACAAAAAGCCGTTCGAGTTTCGCTCGAGCGGAAGCGATTGGAGCACTCGACGGGAGAACGCTCGGTACCCCGTGTGGTATTCCGAGAGCTTCTCGCCCATCAATAGGTTCTGCACGGCAGTCAGGACGCGATTCGAGACGTACTTGTACACGGGCATTCCACCGCGCAAGGCGCCGTTTCCAATGATCCGGCTACCCAGCACAACGTCGTAGACGTCCGCGGCGATCATGGAGGCCACCGCCGTCACCAGGCGAGGCTCATATTGGTAGTCGGGATGAACCATCACCACGATGTCCGCGCCGACCGCGAGCGCTTCGCGATAGCAGGTCTTCTGATTGCTGCCGTAGCCGAGGTTCGTCGCGTGGACCACCGTTCGTAGGCCGAGATGGCGTGCCAGGGCCACCGTCTCGTCGTGACTGGCGTCGTCCACCAGCAGCACGTCGTCGACCACGTCCTTCGGCAAGTCCGCGATCGTCCTCTCCAGTGTCCGCGCGGCGTTGTAAGCGGGCAGCACGACGACGACTCGCTTGCCGTGGATCATCGACTCGCTCTCGTGACGCGCCGAGATGCCCCGCCTGCGGCGGCGTGACACTGCCTCGCCCAAGGAGAATTTCCTGCCTTCGGCATTGTCCATCCAACGCGACTGGCTCTACCCTATCGCGTCTGACGGCATGAACGGGGTAGCAGACATTGGGAGGTACCTAGCAGGGAGGGCGCGGCCATCAGCGTGCTGCTGGCCGCCCAGCTTTGGCGGCGGCCGGGTGACCTCGGAACGCTCTGGTGGCTCATCACGATCGGCGTCGGATTTGCCGTGGTGGCGCACCTTGCGCTTGGCTGGCCGGACGAGGACGATGGCCGGCCGCCAGCCGCGCTTGGCGGGTCGAGCAGACCTTGGTGCTGGTCTGGGTGGCGGTAGCGCTAGCGGGCGGCATCTTGGATGGTCGACGCCACGGTCAGCTAACCGTCGGGGTTGGCAATTGGGCCGTCGACGGTCTATGTTGCCGACGTCGTCAGGGGAGGCATCCGGGCCTTTCCGCTGCCTTGAGACCCGGGCCGTGAGAAGAAAGCCCAGACGATGCGGTGTCCCCGACCCCTTGACACCTCGGCTCCGCCAGCGGAGCATCGCGGCTCAGGCCGCGCGACCCGAGGCGAACGAGGTGAAGGTTGGCGCCAGGCACGCGCGCGAGCGCCCTGGAAAGTCCTATCCCCGGACGTCACGGACAGCTTCGAGGTGGGAGAGCAGCTCGTCAAGGAAGGCGAGCAGTGCCGTCACCATGCTCGATTGTACAGCCGAGGCCGGCGAGGCGGGCGGCGGTCGTTCGCAATGTTCGCCGACCCACACGACCCCTGACCCGGTAGACTCGCCATCGGACCCGGGCCGTGAGGGGCCATCAGCGCCGCCGCGGCCGGTTGACGGCGCCAGTGGATCACACCTAGCATGTCGCTCACAGGGGGCAGGCTCGCTCGACCCGCGACGAGGCTCGTACCGTGCGCTGTTCCTGCGGTTCTTGTGCCCGCTCTTGGTAGCGCCCCTAGCCGTGCGGACAACGAAAGGAAGTCCTCATGCCATCCATCCCATGGAGAAGATGCGGTGCTCGTCTCGTTCTCGTGCTCGTGCTCGCGTGCATCGTGACCAGCTGGCATAGCGATGGCGATGCCGCTGAGCCCAGCGGGCGGAATCCGCGCCCCGACAGATCAGGGCAGGTCAGGAAGCCCCAGATCCCAACGGTAAATTTCGAATGGAACGGCACGTTCAGGGTTCCGGGTGACGAGGAGCCGGTCATCACCGATCTCACCATCCGCGGCATGTGGCAGGATGCGCATTTCAATCTCTATATGGCGCAGGGATTCGCCGGAGGTGAGTATTGGGTGGAAAACCTCATCTACCGGAACCACCTCTATACGATTACCCATAAGTGGCCACAGGTGGAATTTCCCGTCACCGGAGTGTGCTATAAGTCCCACAACGAAATTACGGTACACGATCTCAACGGGATCCTCGCGAGTGCGCAGCTCGTAGGCCTGGAGAGGATCGACGGAACGCCCGTGAACCATTTCCGGGCCTCCTGCTTGAGTCGATCCCAGATCGTCATCGTGCTGGATGGGGTGAAGGTGCCACTCACCGCCCCGATCCCCGTGAACATATTTTCCGATATCTATGTTCGTCCAGGCCGCTCGCACCCCTTTGAGCGGTGGCTGCAATTCGGCGATGCCGTTGGTCTGAGCAAACACCACGATGAGTGGTTCTTCTTTGAGGAACAGGAGCGACAGCCGACGGAGATCCAATTGCCGGCGCAATGTCTCTGGCCGATACTGGTGTGGCAAGAGCCTTGCCGCAACCTGAGTGGCGTGACTGACTGAATCGCTCGAGGATCGGGTTCCTTGAGCGCTTCGCGCGCTCCATCCGAGAGGAGTGTCTCGACCGCCTGATCCTCTTCGGGGAGCGTCGGCTCTTCCGCGTTCTCGACGAGTTCGTCGCTCACTACCATGGCGAGCGGAACCATCAAGGGCTCGGCAACGAGTTGATCACGCCGACAGCCGCTGTCGCTGGCGCCACCCGGGTACGCTGTCGCGACCGACTAGGAGGGCTGTTGCGCTACGACCACCGCGCAGCCTGAGCACGGGATGAGTTTTCGGACATTACGGGGGCGAGCCGACCTACTGAGGGACAGACGGCGTGAATAACAAGGGCTTCACCGCCAGACTCACCTGGTTCGCAAGCAGGAAGGGGTTGCTCCCCGCCAGGGCCAGGCCCGCGTAGACGAGGTAGGTCCCCGCCTGGTCGGACGCGCCAAACTCGTGCGCGAAGGGCAGGGCGAGGGGTACCGCCGCGACGTTGGCTCGGAACGGCACCGGCGTCGAATCGACCACGATGGCCACAGCCCCCGGTGCCTGCTCGACGAACGAGAGAAACGTGCCATCGGGCAGGTAACTCCCAAAGTAGATGTCCACGGGCGTCTGCGCGAGCCCCGGGTTCACGGTGGCGTGGTAGGTGACGATGTCACCCGTCTCGAAGGTCGAGCCGTTCAGCTCAACCGCCGCCAGGAGCACGCCGAACTCGAAGGCGCCGACATCACAGGAGACCCCGACGGGCCGGCTCGCTCCGCGCTGGTCGATGGTCGGACAGCCGGCCCCTGTGCCGCGGTCGATGGCGGGGCTGCCTGGGAACAGGGCATGGGTGCGCGTGGGCCCTCCATTGTTCTGGAGCGGCCCTAGCTTGGCGTCGGTGTTCGGGCGATCGCCGCCCGCGTTGAACGTGCAGGAGCTGTCGCTGGCGATGTTGAATCCCTGGGAGATGTGCTTGCCGCCCTGGGCGATCGAGCACATCGTTCCTGTCCCGCTCACGATGGTGTTCAGGAACGTAGTCCGGCCCGTGTCCGAGGTCGTCACCTGGGCGGCTCCGCCCGCGCCGTTCTCGGCCACGGTCACGTTGCGTAGGTTGACGGTGGCCGCGCCCAGCATGGACACGCCGCTCCCCCCGTTCCGGCTGATCGTGCTGTTCGTGGCGGTCACCTCGGCGGCGCCGCCCACCAGGAGCCCCACGCCCTCGTTCTCGAAGACGCTGGTACGCGTCAGGGTCACGGTGCCCCCCGCCACCTGGATGCCCACGGTGTTCCCGGTGAGGGAGGTATCAGCGATCGACACGTCGCCCTCCACGTGAAGGGCCGAGACTCCCAGGTTCTCGGACAAGTCGGAGTTGCGCACGGTGAGCAGCCCGTGGCTCATAACGGCTCCTCCAAGCCCGCTCGTGACGTGCTCGGTGACCGCCACTGCCTCAAGCGTGGCCTCGCCGGATGGCGCGTTGTAGAGCGCGAGCCCTCCAGGCAGCTCCCCCATTCCCAAGCCGTTCTGGCGCAGAGTGACATTGATCAGGGTGAGGTTGCCGGCGTTGTGGATGCCCCCGCCCGTCTCGGCCGCCGTGTTCAGGACGATGTCGGTGCCATTGATGGACAGGAGCCCCTCGGGGGCGTAGAGTCCCCCACCGAGCACGGCAGTGTTCCCTTCGATGAGTCCGCCCTCGATTGTGGTGGTTCCATTCACGACGAGCCCGCCGCCAGTCCCATTCTCGCCCTGCGCCCGGTTGTTGCGGACGATGGTATCGACCAGCGTGAGGCGTGGCACGATGCCGGCGGCGTGGATGCCGCCCCCGTGATCGGACTCGTTGTTCTCGATGAGCGACTCGGTCAGGGTTACCCTGCCGGCAAAATTCTCGATGGCCCCCCCTGTCTGTTTGCCGGTGAGAGGCGTTCCGCTGTTGCGGATGGTGCTGCGCGTCAGCATGAGCGTGCCCCCCTCCACCCGGATGGCGCCTCCGACCCCACCCTGAGTCGCGACAGGAGCGAAGCCGTTCGTCAGCACCAGGTGCTCGAGAACGAGGGTGGCGTCGACGCCCACGCTGAAGAGCCGGGTCGCGTTGCCCCCGCTCAGGGTGATCAGTCCAGCACCCCGGATGGTGGTCGTCCCTGAACGTATCGTCTTCTCGTTGGACAGGATGATGATGTGTGCTGCCGGTCCACAATTGAAGGTGATGAGACCACCGCCGGCGAGGGCCGCATCGAGGGCGGTCTCGGTACAGCTGGCGGCCGTCGCGTTGCCGACGACCCCGGCCGCGGCGGCTGCCGACGGGAGGGAAAAGGCGAGAATGAGGACGAGGGCGAGACTGAATCGATCAGCCGAAACGGTACGCTCTCTCACAGCGGTCTGGCGAGTGTAGTCCATGCGCAGCCCCGGTGTCGACGTTTCTCGACGCCGGGATGCGCTCTGCTCGCGCCGGCCGCCGGCGACTTTGCGGCATGGTTCATGATCCAGCCGACGACTTCGATCACCCGGCGCATCCCGAGGGGAATCGGCTTCGGCGCCACGTTCTGTACAGGATCGCGCGTCCGACGCCGCCCCACGCCGACGCCCTCAGTTCTGGCCGCCAGGAACGCCGAACGGACGATCCCCATCGTTGGGATGGCTCGTACCGAGCCTGTCGCGCTCGGCCTCGTGGCGAGTCTCGCCCACCCCGGGGCAACGTCGCCGGCGTCACGACAGCGTCGGCAGGGACAGTTTCGGCAAACAGCTGGAGCTGCTCAAGGAAGTTGCCCCGAAGGTCCGACGCGGCTGTCGCGACCCCAAACGCGAGGATTCGCAGACCGCAAGAGAGGAAGGTGTAGAACTCGTGGGACGTCAGATTCACGCTGGACGTACCGAGGCGACATGGAAATGCGCTGGACGGGGCCCGAGGTTCAGGACCTGATGAAGCGGGGGCGGCACAAACCGTATCGGGCTAGGATCAAGGGGGAGCGGCAGTCGGCAGCCGGGAGGCGAAAATGGCGGAAGCCCTGACATTGATGGCGGTCCATGCGCACCCAGACGACGAGTCAATCAGCACTGGCGGCGTGCTGGCCCGCTACGCGGAGGAGGGTCTCCGGACGGTGCTGGTCACCTGCACCGGCGGCGAGGTCGGCGAGATAGCGGACCCGAGACTGGCGACGCCCGAGACGCTGGTCGAAGTTCGGCGCAGAGAGCTACGGCAGGCCTGCGAGATCCTGCGCGTCGGTCGGCTCCACCTGCTGGGCTATCGCGATTCAGGGATGATGGGAACACCCGACAACGAGCACCCGGCCAGCTTCTACCGGGCCTCCTTGGACGAGGCGACGGCCAGATTGGTGGCCCTCGTGCGGCGGGAACGGCCCCAGGTACTGGTAAGTTATGACGAGAACGGCTTCTACGGTCACCCGGACCACATCAAGGCGCATCAGATTACCGCCGCCGCGTACGAGGCGGCCGGCGATCCGGCGCGCTGGCCCGAGACGGGGGAGCCTTGGCAGCCAGCAAAGCTGTACTACACCGCGGTGGCCCGCTCCAAGATCAAGAATTTCGGCCGACTCCTGCGCGAGGCGGGAATCGAGGCGCCGTTCGAGGATGGCCAGGCGCGCGAACCGGATATCGGCACGCCCGACGAGCTGATCACCACGGAGGTCGACGTCTCCCCTCAGGTCGAGCGCAAGCGCCAGGCGCTCATGGCGCACGCCAGCCAGATGGGACCGGAGGTCTTCTTCGCGAAGATGCCACCGGCGCTCTTCTACCGAATCTTCGGCCGGGAGAGCTTTCAGCTCGCGCGAGGGCAGTCGGGTGACTCAGGTCTGGAAAGCGACCTGTTCGCTGGGCTGCGCGGGTAGAGCCGCAAAGGCTGTCCTTCGCAAAATTTCGCCTGGCGAGTGCCCAGAGGCGCCATTGTCTCCGCAGACAGCGTCTGCACTAGAGTCGTCATCGGTCGTCCCCCTTCCCGTTCTCTCCCACATCACTCGCCCTGGTCGAGCTTCACGGGAGTGTCGGGTGATGCGGCCGCTGGCTGGCTGCTGGCGGCGGCCGCGCCGGATGATCGTGGGGCGCCGGAGTGCATATGATCTTAGTCGTGGCTCGGATTTCAGTCCGCCCGGGGGCTGGAGGTGATCTCCGGTCGACCCGTGACCAGATAGAGTGAGCCGAGAATGAAGGTCGTTCTCATCGCGCCGATGTCGGCCGAGCGCATCGCCGAGATCGCCGCCAGCGATGCGCGGCTCCAGATCGAGGACGCCTGGGAACTGTTTGGGCCGGAGCTGGTGGCTGACTGGCCGGCTCAGACCACCGAGTTGTACCTGCCGCGCCGCTTCTGGTCCATGCCCGACAGCCCGGAACTGCGCCAGCGCCGCGACGCTCTGCTCTCAGATGCCGAGGTTGTCTGTATCACGTTCCCTCCGCCGTTGCGGCTGGCAGGGCGGGCACCGCGTCTGCGCTTCGTGCACCAGCTCCCGGCCGGGGTGTCTAACCTGTCTCGGGGCGATCTCTGGAAGGGCCGCGTGCCCGTCACCAGCGGGCGCGGCGCCGGCAGCACCCTGCCAATAGCGGAGTGGGCGATCGCGGTCAGCCTGGCGCTCTGCAAGGAGCTGCCGCTTGCCTTTAGCCAGCGGGCGGCCGGCAAGCTCGATCGGCAGGCGTTCGACGGGCGTCAGGTGGCAGGCAAGACGCTGGCCGTGGTCGGGCTGGGCGGCATCGGGCAGCAGGTCGCGCGGCTGGCCCGGGCGCTCGGGATGCGGGTGATCGGCACTCGCCGCTCCTCGGAGCGCGTCGAGCACGTCGACCAACTCTACCCGCCCTCCGAGCTGGGAGCCGTCCTGGCCCAGAGCGATCTGGTGGTGGTCGCCTCCCAGCTCACCGCCGAGACCCACCACCTGTTCAACGCCGCCGCTTTCGCCGCCATGAAGCCGGGCGCGTTCTTGATCAACGTGGCAAGAGGCGAGCTGATTGACGAGGCTGCGTTGACAAATGCCCTGCGCTCGGGTCAGGTCGGGGGGTTCGCGGCCGACGTATACGAGGGCGAGTTCGATCATCCGCCACCAGCGGAGCTGCTGGCCTTCAAGAACGTGATCCTGACACCGCACACGTCGGGTCAGACCGAGCACCCGCCGACCGGCGCGCTGACGATCTTCCGCGAGAACCTGCGCCGCTGCCTGGATGGTGAGCCGCTCCTGAACCAGGTCGACTGGGAGCGCGGCTATTAGATTTGGATCGTTATGGAGAACGTAACGAGAATTCTGTTCCCGTTGCTCATGTTGTTTTAGGCTGCCTTGAGGCCGCCGCCCGCGTCGGCACGTGAGGTCTCCGCCGCACCCGGTGAGTTCGAGGGTGACTCGATCCGGCCAACTCCCGCAGCCGATGGCGCGAAACGGGTGGCGATTATCGCCTGGGCAGGACTACGGTCTGCCGCAATCCGCCCTGGGGCCGGTTGCTGAGAGTGATGTCGCCTCCGTGTTCACGGATTACGGCGCGGGCGACCGCGAGGCCAAGACCGACGCCACCCGTATCGCGGCTGCGTGAACGCTCGAGGCGATAGAAGGGCGTGAACACCTTCTCGATTTCCGTCGCCGGAATTCCTGGTCCGTCGTCGTCGACGGTGATCGTGATGTTGAGAGACCTCGCCGTCACGCAAAGATCGGCGTGACCCCCATAGTTCACCGCATTGTCGACCAGGTTCCGGAGGGCCCGCTTGAGCGCGAGTGGTTGCCCCTCGCACGGGGCGCGCGGTGGCCCTTCCAGGTTCACTCGGTGGCCGGCCTCGGCAAGCTCCATGCGGACCTCCGCGAGCAGACTGACGATGTCGACGGCGACCGGCGACTCATCACGCCCATCGCCTCGCGCATACGCGATGGCGGCATGGATCATGGCTTCCATCTCGTCCAGGTCCTTCAGCATCTTCGTCCGCTCCTCATCGTCCTCGACAAACTCGGTGCGGAGCCTGAGGCGCGTGAGGGGCGTGCGCAGATCATGGGAGACAGCAGCCAGCATGTGCGTGCGGCCATCCAGCAATCGACGGATCTGCTCCTGCATGGTGTTGAAGGCGCGCGCGACCTCACGGATCTCACTCGGTCCCTCCTGGTCGAGCGGCTCTGCCGCGGCGACGTCTGCACCGAACCGGACGGTCGCCTCCGCGAACCGCCCCAGGGGCCGGGTGACGCGTCTCGCCACCAAGATGGCCAGCCCGGTGAGGCCGATGCCGATGACGAGGAGGATTGGCACAAGCCGCCCCATGAGCTCAAGAGGAGACCACCGTCCGCGTGCAACCACTTGCAGCCGCGTCCCATCGGACAACTCGACCACGACGAGAATCGGTTCCCACGATGGCCAGTGATGGCCGGGCGACGATGCGCCCGTACCAGCCATGTGGCCGATGGCCAGCACCCGAGCGCCCAGAGGCAGCAGTTCGGTGGCCAGGCGCCCACGCAGCCGGTCGGTGAACCAGTCGGGCGACACTGCGGGACTCACGTCGGTGCCCGCGAGGTCCCGGATACTCAGGCCTGCTCGCTCGACGCCGGCAAAAACGGCCGGCCGGCCAGCCGCGGGTGTTGCCTCGGCGGCGGCCACCAGCGTGACCACACGGTCGACCAGACTTGCTTGGCCCCCGCCCATCGTGACGGTACCTACCGCGATGCCCGCCACGACGACGAGCGGCAGGCCAGCGACCAGAACCAACGTCATCCGACCCGCGAGACTTCCCGGCAAGAGGCTGCTCATTCCCGCTCCACAACCGGGGTGAACACGTAGCCGCCGCTGCGCACCGTCTTGATCAGCGCGGGCCGGCTGGGGTCCCGCTCGATCTTCCGCCGCAGGCGGCTCACCTGGGAGTCAACGCTGCGGTCGAAGGGGGCGGTCTCACGCCCGCGGGTGAGATCCAGCAGTTGGTCGCGGCTCAAGACCCGGCCCGGCCGCCCGGCGAACGCGAGCAGGAGATCGAACTCACCGCCCGTCAGTTCAGCCTCGCGCCCGTCGGGTCCGACGAGACGCCGACCTCCGGGCTCTAGGCGCCAGCCGGCGAAGCGCAGAGTCGCGTTCCCTTCGCCGCGCGGCGTCACCGCACTGGTCCGACGGAGGACGGCGCGAATGCGCGCCAGCAGCTCCCGCGGGTTGAACGGCTTGGGCAGATAGTCGTCGGCGCCGAGCTCGAGGCCGAGGATGCGGTCGATGTCTTCACGCATTGCGGTGAGCATGATCACCGGCAGATCCGATTCCGCGCGCAGTCGGCGGCACAGACTGAGGCCGTCCTCCCCCGGCAGCATCAGATCGAGGACGACCAGCTCGATGCGCCGGTCAGCCAGCGCTCGCCGCATTTCCTTCCCGTCGGCGACTGTGGTCACCCGGCAGCCGTGCCGTGTGAGGAACCTGGCGACCAGGTCCCGGATCTCGCGGTCGTCGTCGACCACGAGAATGTGGGGCGAACTGTCCATGGCGACCATTCCATCTTAGGGCTTCGAGCTCCCGGCGTCACGCCAATCTCTGTCACGAAACGTTGCCGCGAGCCGCCTGGCAACATTGCGCCACGAAGACCCTCAGGACCCGACACCTGCCAGCCACGAAAGCCATCGTGGGGCCACATCGCTCCGCTACCTGTGGAGCCATGATCCTGCTTTCGTCGGAGCGTCCCCCACGATACCGTCGCGCCCTCGCCGCAAGCGATCTGGCGGCGCGCTACGATGCCGCGGCGCCCGGCTGGCACGGGACGATGAAGGGAGGTTCGGGACGGAGTACCTGGAGTACAAGGCCGCAGTGCGTCGTTGGCTATAGGCCTCGGACCTCGGCCCGCGCGCACCGCCCGGGAGTACCAGAAGGGAGGCAGCGGATGCGGAATAGAAGAAGCCCGACGGCGATCATCCTGTTGGTCGGGCTCCTCAGCGCGGGCTGCAACAACTGGCGTGGCCCTGGCTTCCACGCCAGTGGACCCGAGATGCCTCGACTCAGGCAGGTGCTTGCGCTCAAGCCGGGTATCTCCGTGGCTGACGTCGGCGCCGGCAAAGGCGAGGTCACGGTGGCGCTCGCGGCCGAAGTCGGGCCGAGCGGGCACGTGTTTTCGACCGAGATCGACACCGAGGCCCTGGAGCAGATTCGCGCGGTAGTCGCCGCCGCCACACTCGAGAACGTGACGGTCGTGCGAGCGCACGCTCGCGAGACTGGCCTGCCCAGCAGCTGCTGCGACGCCATTCTCCTGCGCCGGGTCTATCACCACTTGACCGATCCGGCGGCCATCAACACCAGCCTCCTGCGCGCCCTGCGCCCGGGGGGTCTGCTCGCCGTCATCGATTTTCCTCCGACGCTCTCCTGGCTGTGGCCATGGCCGCCCCGGGGTGTCCCGCGGAACCGGGGTGGCCACGGCGTCGAGGCGCGGCTTGTGATTGAGGAGGTCACCGCGAGCGGGTTCGAGTTGGTCCAGGTCATTGACGATTGGCCCGGCCGGTCGCCGCTCACGAGCTATTGCGCGGTCTTTCGCAGACCTCGGGATGGGCACCTGAGCCACCGGAATCTTCCGACTGATCATGCAGAGGATCTCAAAGACGATGGCACAGAGGGCCCCTGGCGCGCCGGTGCGGCGGGGCATGGCTCCCGGGGGCCCGGGGAGCCCAGGGCGCTCCAGGGCGAGGCGTGCGGCAAGATGGCACGGGGGGTGCGCACACGGTCGATGGAAACGACTCGCGTGAAAAGTGGCTCTGTATTCCCTATACTCGGCCAATCGGCCAACCGGCGCATGTGATGCGCCATCACGCAGGAGATGATCATGGAACTGACAGCGCCAAAAATCCCTTCGGCGAACAGCACCGGCGCGCCGTATCTCGCGGGGAACTTTGCGCCCCTCAAGAGCGAGGTCACGGCCTTCGATTTAGAGGTGATCGGCCGTGTCCCAGAGGAACTGACGGGTCGCTTTCTCCGGATCGGCCCCAATCCGGTCGATGACCCGGACCTGGCGCGCCTGGTGCGCTATCATTGGTTCGCGGGCACCGGTATGGCACATGGCCTTCGGTTGCGCGGTGGCAAGGCGGAATGGTTCCGCAGTCGCTTCGTCGTTGATCGCGACGCCGCCAAGGCTCTGAGCCGCCAGCCGATCCCAGGGCCGGGCGAGGGTACGCGCGACGGCAACGTCAATACCAGCTTCATGAAAGTTGGCGGGACGCTGTGCGCCGTCGTCGAGGCGGGCAGTATACCGGTCGAACTTAACTACGAACTGGATAGCGTCCGGCGAACCGATTTCCACGGCACGCTCGAAGCCGGGTTCACCGGCCACCCGAAGCTCGATCCGATCACGGGTGAGCAGCACGCCCTGGCATATGAACCGTTCCAGCCGGTCCGCTATATCTCGGTCGACCGCGACGGGCGCGCCACGACCAAGGCGCGGATCGACTTGCCGCCACTGCTGTCCAAATTCCGGCGGGTATGAGGAGCGGGGCCGCATGATTCCTGGGGATTTGGCCAGGGACCGGCCGGGTGCCGGATGACACCCCCGGTCGCTGCTGTCCCAATTCGCGACTTA
>Ga0187893_10011460_pt1 | contig 12865 bp, 12 predicted proteins | sample MA1701074metaG_FD_139574 | JGI IMG/M metagenome (GOLD analysis project Ga0187893, IMG submission 139574) | White microbial mat communities from a basaltic lava cave in the Kipuka Kanohina Cave System on the Island of Hawaii, USA - MA170107-4 metaG ...
CACGGACGAGAACGGCGAGAGCGTCGACTTCCGGCACATGATCCACAAGATCCACGCCGGCGTCGATCTGCACCTGGTGAACGACGGTCCGCCGGGGACGACGTACGAGATCGACGGAACGGTCTTCGCCGAGAAGCAGGCCGACGGCAGCGTCACCGGCGTGGCGTTCCCGCGCGCGCTGGAGGAGTGCCTGACCTGCCACGCCGAGGGCCCGACGGCCGAGTACTACCGCACCAAGGCGTCGGCGGCTGCCTGCGCGACATGCCACGACGACGTCAACCCGTCGCTGGTCGCCACCTCCGCTGGGCCGCCCGGCACCAACCACCCGCCCGGCGCCTATGCCGACGGGCAGTGCAACGCCTGTCACGCGGCGACGCAGAACGAGGAGTTCGACATCAGCGTACCGGGTGCGCACGTGGTCCCGGAGCGATCCAGCCAGCTGGCCGGGCTGAACGTGATGATCTCGGCGGTCAGCAACCATGATCCCGGACAGCGGCCGACGATCACGTTCACCGTCGCCGACGATGCCGGCACGCCGCTGCGCGACCTGAGCGGCCTCAGCAGCCTGGCATTCAACTACGCCGGCCCGACCACCGACTACGTCACCCAGCTGAACGGCAGCCCGCTCGGCAGCTCGCCGTCGGGCACGCTGGTCGGACCGGATGCGGAGGGCGCGTTCGAGTTCACGCCCAATGCGGCGATTCCCGCCGACGCGAGCGGAACGTGGGCGCTCGGCGCCGAGGCGCGGCGCACCGTGCAGCTCACCGCCCAGGTGAGCGCCACCGAGGCGGCGGTCAACCCGGTGGTCACCTTCACGGTCGACGATTCGGAGCCGCTGCCGCGCCGCGTGGTGGTGGACGAGCAGCTCTGCGGCAGCTGTCACGGGGAGTTCTCGAAGGACTTCTCCATCCACGGCGGCTCGCGCAACCAGATCGACTATTGTGTCCTCTGCCACAATCCGACCGAGAGCGATGCCGGCCGGCGCAACCGCGATCCCGCCCAGGTGGCGGCCGGCGCGCTGACCGCGACGATCGACTTCAAGGTGCTCATCCACAAGCTGCACCGCGGCACCGACCTGGCGCAGACGCCGTACGTCGTCTACGGCTTCGGTCCGTCGCCGCCGGGCTACACCGCGCACGACTTCTCCGAGCTGCGGTTCTCCGGCGACCTGCGCATCTGCGCGTCGTGCCACGTCGATGACAGCGAGCTGATCCCGCCCTACCCCGGCACCGCGCTGCCCACGCTGCGCACGCAGCTCGACCCCGCTACCGGCGACCCGGTGCCGGCGGATCCGCCGGAGACGGCGCCGATCACGTCGGTCTGCACGGCTTGCCATGACAGCGATGCCGCCATCGCCCATGCCCAGACCCAGACCGCGCCCGACGGCGCCGAAGCGTGCGCGGTGTGCCACGCCGAGGGGCGCGAGGTCGCGGTATCGGTCGCACACGCCGGCAGGAACTAGTCGTGATGGAGCATTCCTAAACCGCCAAGACGCCAAGGACGCCAAGATTGATGGCGAGTGGACTCCTTCTGGACTTGGCGTTCTTGGTGTCTTGGCGGTCAATCTTCGTCACCACTGCGACCGTGCTCTGCATCCTCGCTGCGCAGCGAGCGACGGCGATCGAGCTGCGCATCGAGCCGAGCATTCTCGGCCAGGTGCGCGACGGCGACGGGTATTTCCCCGGCAGCACCGAGGTGCCGATCGAGCTGTACGGCGACTTCGGCATCTCCGACCTGCCGCACGGCACGACCCTCGATACCTACTTCCGGCTCGAGCAGGACTTCACCAACATCAATGACGGCGAGACCGATTTCTTCACCGGCGCTATCCGCGTGCCGTCCGCCCCGGGGAACCTGGACATCCAGCTCGGACGCCAGATCGTCGCCGAATCGCCGGTCGGCCTGTGGGACGCCGATTCGGGGCAGATCCGCGTCGGCCTCGGCAAGACGCCGGTCTCCCTCACCGTCTTCGGCGGCCAGCCACAGTACTGGGAGCCGATCTTCAGCTCGCCGCGGCAATCGCAGGACGAGCAGATCTTCGGCGGCAGCGTGCGCGTGGCCGCGTACCAGGGCGGCTCGCTGGCGCTCGGCTACCTGCAACAGAACCGGCAGGGCAAGGAGCTGATGCAGCAGATCACGCTGAGCGGCACGCGCTCGTTCGCCAAGCTGCCCGGTCTGCCGAACCTGTACGGCAACTTCGCCTTCGATGCCGACCACGCCAACATCGACCAGGTCCGCCTCGGCGTGCAGAGCTTCGTCTGGCAGCCGCAACTGCTCGTCAATTTCGAGAGCGGCTACTACAAGCCGCAGGACAACGGCGACACCGTCATCCAGAACCTCAACCGGCGCGAGGACGCCATCTTCCAGCTCTTCTCGGTCAGCGACCTGCTGCAGTTCCGCGGCGGCGCGCGCTACAACCTCACGCGCACGGTGTCGAGCTTCGCCGATCTCTCCTACCAGCGCTACGAGCAGCGCAAGGACTCCGAGGTCAACGGCTACGTGTGGAGCGCCGGGCTGCTCTATCTGCCGGGCGGCGACGGTCTCGAGATGGTGCGCGCCGAATACTACGGCTACGACAGCGGCGGCGGCAGCGTGAACGGCGGCAAGCTCGCCTACGAGAATCGCGTCTACGAGAACATCCTGTTCCGCGCCATGTGCAACGTCGGCTACTACGACAAGTCGACCAACCAGTCCGGCACCGCGGTCGCCAGCCTGATCGGCATCGGCTACATGTTCCTGCCCGGTCTCGTCGGCGAGGTGAACTTCGAAGCCAACCGCAACCAGTTCTATCCCGAGGATTTCCGCTTCGGCTTCTTCGTCTCGTACAACGCCGGGTACAACACGCGCGGCGGCATCCATCGCGACACCGTCGGCAACCAGTGGCGTCCCTGGCCCTGGGCCCCGGCCCAGTTCGGCCCCGCCTCGTGGGGACCGGTCCCGGCGACCTGGAGCGCGCAACCGTCGTTGCCGTCGAGCGGCTGGGCCGCTTCGACGTTCGCCGCCGCGGACGCCGCCAAAGACTCCGCGCCGCCGACGGTGGAGGGCGGCGCGCCGTCGCCGCCGCGGCAGGGCGGAGGTGGGGCCGGCGACAGCGGCGCGCCCGGCGCGCCGAGCGAGGGAGCGGCGCCGTGACTCGCGGCAGCCACGCCGCGCTCGGCCTGCTGGCCGGACTCGTGCTCGTCGCCGCCTGCCGCGACCTGCTGCCGGCGACCCGGTTTCTCAAGCCGCGCGCCACCCCGCAGGCGAATCGCAGCACGGCCGACGCGCGCCACCGGTTCAGCCACGAGCGACACGCCAAGATCGTCGCCGAGCAGGGGTTGGTGTGCGGCGACTGCCACCGCTTCGATGCGCAGATCGATACCGCCGACGCGTCGCTCGCCGCCGCGGCGTCGGGCACGGCGCTCGTTCCCGGCAGCGCCGCCTGCCACTACTGCCACGGCCCCAGCGAGACCCGCATCGCGGCGGCGCCGTCGGCGTGCACGACCTGCCACACGAATCTGATTCCGCTCTTGCCGGAGAACCACCAGATCGCCTGGATGCGCGTGCACGGCGCCACCGCCAGCGCCGATCCGGTGGCCTGCCAGAACTGCCATCGCGACGCGTTCTGCATCAACTGCCATCAGAACCGCGACTCGCTCCTGACCTTCATGCACGACCGCAACTACCTGTCGCTGCATTCGGTCGACGCGCGCGCCAACCCCATCCAGTGCGGCAACTGCCACCGCGAAGACTTCTGCATCAACTGCCACGCCAAGGCGATCCCATGAACGAACCAACGATGAAGGGGATCAGTTTCATTCGGGCACGGGCACCGGCACGGGCACGGGCACGGGTCGAGCCGGATCCATCTTACCGCTCCGCCCACCGCCAACGAGTGGCACCGGCATGCGTGGTGGGGAATGAGATGGATCCGGCTCGACCCGTGCCCGTGCCCGTGCCGGTGCCCGTGCCCGGAATAAGACTGATCCGTCTCCATCATCTGTGTTTATCTGCGTTCATCTGTGGTTCCATCTTTCTCGGCTGCGGCAGCGACGCCGACCCGCAGAGCGAGAACTACGGCAACCTGCTGGCCTCGCCGGGCGGGCTGCTGGTGCTCGAGGAGGAGCACCCGACCGGCTGGATGCGCTCCGACTGCTTCGGCTGTCACACCGTCAACAACATGCACCAGGTGAACCGCACCGGGCTGCCCGACGACGAGATCGACCTGCCCGGCATCCGCGCCATCATTCACAGCGGCGGCGAAGCGAGCTGTCCGATGTGCCACGGCTCGAACGGGGTGCCGCCATGAGCCGCGCGGTCGTGGCCGTGCTCGTCGTCTGGCTGGGCTGCCTGCCCGCGGCGCGCGCGCAGGACGCCGGCTCACCGCACGAGATGACCAAGGCGGACGGCTCACTCAGTATGGAGGCCTGCGGCGTGTGCCACAACGAGGACATGTCGCTGCAGCGCTCCAAGCTCGAGACCTGCACGCTCTGCCACGCGCAAACCGTGCACGCCGGAGCGGACGAGCACGTGCGCGCCAATCCCGCCGCGGTGAAGCGGGCGGTGGCGGCGCAGCCCAAGGACGCGCCGGCGCTGCCGCTGACCGACGACGGCCACATGTACTGCGGCACCTGTCACCTGTTCCACGATCCCAAGGTGATGGAGGAGGCGTGGCTGCCGCAGGGCTGGTTGCCGCCCGACACCGGCGTGTCCGGTGCCGTGCGCCAGGGCGTCATCGACCGCTGGGAAACGCTGGCGCTACGCTCGGACGACAAGCGCCCGCTCGGACAGTTCGCTACCAAAGGAGCGCGTCAGATGCGGGTGCCGGTCAATCAGGGCCAGCTCTGCCGGCAATGCCACGGGACGCCGCCGTGACGCGCATCGCTCTCCCGCTGATCGCCGTCGCCGCGCTGCTCGCGGCGTGCGGCGACCACGGCGCCACGCAGTACAGCGGCGAAGCGCCGCCCGCGGACCGGGTCTACGGACAGTGCGCCTTCTGCCACGACGAGCTCGCCACCGCGATGGTCGCCGACGGCGGCCACGGCGGTCTGCAGATCAAGTGCGTGAGCTGCCATCAGGATCTCACCCCGGGCGTGGTCGGCTGCGGGCATCGCAGCGTGCCGCGCTGCCCCGACTGCCACCGCGCGCCGATCACCCATCACGATCCGGCCGTGGCCGCCCCCCAGCAGTGCACCATCTGTCACACACCGCACGGCAGCCCCAACCTGCTTCTCATCCGGACCGGCGTGCCGCTGTCCGACGCGGACAACATGACCACGCCCTGCACCGTCGAGCCCGACTGCCCGACCACCCAGCTCTGCGCCGGGACGAACGCCATCTGCGGGACGCCGAGTCGGACCGGCGGGTGCGCGGCGCCGATCGTGTTCGACAACCTCGACGGCCAAGCCGACGGCAGCTTCGCCAGCGCCACGCGTCCCGGCACCGGGCTGTGCGAAGTGTGCCACACCACCACGCGCTACTACCGCAGCGACGGCCTGGGTGAGCCGCACTTCACCCAGGCCTGCTATCCCTGCCACCCGCACCCGCGCAGCTTTGCGCCGCAGTGATATTTTGGAGGGCGGCGCGCCGTCGCCGCCGGGGTGGGAGGGTGGGGCGCTATTTTCCCGGCGGCGCGTTGAGGCGAAAGGCGCCGGCGCGCCACCGCGCCGCGCCATACAGCGCCAGCGCGAGGCCGAGCGCGGGCATGCCGATGAAGGAGAACACGATGGCCGCGGCGCCGTCGAGGCGCACGATCAACAGGCCCAGCGCCGCCAGCGCGATCAGTCCGAAGAGGCAGGCGAGTCGGATCATGACGCCGATCCGCCGGTGAGCGCCGACTCCGGATGCGCCGCCGGATGGCAGGTGCCGGTGCAGCTCAGCTCGCGCGCGAGCAGGGCCTTCTGGAGATCCGGGTCCCGGTGCGCGTCGACGGCGCGGAAGCTCGGCGCGAAGGCATGGCAGCCGAGGCAGGAGTCGATGTCGAACGGGCCGTTGTGCTTGATCGGCAGCGTGTACCAGCCGGTGACGGTGCGCACCATGTGCATCACCCCGGCCATCTTCGCGTCGACGCCGCCCCAGATGCCGTAGCCGCTGTGGCAGGTGAAGCACGCCTGATCGTGCGGCACGAGGCCGCGGGTGTAGTGGACGGAGGCGAGCGAGTCGCCGCTGGCCTGCATGCTCGTCATGATCGGCGTCATCACGTGGCAGGAGCCGCAGAAGGCGACCTGCTTCGAGCCCTCCAGCATGTAGAGCGACCCGAGCGCGTACGCTCCGAGCGGCAGCAGCACCGCGGCGGCGGCGTAGCTGGCCGGCAGACGGCCGCGGACAAGACCCACCACCAGCAGCACCGCGGCGCCCGCACCGAGGAGCAGCGCCAACAGGGCGAGCCAAGGAACCCCGTGCGCGGCGGGTGGGCCGGCAAACAGCGGACCGGTCGCGTCCACGCGTTGTCTCCCCGCAAGGTACTCAGCGCCGCGTCGAAGTGGCGCGGCGTCGGTCGGTTCGGCCTATTTGCCGGCAAGCTGCTTGACGTAGGCTGCGACTGCGTTGAGATCGTCGGTGCTCAGGCCCTTGGTCGTCGGCGGATGCTTGGCGTTTTCCTTGATCTTGGCGGCCACGTCCGCGTCCGACATCTTCTGCAGGTTGGCGTCGCCGGCCAACGGCGGGACCTTCATGGCCTTGCCGACAGCCGTATCGGCCTTTCCCGAATCGCCGTGACACTTGGCGCACTGGGCCGCGTAGATGGCGGCGCCGTCGGCCGCCGTGGCCGGCGAACCAACACCGGTGATGAGCAACAGAACGGCTACCCCAACGAGTGGTCGACCGATCTTCATGCGTGCTCCCTCCGCTGCGCGCTCGCTATGGGAGCCCACGGGGTCTGTCAAGAGTGATACCCGAACAGTCCCCGTTCCTTGATGATGGTCGCCACGCCTCCGGTACAGCCAACTCCCAGGCGGGATCGCCGCGCTGCAAGGCCGCCAGCACGTCGCGGGTACATATGTCCGGAATCGACGGGTCGTAGCATTCGAGCGTTCGACGCGCCGGTTGTGGAGGAGGAACTGAGCGCAACCATGGCGCGAACTCTCGAACGCGACGGCGACATCGACATCCTCCACCGGCAAACACGGCGCCCGCGGTTCACACCACCACGCGCTACTACCGCTGCGACGGTCTGGGCGCGCCGCACTTCACCATATTCGGGAGCAACCTGGCGCTACGGTCCCCTGTGCCGACGCAGCAGCAGGCGATAGGCGCCCAACCCACCGAGTGCGCCTACGATGGCTACGAGTCCGAAGATCGACAGCATCGGGGCGACAACCGGAGCGGCGCAGTCGATCGTTGAGCACGACGTGTCCTCGCCGATGAAGTCGCCGCCTAGCCCCTCGCACTGCGTGACCATCAAGTCCTCGCAGACACCGTTGGCCAAGCAGCAGGCGCCCAACGGCAGGTTCGCCCGCACCTCCGGCGGCGACAGGGTGAGCGCCGCCAGCAGCAGAACGCCGCCCAGGACGAAATGCTCGCTGCGCATCATCGCTCTGCCACCATTCCCGCGTCCCTCCGGGGGCCTGGGTTATCACACCGGGCGCCCCGGATCGACACTTTGGTGTTCGATCCGCACCGCGGAATCGTAGGCGCGCCCCTCTCGCTCGCAGTGTGCCGTCGATGTCCAGATCGCCGCCGGCAGAGCGAGAACGACGGCTTGCCTGCCGCGACAGTGTCTAGTACGAGCTTGTATCGCATGCCCTTGAGCTTTCGCCTCGACGCCGATACCGAACGGCTGGTGAATCGGTTGGCTCGCAGCCGCGGGCAGAGCAAGTCCGAGGTCCTCCGAGAGGCGCTCCGCGCGCTCGCGCGGGAACAGCGGACGTCGCGCTCGGGTCCGACGCTGCACGACGCCATCGCGCACCACATCGGTTGCTTCGACAGCGGCGGGATGAACCTGTCCGTCGAGACCGGCCGCCGCTTCACCGCGCTGCTGGCAGAGCGTGCACGTGGCCGGCGTGCTCGTTGACGCGGGGCCACGGGTGAGACGTTCGTCTGTCGATTCCCGGTCGAGCTCTCCAAACAGGCGCGGAATGCTCCGGGCTGACGACTGACGGCCTCGGTGACCGGTACCAGCCGCGCGTAGGGCTTGCCCGCCTTGGCAATGATGACCTCTTCGCCCTTGTGCGCCCGCTCCAGCAACTCGGAGAAGCGGGTCTTGGCTTCGTGGACGTTGGCCGTGATCGCCATGGCCGCCTACCTAGTCCCCTAAGTCAACGATGATGGCCGGTCTCGTTCTGGCGACTCACGTTCCGCGGATGGATTCTCTGCCCGACCCGGCGTATGCGTCTCCGTTCATTGACAAGCACGGCTGATTTACTAGTGGAGGGGCGGTGCAGACAGTCAGCGATGTGTGGTGCCTGATCCGCGCGGGCATGGTCGGGCGCCTGGCGGCTGTTTTGGCCGGCGTGGTGCTCCTGGCGGCGTGTGAGAAGGAAGAGGCCAAGGCGCCGCCGCCGATGGACGTGCTGGTCACCGACGTGGTGCAGAAGGACGTGCCTGTGTACGGCGACTGGATCGGCACCACCAACGGCTTCATCAACGCCGAGATCCGCCCGCAGGTGAAGGGCTACCTGCTCACCAAGAACTACAACGAAGGCGACGTCGTCACGGCCGGCCAGCTGCTCTTCCAGATCGATCCGCGCGAGTTCCAGGCGCAGCTCGATCAGTCGCTGGGCGATCTGGCCAAGGCGCAGGCCGCGCAGGGCCGCACCCAGCTCGACGTGAACCGGTACACGCCGCTCGCCAAGGAGGGCGCGGTCAGCCAGCAGGAGCTCGACAACGCGGTACAGAACAACGCCGCCAACATCGCCGCCGTCGACGCCGCCAAGGCCGCGGTCGAGCAGGCACGCCTCAACCTCGGCTGGACCAAGGTCACGTCGCCGATCGACGGCGTGTCCGGCATCGCCATCGCGCAGATCGGCAATCTGGTCGATGCGACCACGCTGCTGACTACCGTGTCGCAGGTCGATCCGATCAAGGCGGTCTTCCCGGTCGCCGAGCAGGAGTATCTGCGCTACGCGCGCGCCCGCGCACAGGGTCAAGACGACCGAGCGCCACGGCGCGATGCGCTGGAATTGATCCTCGCCGACGGGACGGTGTTCCCGCAGCGCGGCACGGTGTCGGTGATCGGCCGCGAGGTCGACCCGCGCACCGGTTCGCTGACCATCGAAGGGCTCTTTCCCAACCCGGGCAACGTCCTGCGCCCCGGCGGCTACGCCAAGGTCCGGGCGGTGATCGAGGAGCAGCGCGGCGCCATGGTCGTGCCACAGGCCGCGGTGAACGACATCCAGGGGACGGCGCAGGTGGCGGTGGTCGGCGCGGACAACACGGTCGAGATCCGCAACGTCACCACCGGCCCGCGCTCGGGCGCCGAATGGGTGATCCTGAACGGCTTGAAACCGGGTGACCGCGTCGTCGTCGAGGGCGTCCAGAAGGTGCGCACCGGCATGACCGTGGCGCCGAAGCCGTACATCGCACCGGCGCCGGTGCCGACGCAGACGCCCGAGCCGTTCTGACGGCACGCGAGGTCCGCGCCGATGGCGAAGTTCTTCATCAACCGGCCGATCGTGGCGATGGTCATCTCCATCGTCATGGTCATCGTCGGCGTCGTCTCCATGGTGCAGCTGCCGATCGCGCTGTTCCCCAACATCGCACCGCCCGAGATCCAGCTGCAGGCGACCTACGTCGGGGCCGACGCGGTGACGGTGGCGGATTCGGTGGCGACGCCGATCGAGCAGCAGATGCAAGGCGTGCAGGACATGATCTACATGTACTCCTACAACGCCAGCAACGGGCTGATGACGCTGAAGGTCGACTTCGACGTCAACTCGGTGCCGAACACCGACCAGATCCTGGTGCAGATGCGCTACTCGCAGGCGGCGTCGCAGCTGCCGCTGGACGTCCAGCAGTACGGGATCACCGTCAAGCAGTCCACCACCAGCCCGCTGGCGCTGTTCTCGCTGTACTCGCCCAAGGGCACCTACGACGCGCTCTTTCTCAGCAACTACGCTTACATCAACCTCAACAACCCGTTGTCGCGCGTGCCCGGCATCGGCCAGGTGACGATCTTCGGCGCCGGCAACTACGCCATGCGCTTCTGGGTCGACCCCGACCGCCTGTCCAAGCTCGGCATCACCGTGACCGAGATCCTCGACGCCCTGAAGAATCAGAACACGGTGAACCCCGCCGGGCAGATCGGCGGCGAGCCGGTACCGCCCGGGCAGCAGTTCACCTACTCGGTGCGGGCGCAGGGTCGGCTCGTCGACGCGGAGCAGTTCGGCGGCGTGGTCGTGCGCGCCAACGTCGACGGCTCGGTGGTGCGCATGCGCGACGTGGCCCGCATCGAGCTCGGTTCGCAGGCCTACAACGTGGTCGGGCGGCTGAACGGCGCGCCGGCGGCGATCGTCGCCGTCTACCAGTCGCCGGACTCCAACGCGATCGACACCATGAACAGGGCGCTGGCCTTGATGGAGGAGGCCAAGCAGGGCTTTCCGGAGGATCTCGAGTACGTCGTGTCGCTCGACACCACGCTGGCGGTGCGCGAGGGCATCAAGGAGATCGTCAAGACGCTGTTCGAGGCGCTCATCCTCGTCATCATCGTCGTGTTCATCTTCCTGCAGGGGTTCCGCGCGACCCTGATCCCGCTGCTCGCCGTGCCGGTCTCGCTGGTGGGCACGTTCATGATCTTCCCGCTGCTCGGGTTCTCCATCAACACCCTGTCGCTGTTCGGCCTGGTGCTGGCGATCGGCATCGTCGTCGACGACGCCATCGTCGTGGTCGAGGCGGTCGAGCACAACATCGAGCACGGGCTCTCGCCGCACGACGCGGCCTTCAAGGCCATGGAGATGGTGTCCGGCCCGGTGGTTGCCATCGCGCTCATCCTCTCCGCCGTGTTCATCCCGACCGCCTTCATTCCCGGCATCACCGGCCGTCTCTACCAGCAGTTCGCCGTCACCATTGCCGTCTCGGTGATCATCTCGGCGTTCAACGCGCTGTCGCTCAGCCCGGCGCTCTCGGCGCTGCTGCTGCGCCCGAAGAAGGAGGCGCGCGGCCCGCTCGGGGCGTTCTTCCGCTGGTTCAACCGGGTCTTCGGCCGCGCCACCGACGGCTACGTCAGCGGCTGCCATCACCTGATCCGCAAGTCCGCCCTGGCCATGCTGCTGCTGCTCGGCATGACCGTGCTCGCCGGGTTCTTCGGCGCGCGGCTGCCGTCGAGCTTCCTGCCCAACGAGGACCAGGGCTACTTCTACATGAACGTGCAGCTGCCCGACGCGTCCTCGCTGCAGCGCACCGATGCGGTCTGCAAGCAGATCGAGGCGCTGCTCAAGGAGACGGCGGGCGTGCAGACCTACAACACGGTGGTCGGCTTCAGCCTGCTGAGCGGCGTCAACACCACGTACAATGCCTTCTACTTCGTCACCCTGGCGCCGTGGGAAGAGCGCGACAAGGAGGGCCGTACCGCCGACGTGATCATGCGCGAGCTCAACCAGAAGCTCGCCTATCTGCCCGAAGCCCAGGCGTTCGCCTTCCCACCCCCGGCCATCCCCGGCGTCGGCACGTCGGGCGGTGCGACCTTCATGCTCGAGGATCGCTCTGGGACGGGCGTCGACTTCCTGGCCAAGAACACCACCGCCTTCCTCGCCGAGGCGCGCAAGCGGCCGGAGTTCGCCTCGGTGATGACCACGTTCATCCCGGGCGTCCCGCAGGTGTACGCCAAGGTGAACCGCGACAAGGTGCTCAAACAGGGGGTGCAGCTCAGCGACGTGTACAAGACGCTGCAGACCTTCATGGGCGGAAGCTTCGTCAACTACTTCAACAAGTACGGCTTCATCTGGCAGGTGTACGTGCAGGCCGAGGGTGACGCGCGCACGACGGTGGAGAACATCGGCCGGTTCTACGTGCTGAACAACAAGGGCGAATCGGTGCCGCTCTCGGCGGTGGTCGACATGCAGACCACCAACGGTCCCGAGTTCCTCATGCACTACAACGGCTTCAACGCCGCGCAGATCAACGCCACGGCCAAGCCCGGCTACAGCTCCGGGGAGGTGATGAAGGCACTCGAAGAAGTCTTCGCCGCTACCCAGCCGCGCGAGATGGGCTTCGACTACATGGGCATGTCGTTCCAGGAGCAGGTGGCGGCGCAGGGGGTCCCATCCAGCGTGATCTTCGGCTTCTCGCTGCTGATGGTGTTCCTCATCCTGGCGGCCCAGTACGAGAGCTGGACGCTGCCGTTCAGCGTCCTCCTCGGCGTGCCGATCGCCGTCTTCGGCGCCTTCGCGTTGCTGTGGTGGCGCGGGTTCGACAACGACACCTACGCGCAGATCGGCCTGGTGATGCTGATTGGCCTGGCGGCGAAGAACGCCATCCTCATCGTCGAGTTCGCCAGGGACGAGTACAAGGAAGGCAAGTCGATCGAGGACGCGGCGCTCGGCGCCGCCCGTCTGCGGCTGCGCCCGATTCTGATGACCGCCTTCGCCTTCATCCTCGGCGTGGTGCCGCTGGTGACCGCCAGCGGGGCCGGGGCGCAGTCGCGCCAGATTCTCGGCACAGCGGTGATCGGCGGCATGATCGCGGCGTCGCTGATCGCGATCTTCATCATCCCGGTGAGCTTCTACGTGGTCGAGCGCTTCGCGCAGCGCGGCGAGAAGGCGCCGGTGCCTGCACCGGTGCCGGCGGGCGGAGATTGATCGTGCGGGCGCCCTTTCCCTGGAGGGCGGCGCGCCGTCGCCGCCGGGGGTGGGACGGCGCGGTGAAATCGATCCGCGCGACGAGCATGATTTCACCCACCCGCCCCGCCCCCGGCGACGACGGCGCGGCGCCCTCCACTCGGAGGGGGCAAAGC
>Ga0187893_10011461_pt1 | contig 12864 bp, 8 predicted proteins | sample MA1701074metaG_FD_139574 | JGI IMG/M metagenome (GOLD analysis project Ga0187893, IMG submission 139574) | White microbial mat communities from a basaltic lava cave in the Kipuka Kanohina Cave System on the Island of Hawaii, USA - MA170107-4 metaG ...
ATACATTGAAGAGCAGAATACGGGAGGAAAAACTCCGCGTCATTTTGGAATCGAACCCTCGGGCAAACATCTCGCCATCGCCAATCAGGATTCGGATACGCTCCTGGTTTGCCGGATTGATCCTGAGAATGGCCGATTGAAACCGTCCGGGGTCTTCGCGGAGGCGCCATCTCCGGTCTGCGTGAAGTTCCTGCCGCCGCCCGAGTCGAGCCGCTGAACGCCAGCGCATGGTCCTAATGGCAGCTTCGAGCGATACTTCAACCTATTCATCTTCACCGATTGACGTTAGCGATAACGGCGCTCGAGATTTGCATTAGGGGATGGCACGCTGCAAGCTCTTGTAGAGATGGACCAAGTGGTGATATATCAGTAGCGGCAAGGCAATCGATTCCTACCAAAAACTAATGCTGCGGATAACCGCCATCGCCATTCTTCTTTTCTTGGGAGTTCTGCCCTTCAAGGCAGCCACACCCCACCCCACCGACGCCGATCTCGAACGCCGTTTTGCGCAGAGCGTGCGTCCTTTCCTTGCGAGCTATTGTATTAGTTGCCACAGCGGGGAGAAGCCGATGGCCCAGTTTGATCTGGGCCAGTATTCCACCCTGGCGGCGGTGATCCAGGATCACCGTCACTGGTCGCTCGTGCTCGAGAAACTTACCGCGAAACAGATGCCGCCGGTGCAGACCAGGCAACCGGCTTCCGAGGCACGGCAAGAGGTGATCGCTTGGATCGCTGCCGTACTCAAGAACGAGGCGCGGAAGAACGCGGGGGATCCAGGCCTGGTGCTGGCGCGCCGGTTGAGCAACGCAGAGTACAACTACACCATCCGCGATTTAACGGGCGCAGACATCAAGCCGACGAGAGAGTTTCCGGTTGATCCCGCCAATCCTGCCGGCTTTGATAATTCGGGAGAGTCTTTAGCGATGTCGCCGGCTCTGCTGAATAAATACCTGCAGGCCGCGCGCGAGGTGGCCAATCACCTGGTACTCAAGCCAGGCAACCTCGCCTTCGCACCGCATCCGATGCTGGTGGAGACCGACCGCGATAAATACTGCGTAAGTCAGATCGTGAATTTTTATCAACGGCAAGCCACAGATTACAGCGACTATTTTCAGACTGCCTGGCGGTTCAAGCACCGCGCGGCTCTCGGCAAACCGAAAGCAACGCTGGCAGACTTCGCGACCGGAAACAAGGTTAGTCACAAATACCTCGCCACGGTCTGGCGCACTTTGGAAGGGACAAGAGAAGAGGTGGGCCCTACCGCGAAGCTCCAGGCGATGTGGCGGCAACTACCCGCGCCGAAGAGTAACCAACCGGAACTTGGCCGGGACGGCTGCGACCGGATGCGCGACTTTGTGGTGCAACTTCGGAAGAAACTGGAGCTGAGATTTCCGGGCCTTACCGTAACAGGAATGCGAGCCACCTCACAGCCCTTCTTGATGTGGAAGAACCGGCAGTATGCGACGCACCGCATGGATTGCGACCGCGACGTCTTGCAAGTGGAAGGCGAAGCGCGGATCAGCCAGATTGATTCGACACCAAAGAACAAGAGCGCAACTGAGAATGACGTTGCCGACGAAGAAGCAGCCGAGCGGGCGCGGAACCGGCAACCGAACGATCCTGACCTCCAGGTTCCCGCCGGTCAGCGTGCGCGCTACGAGGCTGCTTTCGCGCGATTCTGTGCAGTGTTCCCGGACGCGTTCTACGTTTCCGAGCGCGGGCGCAATTATCTGGATCCGACGAAAGACAAGGGTCGGCTCTTGAGCGCCGGCTTCCACAACCTGATGGGATACTTCCGCGATGACCTCCCGCTCTACGAGCTGATTCTCGACCACAACGGTCAAAAGGAATTGGATGCCCTGTGGCAGGAGCTCGATTTCATCGCTTCCGCCAACATCCGGACCTACGTCCAGTTCTACTTCAACGAGGCAGGCGAGGCTCATGGAAAGGGTCCTGAGTCTGGCGCTCTTCGTCCCGCCGACAAGGAAGTCACTTCTGAAACCATGATCCAGCAGGTGAAGGATTCCTATCTTGCCAAGGCACGAGCGAGTTCCAACGAGATTGCGATCCGAGCGATTGAAGACCATTTCCAATGGGTGAACGCGGGCATTCGTTGGGTGGAGCGGGCGCGGATCGAGTCGGAACCCCGGCACCTGGAGGCGCTCCAGCAGTTTGCAGCGCGTGCGTACCGGCGTCCGTTGTCCCAGGTCGAACGCGCCGATCTGCTGGCGTTCTATCGTTCGCTGCGCGACAAGAGTGGTTTGGACCACGAAGAGGCGATGCGTGACTCAGTGGTGAGCATTCTGATGTCGCCGGACTTCTGCTACCGGATTGACCTTGTGGACAGTGCTGCTCCCGAACCGCAAGTCAGCCAGCGTCTGTCCCGGCGCGCCAAGACGGCTTCAAATGTTGCGTTGCGACCGACGCGTGCGAGCAACGTTCCGCCCGGCGCTCGTCCCCTATCGGATTTCGCACTGGCCAGCCGCCTCAGCTATTTCCTTTGGTCGAGCATGCCCGACGACGAACTGCTGGCGCGCGCTGCGGCTGGACAGTTGCGAAATCCGGAAATGCTCGCCGCGCAGGTGCGCCGCATGTTGAAGGACAAGCGTGCGCGCGGTCTGGCGACGGAGTTCGCCGGCAACTGGCTTGACTTCCGCCGCTTCGAGGAACTCAACACCGTTGACCGGGAGCGTTTCACGAACTTCAACAACGAGCTGCGTCAGGCAATGTTTGAGGAGCCGATCCAGTTTTTTGTCGATGTGGCTCGCAATGACCGCTCGGTGCTCGATTTCCTATACGCCAATCACACCTTCGTGAATCCGGTTCTAGCCCAACACTATGGAATGCCGGGCGGCTCGGTGGGGTCGGACGAATGGGTTCGAGTTGAGGATGCAAATCGCTATGGGCGTGGGGGTCTGTTGCCAATGTCCGTTTTCCTGACCAAGAACGCGCCGGGCTTGAGAACCAGTCCGGTCAAGCGAGGGTACTGGGTTGTCAAGCGTGTGCTCGGTGAAGAAATTCCGCCACCACCTGCGGTCGTGCCGGAACTGCCTCGCGACGAGGCGAAGCTGGAGTTGCCGTTGCGGGAAGTGCTGACCAAACACCGCGAAGACCCAAGCTGCGCTTCCTGTCATGCGCGCTTCGACTCGTTCGGTTTGGCGTTCGAAGGCTATGGCCCCGTCGGCGAGAGACGGACGAATGATCAGGCCGGCCGGCCCGTAGACACACAAGCCGCTTTCCCGGGTGGCAGCGAAGGGAGCGGCTTCGATGGTCTCCGCAACTACATACGGACACATCGTGAGACCGACTTCATCGACAACCTTTGTCGTAAGATGCTGGTTTACGCTCTCGGACGCAGCCTGTTGCTCTCGGATGAACCCGCGATCGAAGCGACGCGGAGGAAACTGATCGCGAATGGTTATCGCCTCAGCAGTTTGGTAGAGAGCATTGTTACAAGTCCTCAGTTCCTCATGAAACGAGGACAGGAAGCTGTTGCCGAGAAAGCGGAGAGCCGCCCGACTCCCGTCCTTAAAGGTAGCTGAAGCATTTGCTATTGTTTATTGGGTATTGGCTATTTGTTATTTGTGTCTCAAATAGCAGATAGCAAATAGCCGATAACCAATAACAAATCGGCATTTCGCACTGATAGTCGGCTTCGACGCTTTTCTTTCATAGGAAGGTGAACATAATGCGCGAACCAATGAAGAACGTATCCCATCGCGATGGGATCTCCCGTCGCCTCTTTCTCCGTGGCGTCGGAGTCAGCATGGCTTTGCCCTGGCTGGAATCTCTTCCAGTTTGGGGTTCCACCTCCTCCATCGGAACGACAGATGCCGGCTTTCCGAAGCGCTTCGCCGTGTTGTTTATGGGCAACGGCATCAACGGGAATCATTGGTGGGCCAAGGGATCGGGCGCTGCGATGAAGCTGAGCAAGAGCCTGGAACCTCTGGAACCACTGAAAAAGAAAATCAACGTCATTAACGGCCTCTTCAACAAGCCCGCTGTAGGCATGGGCATTCACCCCGGGCAGACCGGCAACCTGCTTTCCGGGGTGCCCATTCAGAAAGGGGCCATTGTCAAGGCGGGGATCACCATGGATCAAGTGCTCGCCAAACATCTCGGCCAGGACACGCCGCAGTCGAGCCTGGTGCTGGCTTGCGAGCAGCCGATGACTGGCTATCATGAAACTAACTTTTCGATGGCTTACAGCTCGCACATCTCCTGGTTTAGCGCGGACTCGCCGGTTCCGAACGAAATTTATCCTTCGCTGGCCTTCGACAGTCTGTTCGAGAACCGTGGCAGCCTCCGTAACCAGAGCGTTCTGGACCGGGTGAAAGATCGCGCTGAGAGTCTTAGCCTGAAAGTGAGTTCAAGCGACAGAGCCAAATTGGATGAGTATTTGACGAGTGTGCGCGAGGTCGAGAAGCGCATCGAGCGCATGCGCAGCGACAAGGACAAAGCCGAAGACCAAGCCCAAAGGCGAGGGCGTTCTGTCCTCACAATGGAACGCCCCGAGAACGGCTTGCCGGAAGACCTCCGCGATCACACGCGGCTGATGTGCGACATCATCGCCCTGGCTTTCCAAACCGACAAGACTCGCATCGCATCGTTGCTTCTCGCTCGCGATCTTTCCTCTCTGTATTATCCGTTCCTGGATGTCCGTGAAGGGCATCACGGAGCTTCCCACGACGACCTCTCCGACGGATACGAGCGTATCTCACGCTTCCACTTGAGCCAGCTAGCCTACCTTGCCGGAAAGCTGGACGCTCTGCCGGAAGGCGAAGGTACCGTGCTCGACAACTGCTGCCTGCTGTGGCTCTCGAACATGTGGGCCGGCTGGAAGCACGACAACATGAAAGTGCCGGTAGTGCTGGCTGGCGGATTGGGAGGAGAACTTGAAACGGGCCGGACGCTGGACTACTTGTACGCCGGTGACGACAACCGCAAGCTCTGCAGTCTGTATCTGTCCATCATGGACCGGATGGGAGTGAAGCTCGATCGCTTCGGCGACGCGGAGACACGACTGGCCCGCTCGTAAGGGCTGCGAAAGCCGAGGTGACAGACTCGTGGCGGGGAGCGTCGAAACACCTCTTAGCCCTTGGCAGTTGGAATGCTTCGAAAGCAAAGATAGTTCTCACGCAATCTGCTGATGTTTTGCGCGTGCGCGGAGTCGATTTGTCTTGTGACGTTCGCAGAGCTCTCGGGCCGCTTGCTCCCAATTCGGATATTCAAACGAAAACCCATCTTCCAGGAGTCGTCCAGGCACCACGCGTCGACTTTTCAGAATGAGCTCCGTCTCCGTTTGAAGGAATATTGCACCCAGCTCGAGCATCCAGTCCGATGCCGGCAGGCCGAATGGCATACCCGACACTCGGCGAAGGATCGCCATGAAGTCCCTGTTCGGCAGTGGATTTGGAGCTGCCACGTTGACGGCACCCTCGAAATGGTCTTGCTCGATCAGCCGGTAGATAACTCGAACAAAATCGATCTCATGTATCCAGGACACAAACTGGCGGCCGTTGCCAGCCCTTCCGCCTAGACCTCGACGAACGAGTCCCAGTAGGGTGTCGAATACACCCCTAGGATCAGGGCTCATGATCATTGCTGATCGAAGCTTGACCTTGCGTGTTCCGGGAGTCGAAGCTTGGTCGAGAGCACTCTCCCACGCAGTGGCGACTTCGACGCTGAAGCTCCAGGTGTCCGGGACTCCCTGTTCGATGCCCCCTATGATGCCGGATGTCTCGTCGTTTGCTCCATCGTAGCGATGAGCGTAGATCGTCGCTGTGCCCGCCTGGAGCCACACGTGAGGAGGATGCTTGGCGGCGGCGATCGCTTGCCCGACTGTCCTCACCGATAGGACTCGCGACTGGAGGATCTCGTCGCGATTTGCGGGCGTATACCGGCAGTTGACCGACCGCCCCGCCAGATTGATGACGACGTCGGCCCCGTTTAACTCGTCCGCCCAACCAGTGACACGCGTCGGATCCCATTGCACTACCCGCCATGGTGCGGGCTTCGGATGACGTCCGAGGACGACGACTTCGTGGTTATCGTGAGTGAGCGCCCGAGCCAGCACCGTTCCAACCTGGCCCGTGCCCCCTGGGATGATGATCTTCATGCTTCCACTAGCTCCTTCCCTCTAGGCTGCCCGCCTCCCACGACCGGGAAGGTGGCGTTGAGGTTTGCCCAGTTTCAAAGAAGTGTGAGCGGGACCACTATTTCTACGGCGTCAATTCGCAAAGTGCTAGCCGCCTTTCACATCAGCTGCTTCTTGCATCAACAAAAGTGCGGCGCGACATTAGGATCATCCCTTCGCGTCTTTTTGATCCGGTACCCTCGGTTCTTCTGGAGCTTCAGCGTCGCCACCCATCTCTATCAGCAACCGCAGCACCGATTTTCTCAGCGGACCCATCAAAGGCAAGCCGGCTAGCGAAATCAGCTTTGCTACCAACTTAACGCTTTGATCGACGAGACGGTTTGTACGCGCATGTCGCAGTGAGGCGTCGTGAATCCAGAACAACACGATGCCCATGTGGTAAAGCCAGAGCAAAGTCGGTAGCTCGGTCTGCAGGTCGGCAGGAACCCGATCTTTTGAGCCTCGCACAACCTCCCTAAACAGAGTGATGCTCTGCTCGCGCACTGCCTCCGATTCCGAACTGAAGGGATTTAGGGGGCTATGCGGATCGGCTGCTGTCTTGAAGAGAAGACCGGACAGGTGATGGTGCGGTTCGATGACTGCCAACATCGAACTCATCACGCCCAGCAAGCGAGCTTGCAACGTGCGCTCCTTATCTAACACAGTCCGGCAGGCCGCGAAGGTCTCCTGATGAATACGTTCGTAGAAGGCCTGAATCAACTGCTCCTTGGAGCGAAAGTAGTAATACGTGTTGCCCAACGCGACACCAGCCTGCTCGGCAATCGCCCGCATTGTGGTTTCCTCATAGCCTCGTTCACGGAACATGTGCAAGGCGACCTCCATGATGCGGCTTCGCGTCTGTTCTCCCTTGTCCGTAACCATCTCTTTTTTTCGATGCATGACCTATTCTCTCCTCAAAACCTTAGTCTGGTCCGATGAGCGGAAACCCATGCAACGACTCGCCGAGACATCGGCAACCATTCAGGGGAAGCGAGCCGGAATGAGAACTCCCGATAATCCCACAAGGCCCAGAAGCACATAATCCATGCCTTCGGGCCATAGTAGGCAGCTCCGGTGTCCGCGATCACTACTAGCTCTTCCAGCGATGCCTGGTGATCGATGTCAGGGAAGCGCAGACGGGCAGCCTCCGATCCAGCGGCGAGAAACACCAGGCTTGTTAATTGATTCTGCGCTTCCAACCACGCCCGAAGGCGTCGACAAAGTGCACAACGGGCATCGTAGAGCACGAAAAGTCGGCGCATTTGCTACGCTCCATGTCTAACGGTGCAGCTGTCAGGCTCAATGGGCGGAGGGAGATAAGGCAGCAACGCCCGGTTGCGCAATCGGCTGAAAATGAAGAGATTGAAGAAGTGCATCACACCTAACACTAGAAGCACCGTCCCCACCTTCGAGGAGAGAGCTTCAATAGACTCACGCGAGTTGTTGACCTCGTAACCGAGCTTTAGGGCCACACTGACAAACCCAAGGTTCACGAGGTAGAACCCCACCACGAGTAACTGATTGACGGAACTCGCTAGGGGTGCGTTCCCGTGGAAGACATCGATTAGAAAGATCTGGCCGTTCCTGTGCAGAGTGCGTGCCACCCACACAGTCAAGGCCACGCTGATGGCCAAATACAGCAGATAGGTGATGACTACGGCGTTCATATTGTTTTCCTCACCATATTGGTTTTTGAACCATATTTGAACATGTTCAATAGGAGAATAGAACGCGTTCAAATACAAGTCAAGAGATTTTTTGAACGCGTTCATTATTTGCGTCAGGCGCGACCGTGCTCACCCCTTGAGCAGATCCTTGAGCGCTTCACGAATCACCGACTTGGATGAGTGCCTGAGACCTTGCGAGATCTGTGGATTGTTGGGCTTGACTCATCGAGTGAGAACTTTGAACGGACTGGAATCAGGGCGAAGCGCCGCGGACTATGTCGGTATGATGCCTATGGGAGCAGTTCCCTGAGCTGGGTCGAATGTCAGATCGGATTCTCTTCAGAGTATTGCAGAGCGACAAGATTGAATGGCGGCTTGAAAGCGTCTAATGCTGTGGCGATCAAGATTGCAAAGGAGAGGGCCTAGAATTGGGGTAGGTATTAGCCAGTGCAAAAGTAAGAGGGCATGCGCGGCACGACAACGGAGACGAACCTAGATGTTCCGATCTATGACCCCAACGACGAATATTTCATTCGTCCTGTTTGATCCTGACTTTCATCCCTGCAATCCACTCCCTCATTAGCTTTACCGCGTCGCGGTCCACAATCGAAGTTGCGAGCGGCGGCATATGGCCACGGTCGCGGTGCGACATTCGATGGAGAAGGACTGATCGCTCCGGGCTGCCGGGCGCGACGAGTCGGGCGTCAGGGAGGCCATAGGTGTCGTGGACCGGTCGGATATCGAAGAGCCGCGTTTTCTCCGGAGCGGTCGTGAATTCAAGCTGCATTTGAGAATTGCCGCCGCCGGCCGCGACGTGGCACTGCGAGCAGTTGGCGTGCAGGTAGGCGCGGGCCCGGCGGTCCAGCTCTTGCTTCGGGTCATATGGGTTCGCGAGCTGTGGGTATTTTTCAGGAGCAACCCCGAGGAGCGACGAAACTCCCGGCTGGCGTTGGCCGCTATTGTCTGCCGCCGACTTCCGAATGTAATCCTCCACCTGAGCTTCTGTCATCCCGCGGGATCGAGCCGCCGCGCGCAGGTCGTCCTCTATCTTCTGTCTCCAGTTCAGGCGCAGCATTCCCAAGTGCTCCAGCACGCGGAGCTGATTGTCACGGATCTTCCCGTAGTCGTGCTCGCGGTTCATCTGCAGCGTGGTCAGGCCGAGGACGAAGTTCGCGGCGCGACTGTGGCACACCATGCACTCCGCCCGGCTGGGGTAGTGCCACTTCTGCTTTCGGACGCGGTCCGGGCTTTGCGCGGATTTCGGTACGCGAATGACGAACTCACGGTCGGCACCTGACGCCTCGACGAGCGTAGCTTCCGTTTGAGCCTCATTCCAGAGGTACGAATAGCCCACCCACTCGCCATCCTGTTTGGTGAGGAAACGTGTCTCAACCCAGCGCCGGGACCTTGGATTCCCCTCTTCGATGTCCAGCGCGAAAGATTTCACCAGGACCGCGCGATCCGGGAAGTTCCAGCCGCCGCTGGCAGTCAACTCGATCTGCGAGTTCTCGCCAGGCAAGGCAATGTAGCGTTCTTTGTAGGCGCCATCCGACCACAGCTGCGCATTCACCGTATAAGGGATGAGGGCTGGTTCCGGCACGTGGCCCTTTACCGACCGGAACAGCCCGCTTTCGCTAAGTCGGGTTGGGAAAGTGGTTGGAGTCGAGCTCGTTACCGCGGGTGCGGCCTCCAGCGTAAAGATCCCGCCCTCGTCTTTGTCTTTCATGTCGACGATCAGGATCTCGCCACGCGAGTCGGTTCCGAAGCAAGTGATCTGCAGAGTCGTATCCGCAATCTCCTTCTGCCAGAGCAGCCGGGTGCCGTCGTGGCGGGCCGCCCAGATCTTGCCAGTCGAGTAGTCGCCGTAAATGTAGGCCCCACGCAGTTCCTGGAAACGCGAGCCGTAGTACACGATCCCGCCGGTCAGCGAGCGCGACTCCGAGTGCGAGTGTTCGAGGGTCGGCTTGGTAAGGGGGGCCGGACCCAGCTTGCGATTCAGGTAGAAAGGGTGGCTTCCCTCGTAGACGCTCCAGCCATAGTTCGCCCCCCGCTCGACAAGGTAGGCCGTCTCCCAGAGATCCTGGCCGCCGTTTCCTATCCAGATATGGCCCGTCTCCCGATCGAGGGTCATACGCCAAGGATTCCGGAAGCCGAATGCCCAAGTTTCCGGACGTGCGTCCTTCACTCCGACAAAGGGATTGTCCTTCGGTACCGAGTAGGTTTTCCCCGGCTCAGGATGGTCGACATCGATGCGGAGGAGCTTGGCCAGCAGCCGCGTCATGTCTTGCCCGACGTTGTCGTCATCCGAGTCGGAGGTGCCGTCCCCCGTAGTGATGTAGAGCATCCCATCCTGGCCAAAGACAATGCCGCCACCGTTGTGACCGTTTGAAGGCCATTCGATGATGACCTCTTCGGAAGCGCGATCGAGACCGAAGGGTGAGCGGCGAGCCATGGTGAAGCGTGCGATCTGCATCTTCCCGCCCGGGCCTTCGGAAGAGAGGGGTCCTTTGCTGCTGAGATAAAGATGACCATTCCGCTCGAAGCTCGGGTGAAACGTGATGCTATAGGCCATGCGATCGACGGACAGCAGCGTCTCCGTGGAGTCGACATCCGGGTCATCCCTGAAGCAAAGGAGACGCGACGCGCCATTGGCCTGGTGGAGGATGACGAGCAGCCGATCGCTGCCCGGTTCCTGGACGACTGTCACGGGGTTGATCAGTTTGAGCTTCGGATAAACGCGCTGGGCGCGGTAGGGGAGCGGCGGGTCCGGAGAACCGATTACCCGAGAGGTAGTGAGCGGAATTCGCCGATCGATTCCGAACGGCCTCTGTTTGCGCTCCTCCGGTCCGACGAACCGCAGAGAGGCGTAGTCCTCAAACCTGTGGAAGCTGGGCTTTGTCAGCGGCGCCGAAGTAGATAGTTCCGGCTGGGGAGTATCGATCCGGTAATCGTAGCGGCACAACGCGAACTTCCAGCGCTCATTGGGCTCCGGGCGGCCGCCGGTCCGATGGAAGTCGCGCCAGGGAATGCGTCCTTCCACCACCCAGCTGCGGTCCCGATCCTGCCGGCGGTTGAGAGTGCCCCGCAGCGCGACCTTCGCTTCCATGTGGAACTCGTCGCTGCTCCGGTAACGTTCGTACCCGCCATCGCCTCGCTGAGGCAGGAACATGTCGAGTAGTGTGCCCGCCGCGTTCACCTGGAATTCGTAATAGCCGGGCTTATCCTCCGCTGGTTTGAAGAAGAGCTCGAAGACGTCGTCATTCCATGTACGGCCGTCGTGCTCCTGGACTTCCGCGTAGATATCGGCGTCCTGCATTTCTGCCAGGAAGTAAAGGTTCTCACGGTCCCACAACAGCCGTGCTCTGGTCGCCGTGCTGGCAGGTTTACCTGCCCATGGAATGGCGAACCGCTCGATCACCTGGGCGCCTTTCCAGGCCGCGTCGTCTCCTTGCGCATCGATTCGGACCGGTAGGTCCGTCCAGCGGCACTCGAAGAGACTGGGTTCGGCTGGCTCGGCCATCGGAGCCACGGCGGCGGCCCCCGGCCAGCCGCCGCGCACGATCACGAAGGTGGCTAAGAGAGCGGCTGCAGCCAGCATGCGTCGAAGTCGCGATAGGGAAGAGGTGTGCAGGAAAAGAGTCACTGAACGGAACGGTTACAGAGAGCGCGAAAGTACAGGTCCGACGAAACTGGTCGGGTTACGAGCTGGCTACTGCAGTCATTCGCCAAGGGCCTGGTGGACTTATCTGCCAGGAAGAAGCTCTGGCACGTCCGGTACGGGGGAGGCAGACAGGACGCACCCGGAAAGTCTACAGCGGATAGGACGAATTGGCTGCGTTTTTCGAGCACACTCGTATCTTAAGACATTTCCAAGACGATCAAGCGGTTTCAATTCTAAAGTTCCACTCGACGAGCGCCAGCGGTTGTTGAGCGTTGGCTTTAGCTGCCCGGTAGCGTATAACCTTTGCATGGACGACATCGTGATAAGACGTGCAAGAGAATCGGACCTTCCGCTGCTTGGGCGTTTAGGGGCGCTGTTGATGCAAACTCACTATGCCTTCGATGAGCAGCGGTTTATGGCGCCCGGCCCGAATCCGGCAGAGGGCTATGGCTGGTTCCTGGGCTCCCAGCTCACTGAGGAGGACGCTGTCGTTTTGGTCGCCGAACGGGCAGGGGTTGTTGCCGGCTATGTATATGCCGGGCTGGAGCCACGATCATGGAAGGAACTCCGTGAACCAGCGGGTTTCATTCACGATGTGGCAGTGCAGGAGTCGAGCCGGCGGACAAAGGTAGCCACGGCACTCGTCGAGGCCGCTATCGAATGGCTTCGCGCACACGGTGCGCCACGTGTGCTGCTCTGGACAGCCCAGCAGAACAGTGGGGCGTTGTCCCTCTTTTCCAGCCTCGGTTTTCGACGAACCATGATCGAAATGACGCTTGAGCTTCATAGAGAAGACTAGCAAGGCGGCGCCTCTATGGAGAGATTACGCATGAGAGCGGTACAGCGGTCGGCGTCGGTGTAGATTTCATTGTCTTTGATTTTCGCGGCTCGTCTCATTATCTTGTGAAGTTGTTCCGGTTCAGCTGGAAATGGAGAAGGCGTTCTCCCAGTAAGGTGAAATCATGCTTAAACCGTTTGTGATGTGCTTGGTGCTTCTCAATGCACTCATACTCTTCATCGCTCAAGCCCCGGCGAATCCTCCATCCCGCCTGCAAGCGATCATGAGCGACTTCGAGGCCGAAGGATTCTCTGGGGTGGTCCTCGTGGAGCGGAAAGGCACCCTTGAGTTTCTCCAGGCGTATGGCTACGCAGACCGGCGCCGGAAGATTCGTAACACTCCGGAGACTCGGTTTGAGATGGCATCTCTGACGAAGCCGTTCACAGCGGCCGCCATCCTCAAGCTGCAGGAACAAGGCAAGCTGCGGACGTCGGATCGGATCGATCGCTACATCGGCCCGCTCAAACCCCCGAAGGACCTCGCGACCATCCACCACCTCGCGCTCCACCAAGCCGGGCTGTCTGTCCGTGGAACCGAGCTGCCCGGCTACACCCGCGAGGAC
>Ga0187893_10011462_pt1 | contig 12862 bp, 9 predicted proteins | sample MA1701074metaG_FD_139574 | JGI IMG/M metagenome (GOLD analysis project Ga0187893, IMG submission 139574) | White microbial mat communities from a basaltic lava cave in the Kipuka Kanohina Cave System on the Island of Hawaii, USA - MA170107-4 metaG ...
AAGATCAGGAAAATTGCGCCCCGGATATACACCGCCAACCTGAAGGAGCAACCGGCAGCAATCATTAAGCGGAACTGGTACTTAATACTGGCCCGTTTGTTCCCTCAGGCCCTGCTGAGCCACCGGAGTGCATTGGAATTTAAGCCGACCTCCAAGGGTCACATCTTCCTCACCCGCTCGTACGAATCGGATATTAAAATACCAGGGCTCACGATTCATTTTTTGAAAGGCCCAGCTCCCATTGAGGGGGACAATCCCTTCTTTGAAGCGCTCCACGCCTCGCAGGAAGCCAGGGCATTTTTGGAAAATCTGCAGGAGACCCGAAAAGGAAGTCAGGAGCCCAAATGCTTGTCAATTTCTGAAATAGAAGAGCGGCTTGAAACGATTGTGCGGACCAGGGGAGAAAAAGGACTGAATTCATTGCGTGATAAGGCCAGAGAGATTTCCGAGGCTTTAGGAATGCAGAAGGAATTCAAGAAACTAAACCCCTTGATCAGCGCTCTCTTGGCAACGGGAAAATCAAAGCGGCTAACATCACCTGTGGCCATAGCCCGATCAATGGGAGAACCTGTCGACCCTGCCCGGATAAAATTGTTCCAGAATCTGTACGAGGAACTGGCCGGAAAAATATTTCCTGAGCATAAAGTATCGGGATCGATAAAGAGTTACAAAGCTTTTGCTTTTTTCGAAGGCTACTTTTCAAACTACATCGAGGGAACTGAATTTACAGTAGACGAGGCAAAGGAGATTGTGCTCACCGACACACCCATGCCCACGAGGGATGAAGATTCACATGACATACTTGGCACATACCGGATCGTTTCTGATAAAAGAGAAATGTCAATCTGCCCCGCTTCGGCGGATGAGCTTCTGGCGCTCCTCCGGCGTCGGCATGCCATCCTTTTAGAGGCACGTAAATCCAAGAAGCCGGGCGAATTCAAAGACAAGAACAACCGGGCGGGTAATACCGAATTTGTGGACTGGAATCTTGTGAACGGCACATTGAAGAAAGGTTTTGATTGGTACATTCTTCTGAAAGACCCGTTCGCGAAAGCTGTTTACATGATGTTCCTCGTAAGCGAAGTTCATCCATTCCTCGATGGTAACGGTCGGGTTGCCAGGGTCATGATGAATGCAGAACTCTCATCAAAAGGCTTGGCCAAGATTATTATTCCGACAGTTTACCGGGAGGATTATATGGGGGCGCTTAGAAAGCTCACACGGCAACAAATCGCAGACCCTTATATCCGAATGGTGGCTCGGGCTTATGAATTCAGCGCGACGGTCAACCAACAAGGGATCGATGAGATGGAACAGTACTTAGTTAGTTGTGATGCATTTAAGGAACCAAAAGAGGGAAGGTTGAAATTCTAACCTTAAAAAGCCGAATGGCGAAACTATATGAAAACCAAAATAAGAACATTCGATGCTAATTTTGGATGGATATCATTGGTATTCGTCATTGCAGTACTCATCATTCTCTTTTTGCCATATTGGCTCACCCAGTTCCAAGCCTTTGAGTGGAGTCTATCGGATAAACCTGGTGAAATTGGTGATGCTATTGGTGGAACAATGGGGCCGTTTGTTGCAATCGCAGCCGCCATTCTCACCTTTCTGGCATTCTGGGTGCAGTACAAAGCAAATGATCAACAGAAAAGAGACTTGGAAGTTGAACGTTTTGAAAGTAAGTTCTATAGTCTGTTGGAAATACACCGGAACAATGTTAATGAAACTACGATTGGCAAGACGGTCATTGGCCGGAAAGCTTTCGTATCAATGTTCAATGAGCTCAAATTCACCTATCTGATTGTGCTTGATTTCTATACGAACAATCACAAGAAGAACTTTCCCCGTGACGAGGTCCCTCAGGAAATACTGTATAATATTTCCTATATAATTTTCTTCTTTGGAATCGGACCAAACTCTTCGCCCTTGGTAATGGACCTAATTGGTAAAAAGTACCACGGTTTCTTCCAAAACGTAGAGGTTTTTATTAAGGGCAATCAAAAGATTTGGAGGGAGGAGAGGAAGAAGGGAAACAAGATTGCAGCAAACACTCCTACCGGAGTTTTTGAGCTAGACATTCGATACAAGCCATGCAACGGACATATGTCCAAGCTAAGCCACTACATTCGGCACCTTTTCCAGCTAGTCAAATATGTTCATGATTCGAGTGATGCCCTATTTACATATCAAGATAAATATGACTACGTGGCAAACATCCGATCACAACTCTCTGCCCATGAACAGCTCCTACTATTCTACAATGCAATTTCAGTTTTGGGTAAGCCTTGGCTTGACGAACCTAACTACTTGAAGAGATATTGTGTTGTCAAAAGTATTCCGCTTCCCCTCGCAGACTTTTATAAAACGCCAAGGCAAGTGCTAGGTGATGAGAATGAGTTCAAAAAGAAAATATTTGAGTGGGATGAAATTAAGCTAAGACTTCAACAATGAAATGCTCTCTATTAAGGCATTTCGTTCCCCTTTCACGAATAGGCTAGTCAGTAGTTTTTTGCTGTCCTTAATAGCTCAATGAGTTCCTCTTCATTCGCGATTTCTTTTTTCCTTAGTTTTTCAAGTATTAGTAAGGAGTCGCCCTTCAGTTCACTCACTGAAACTCCGACAATATTTATTCCGTCAACTGGATCTAGTACTCTTTGAGCTATCAAGCTGTCGAAGACTCTTTGTGGGAGAGTCAGCCCGTTCTGGATGAATTGGCTGTTGAACTCAAGGTCTGGCTGCAATCTGGAATATAAGTGACTGATTATTCTGGGAACTGTGACCCACCCATTCCGGGAATGGTTTGACCCTCCCCTTTGGCGAGGAGATTTGATGCAGCCAAAGCTATTATTTTTCTGAGGATTTTTTGACTGTTCGTTTTCGGAGCGATTCGCCTTTTAGTTCGAAGCGGTGTGCATTGGCAAAAAGGCGATCCATGATGGCGTCTGCCAAAGTGGGCTCTCCAATGTAGTCATGCCATTTGTTGATGGGGAGCTGAGATGCGATCATCACTGATTTTTTGGCGTACCTGTCTTCAAGGATCTGAAGCAGTGCTAGCCGGGTGTTCTGATCCAAAGGAGCCAACCCAAAGTCATCGAGGATAAGCAGCTTCACCTTTTCGAGCTGGTTGAGCAGTTTGACGAAGGAGCCATCGAGCTTTGCTACCATGATCTTTTCGGTGAAACGGTTCAGGTTAAGATAGAGAGTTTTGTATCCCATCACACAAGCCTGGTGTCCAAGTGCACAAGCCAGGAAGCTTTTGCCCGCTCCAGTGGCGCCACTAATCAGAATGTTTTCAGCCCGGTCGATGAAGGAGCAGTCGGCCATCTGAGCGATCTGATCTTTGGACAGATTACGTTCCTTGCTGAAGGAGAGTTCTTCCAGTGAAGAGGCGAAGCGCAGTTTGCTGAGCTTGAGGAAGAGCTGAGTTTTGTATTGAGTCCGATTTTGTTTCTCCGCGTCGGTCAGTTGAGCGATCAGCATGTGCCCTTCGGGATGCTGATGTGATGGTAATTGTAAAACTGATTCGTAGCTGCGGGCCATGCCGTCCAGGCGCAGATCGCGAAGTTGTTGTAAGGTTGCCGTAGTGTTCATTTGGTTTGTTGTTTTGGTTTATTGATAAGTTTGAGATCCTCGTATCTGCTCGTGCGGAGGAGTGAACAGTTCGGGGTCGCTGGACTTGTCCAGGTTCCGCTTCAATATGTTGGCCACCATTCCATAGTTTACCAGTGGAGCATCCGCGATGCGAGAGCAAGCCGCTTCCAGGCGCTGGGGGCCATACTGATTGCCAAGTCGCAGAATACCCAGGCAACTATTATAAGTCTGCTCATAGAAGTAGCGCGACTGAAGGATTCGCTGAACAACCTTTAGTGTACTGTGTCCTACTCGTGATGCCTGCTGTTCAAAGTCGGCAGCATTCCACCCTTTCTGCCGGGCATGATGACGATGCCTTTCAGGCATGTGTTCTGAACTGGTGGTATAGCCGTTCTTTTGGTAACTTCTTCTGTGCACAGCCACGCGCGACAGCCCATCGTAAATCTCCACCGTTTCGGTAGTATAGATCAACCTTAACCGCCTGCCTATCAGTGTAAACGGGACACTGTACTGGTGACGATCTTCTCCAAGAATGACGTGATAGTTTCGCTGAACCTTTCCTTCGGTGACATGCTTGATCTGATAAGCAGTTGAAGGAAGCTCTTTGAGAAGTGGCCTCTCTCTTGTATCAAACAACTCCCTGCGAGAGCCTGCCTTTGATTGAAAGGGCTTGCTGTTGAGCAGTTCCAACTGGTGACGGACTGCTGCATTGAGTTCTTCGAGGCTATAAAAGATATTGTCTCTAAGCGGGCCATAGATTTGATTGTAAGCCATGCTGACTCCCTTCTCCACACTTGGTTTGTCACGCGGCTTTCGCACACGTGCCGCCAGGATGGTGGTCCGGTAGTGTGCCGCCAGCAATTCCATGGCTTCTGTAAAAGTGGGTTCATAACGACTGGCCCGCCTGACAGCTGATCGGGTGTTGTCCACCAAAATGCTTTGCGGAACACCCTGCATATAATCAATGGCGTTTGCCAAGCCTTTGATCAACTCCTCCTGTTGCTGGGAGCGAAGCGCTTCCACATACAAATAGTGACTGAAGCGCATTGCACAGACCAAGATCTCACAAGCGATCCATTCACCAGTCTGACGATCAACATACCCAAGTTTGTCGCCGGCAAAATCGGCCTGTAGTTGTTCCCCTGGCCTGTGCGTAAAGCGCATCACGGCCTGATCTTTTTTCAGATGACGTCCCAGATATTCGCAGAACTGTGAGTAACTGTATCCGTCTGAATGATCACTGCGGTATTCCTGCCAAAGAAGTTGGCGGGTAACTCCTGTTCGGCCAAGTTCAGCTTTATAGTATTCAAGTCGAGCTTCAATGGACCCGTACCGATCGTCCGCTATTCGTCCAGCACGATTCTTCTCAAAAGAATCTACCTGGACAATGCCCAACAGCACTTCATCTTCCATCGCAAGTAGCTCCTCCAGGGGACGTCCACTTGAAGCGATCCGTCTCAAGTAATCGCGGATCGTGTTTCGACTTATTCCTGTCAGCTGACCGATCTGTCGGATGCTGCGGCCTTGTTTGTGAAAATCAATGACTCTTTTGATCTGATGCATACGTAGTGGTTGGGGCATGGCTTGAAGGTTAAAAACCTCACAAGCAGATGCCTGTTTGCATCAAATCCCAACGCCCCGGCGGTGGGTCAAACGATTCCCGGAATTTTGACCGTTCCCGGACAGGGGGTGGGTCAAATGATTCCCGGAATAACAGCCTTTGGGTGGGTCAAATGATTCCCGGAACACGTGGGTCAAACCATTTCCGGAATCCCTGGGTCAGATAATTCCCGGAATGGTGGGTCAGAGGAATCCGGAATATTCAAGTGACAGTATTTATTCAATTCCGTTTTGAAACGATTCGAGGTCTTAAAGTCAAAATTTCCAAGAGGTCTAAAAGGTACATTCTTGGCCTTACATAAGGCGTTCATAAATCTAATGTATGTGTACGCTCGCTCTTGGATTATCTTCCCAAAAGCGGAATTCAAACCCCACATTTTTTCAACTCCCTCGAAGTGCTTGGCTCTTTCCTCTTCAGTGAGCGCAGCCATGATAATATAGAATTCAAGTTTCTCAATGAAGTTCCTCGTCTCGAAGCAAGCATAAATAACCAGTGTTGAATCCTGATGACCTATGGCAGACCCAATCAATGTATTTATGTGGGCATACAACCATGTTGCCTCTTCCAATCTTTTGTATGGATCATATGTCGGCATTGATGACCTCCATTTCTTTCAATGCCTCGGAAGTCAATACCTGCATGAGAAGCTTTGCGTCGTGTTTTGACTTCTGAACTTCAACTTCCAATTCATCACAAAGGCGTAAAAGGGAATTGACCTTCAAAACTATTTGATTTTGTTCTTTCGTCGGGACTATTGGGACTGGTGTATTGCGTATTTTCTCTCTTGAGATATTTGGTTGCGCTCCGCCTGCCCCCTGCTTTGTAAACACAGACTTGTAAGCGTTGAGCAAAAGCAGCAGGAAATCATTATTGAATCCCTTCAGCGGAGTACAAGCGCATACGGCCTGATTAGTTGTGCCCTCAACCATTAATAGACCTGTTTTTCCAATTGTGGCACCATACATCGCTATTAGAACATCCCCAGGCTTGTTAAGCCGAAGCGAAGCCTTCTTTAACGCGAGTTGAGTAATTTTTTCTTCAGAGGGATAATCAATTATTCCATTGTTTAGCTCTCCTGATTTATACCAATTAATGTCGCCACCGTAGAAATTGGTGTTGCTTCTATTGGGTGTTGCGCCAGCCCCCCAAGTCACCAATCTCTCCTAGTCTGCACCAAATCCAACTTTGAGGCAATTCGTAAGGAATTTCATTGTCTCTGATTGGGGGTAAGCTTTTTTCTCTTTTGAATTCCTTTGCTTCTATCAACAGGTGTTTCTCTTCTCTCATCTTCTCAAGCAAGGCAGGCCCTGATTCCTTTGGTGGGTTTTGATTACGCCAAACCTCTGTTAATTTGCCTTGTACACCTAGATGAAGAATCGTCTGGCGCATTTTATCGATATTCTTCGCATCATTAAAGAATATGGGAAAGTTATCTCTTAACATAGACCACGTCCCGTTCTTAATCGATCCGTTAAGTTGGTCTAAAATACTTTTCTGAATCTGACGTATTTTCCCTTCGGTCTTGTTGTACGAATCTAGAATTTGAACAGGATCACCAAAGGAAACTTCTTGCGAATGAGGATTCTTTATGTCAAGGTTGAAATTTCTACTGGCAATCTCTTTGATATCGACCTGCCACGCATACTGATTTGACTCTCTTTTACTCCACCATTCTTTTTCTAAGTCAAATTCTTTGATGTCAATGGGTTTAGTTTTGTTGTATGAGATCACACTTTCAGGGTATGGGTGCTCGAAATACCAGACTTCTTTTGTAGGTGATCCCTTTTCAAAAAAGAGTAAATTAGTTCTGATTCCTGTATAAGGATTAAAGACACCATTTGGTAATCTCACAATCGTGTGAAGGTTACACTTGGAAAGGAGTTCCTCTTTTATTCTAGTCTTCACACCTTCGCCGAAGAGACTGCCATCAGGTAAGACCATTGCACAGCGACCTCCGTCCTTGAGTAATTTCAAAATTAGGACAAGGAATAAGTCTGCCGTCTCTTTCGTTCTGAACTTGGATGGGAAATTTAAGTCAGTTCCCTCTTCCTCAGTGCCTCCAAATGGTGGGTTGGTGATAATGACATCAATTCGATCGTTCGCGCTCCAATCAGAATATGGGCGATTCAGATAATTGTCATGATGTATACTAGGGATTTCAACGTCATGCAACATTAGATTTGTCGCAGCAAGCATGTGAGGCATTGGCTTCTTCTCCACACCTTGAATTGATTTTTGCAATTTGTCCCAGTCCTTGGGGGTCTTGACCTGCTTTCTCATATGCTCCAAAGCGCAAACAAGGAACCCTCCTGTTCCGCAGGCAGGGTCTAAGACTTTTTCTCCCAATTGAGGATTAACAATATCGACCATAAATTGAGTGACCGCCCTGGGCGTGTAGTACTCACCTGCGTTGCCAGCACTTTGAAGGTCCTTTAAGATCTTTTCATAAAGGTCGTTGAACAGGTGACGGTCAGTTTGGTTGTTGAAATCAATTGCGTTGATCTTATTGATGACCTGCCGGATCAGGGTTCCAGACTTCATGTAATTGTAAGAATCTTCAAATACGCTCTTCACAATCCATCCCTGGGGATCATCTTGGGCGTTAACCGATAGCTCTTTTAGCTTTTTGAAAAGTTTGTTATTAATAAAATCGAGTAGCTCATCACCAGTCATGCCCTCTTCATTACTCGCCCAATTCCTCCAACGGAGTTTGTCAGGAATTGGGGACTTGTAGTTCCTTTTGGTGATGGTCCACTCTTCCTCTTTATCATCGAAGACTTTCAAAAAGATCATCCATACCATTTGTGAAATACGCTGGGCGTCACCATCAACTCCCGCATCCTGGCGCATGATATCTTGAATTGACTTTATGACCGAAGAGATATTACTCATTTTCTAAAGGTTAGTGGGAACCATAAAACGTTGTAGTTGACCAGCAGGTAAGTCCATACCCCTCTGATGATGTCTTGGTCGACGAATTGATTCGGAATGTTAAATCTGTTGTCGGCTTCCAAAATTATGCCTTGCAGTTTCTCGGCCATCTCGGTTAGAGACAAGCTGAATTGTCTGTTTCCTTCGGCATTGATTTCAATCGGTGATTTCGGCACTATGACCGGATCGGAGAAAAGAACGCCATGTGGTGCTGCATTCTCATAAATCATATAATGATTTCCCGTCAAAGTATCAGGAAAGTCATTGACCGAAAAGCAGGCGGAATTGTCAATCACACTCTGGCTTGTGTAATGGTTCTTCAACTCCTTCCTGGTATGGAACATCGGCGTTGAATAGAACACCTTGTTAAACCGATTGTTCTCTTTCGAGATACGCTTTAGGAACTTGAATTGTTTGCGGCTGGCGTTTATCTCTATTTTGAAATAGACCGAGTTGAACGCCTTGTAAAACTCCGGGGGTGAATCCCCAATGTCATATAGGTGCGATTTCTTGAATTGTATAAAATAGTTACCCAAACAGACATCAAATCCATAGTACTTGCCTTCCGTTCTCGTTGAGGGGAAAAATGGATTTGTAGTGCCTGGATACCTGCTTAGGAATTCAAATGTGAGTTTGAATGAAAATTGAGTTTCTGAAAATCCACACTTCTGCATATTCAGGCCACATTATAGATTTCATTTTCCAGCTCTTGTAGTGCCTTTTCAAAATCTTCCTTCTTCCCAAATGTTTTTACAATCTGCACGGGCGTCCCAATTTCATTTAGTGGTTGAACACGCAACACTTCATTGGATTCAATCGAAACGATACCTTCATTCTCGTATTTATCAAGCAAGGCTTCCAGTACTTTTCTTGCTTCCTCACCATACTTACCGAAATAGTTTCTCTTCCGTACTTCCATCGCTCTTTCCTTTCGTGTTAGGGGCGGTTGGTCGAAGGCGATATGACAAACCAAGTCAAAAGGATCTAAGTCTTTCTTTGTCTCTTCCCTCAATGCTTCCCACAGTACACCATTTTCGGCTAGCTCATCTATAATCACCAGCTTTTTCTCGGTCTTGTTCCATTGGGCCAGGAATGCGTCGAGGGTGCTGAACTGATTTCGGATATTTTTCCTCGTATAATCTATCAGTGATTCTGTAATGAGTTTTCCATCCGGGCCATAGTACTGAACTCTTTCATTTACCACAGATACAGGAACATCATTTACGTAATACTTTGAAACCTCCTGGTCTTCATCAATTGGTGGCAATGTTGGACGCGGGGGCGGCGAAGGGTTGTCTCCTCCGTCTATGGGTTCGTCCGGGGGAACGGGATCTTCATCGGGCCCGGGTTCGTAGATCTGAATCGGGGGACCATCAAAATCGGGATCAGCAAAAAGATTAGTCGCCTTTCTGAAATCCATAATGGAAAAGAAAACCTTGCCTTCCTCCTCCCTTATGCGCGTTCCTCTTCCTATAATCTGTTTGAATTCGGTCATCGACCCAATGTTCGCATCGAGCACGACCAATTTGACCATTTTGGTATCCACGCCGGTAGTAAGGAGCTTAGAAGTTGTTGCAATTACGGGAAAGCGCTCCTCCACATCGATAAAATTGTCGATCTCCTTCTGGCCAATTTCATCATCGCCCGTAATTCTTACTACATAGTTTGGATGCTGTTGAACCATGTCACTGCTTTCATTTACCAACGCGCTTCGCATTCTTTCAGCATGCTCTGTGTCAACGCAAAACACAATGGTCTTGCCAAGCGATCAACCTTCTTTAAGTATTCGGAGATTTTCCGCGCGACCTTTTTAGTGCGATCATCTATGACTAAACTCCGATCAAAGTCCTTTAGATTATAAACGCGGTCTTCAATTGGAACGCCAAACTTGTCCGTCTTCCCATATTCAGGTCTATACCCCTCATCTACGTTCATCGCTATTCGAATTACTTTGTAAGGTGCCAAGAATCCATCTTCAATTCCCTGCTTTAGGGAATACAGGTAGACCGGTTCTCCAAAGTATGAGATATTTGAGATGTCCCTGGTTTCCTTCGGAGTCGCTGTCATTCCCAAGTGCGTCGCTTTGTTGAAGTAGCTAAGTATTGCCCTCCAGGCTGAGACCTCAGAAGCACTTCCTCTATGGCATTCATCAATGACAATCATGTCAAAGAAATCAGGCGAGAACTCTTTGTATACATTGCTTAAGTCCTCAGTGCCAGTCAATCCCTGATACAAAGCAAAATAGATTTGATATGACTTGTCAACCTTCCGGTGCTTCACAATCGTCATAATGTCTTGTCCGAAGCCCTTGAAGTCTCCATTCTTTGCCTGACTAATTAGGACGTTTCTGTCAGCGAGGTACAGGATTCTTTTCTTAGCCCCTGCTTTCCATAGCCTGTAAATAATCTGGAAGGCAGTATATGTTTTTCCTGTACCTGTTGCCATCACCAACAAGACCCTGTTCTGTCCCTTCGCGATTGCTTCAACAGTTCGATTGACTGCTACTTGTTGATAATACCTTGGAATTAGGCCCCTCTCGTCCTGGTGATAGTCCTGGCTTATGATTTCCGCTACCTCTTCCTCCTTGATGCCCTTGAATTCCTTATACCGGGTCCATAATTCTGACGGAGATGGAAAGTTGTCTAGAGTGATTTCGGTTTCTAAATATCCACGTGTCTTCGTTTTATCGTGAAAGATGAATCCGTCTCCATTTGAAGAGAATACAAAAGGAATGTCAAGAATTATGGAGTAGTCAAGAGCTTGTTGAATGCCTGATCCAACACTATGTTGGTTGTCTTTCGCTTCAATTATCGCTATTGGAATGTTCGGCTTATAGTAGAGGATATAATCAGCTCGCTTTCGTTGGCCGCGCGTATGTTGCTGACCCCGAACGATTATGCGTCCATCAGTGAACGATACTTCTTCCCTGACTTGTTTCTTAATATCCCATCCGGCCTGCACTATCGCAGGCGTGATATACTGAGTACATATATCTCGCTCCGAGAGATTCTTTTTCAAAAGAAGGAGTGTTAGGGAGAATAATTCTAAAGATAGGAATTTCCGCTGTCGGAGGCCTTGAAATTCCCGCCGTAGAGGCTTTTTTTAGAAAATCACAGTACATATTCTTGATTCAAGTCACCTGTTGAGCTGGATCAGCAGTCTTGGTTTTATTGAACTTTTGTCTTAGTTGACCCATATCCTCACTCACTTTCTTATCCAGAATCTTTGCATAGTGCTGAGTGGTCTTCAGATTTCGATGTCCAAGCATCCGACCTACCGTTTCAATGGGAACTCCATTTGTCAATGTCACGGTAGTTGCGAAGGTATGCCGGGCAGTGTGTGTCGTCATCTTCTTCGTGATCCCGCACATGTCTGCAATCTCTTTCAAATAGTCATTCATTTTCTGGTTGCTCAGAACAGGAAGCAGTCGGCCCTCATTCTCACATTGAGGATGGTCTTTGTATCGTTCGAGAATTTCAATGGCCGGCGGAAGCAAAGGGATGCGTGAAGCCGTTTCGGTCTTCTGTCTATGGGTGAATATCCATTTCTCACCGTCTATTCCGGTAGTGATTTCATTTCGTGTCAGCTTCTTCACATCGGCGTAAGCCAGGCCTGTGTAGCAACTGAACAGGAATATGTCGCGCACTTGGGTGATTCTTGGCGCCAGAAAGGACTTGGCAGCAATGGTGCTGAGTTCGGTCTCAGTCAGAAATGGCCGTTCAATTTCCCGCTTTGTCATTTTGAATCCGAGAAACGGGTCTCGCTTCAACCAGGCACTCTTCAAACAGATGTTTACGATCTTCTTGAAGTTGGACAAGTATTTAACGGTTGTATTGTGGTCACACTTTCGGATTGCTTTGAACCAGAATTGATAGTCAGTGATGAATTCGTAGTTCAGTTTCTGGATGTCGATATCTTCAATTTTGTGCTTCCATTTCAGGAACTCATGCGTGTGCTTTCTTGAAGTAATATACCGTTCCAGAGTAAGGGGTGAGAAGTCTTTTCCGACGAGGGCTTTCATTTGTTCGTTATGCTCATCAAAGATCTCCAGGAGCATTCTAGGCCTTTCACAGCTTTTTCCAAGCCACTTGTTTCTCATTGCCTCAACTGTAAGGGGCGTTCCCTTCATCATGAGTTCCCGTTGATAGTCGAATGCTTTCATTCGAAATCCTTCGAGACATTCATTGATCTTTCTTGCCTCTTCGGATTTGCCGACGACACTGGACGAAGACTGTGACCAGTCTTCTCGCTTGATGTATAGTTTTGTCGAGACGTTAAAGCGGCCTCCGTCAACACTGATCCGCATATAAATCGGAATCCTCCCATCGGTGATCACTCTTGACTTACGCGCGAAGAACAGAACTGAAATTGTCGTACTCATGGCACCTGGTTTTAGCTTCAAAATTGAATTCACAGTGAGCCGCAATCAAGATGTTCAATTAGTGAACAGGTTTGATTCCAGCCTGGATTCGCAGAAAAGGTGCCTCGGAGTATCAAGAATCTCGCGGCACCTTCTGCGGCACCTAGGAACGGTGCCGTTTGATTTCAGATGGTAGACGACAAAAGAAAAAGGCTCGAATCCATAGAGAATTCGAGCCTTTGAACTGAGGTGAAGTTAAGTTCGCAGAGGAGGAGGGATTCGAACCCCCGATCCCCGTGAAGGGATGCCGGTTTTCAAGACCGGTGCAATCAACCGCTCTGCCACTCCTCTGT
>Ga0187893_10011463_pt1 | contig 12860 bp, 2 predicted proteins | sample MA1701074metaG_FD_139574 | JGI IMG/M metagenome (GOLD analysis project Ga0187893, IMG submission 139574) | White microbial mat communities from a basaltic lava cave in the Kipuka Kanohina Cave System on the Island of Hawaii, USA - MA170107-4 metaG ...
CATCGGCTTCCCGCTGGACGGGGGCACGGTGGCGCAGGGCGTGACCACGACGATCAGCGGCACCGCCTCGGAAGCCTCGGGCGTGGTGGGCGCGGTGGAGGTGTCGGTGGATGGCGGCGCCAGCTGGGCGCGGGCCACGGGGGGCGCGTCGTGGAGCTACGCCTGGACCCCGTCGGCCGCGGGTTCCGCCACGATCCGCGTGCGTGCGGCCGACGACCTCGCGAACCTGGAGACGCCGGGGCCGGGCGTCACGGTGACCGTGGACCCCGCTCCACCGCCCTCTTGCCCGTGCACGGTGTTCCTGCCGAGCGAGACGCCGGCGGGGAGCGGCAACGACGGCCAGCCGATCGAGCTGGGCATGCGGTTCCGTTCGCTCGTGGACGGCGACGTCACGGGCGTGCGCTTCTACAAGCATGTGACCAACACCGGCACGCACACCGGCACGCTGTGGACCGCGGGTGGCAGTCCGCTCGCCACGGTGACGTTCACGGGCGAGACCGCATCGGGCTGGCAGGAGGCCGCGTTCTCCGCGCCCGTCGCGATCACTTCCGGCACGACCTACGTGATCTCGGTGTTCAGCGCCGGCGGCGGGTACGCGTTCAGCGGCGGCTTCTTCACGACCGCGCTGGAGCGCGCCCCGCTGCGCGCGCTGGCGGACGGCGAGGATGGGGCCAACGGCGTCTACCGCTTCGGCTCGGCGGGCTTCCCGACGAGCACGTTCAACTCCGCGAACTACTGGGTGGACCTGGTGTTCGAGACCGCCTCGGGTCCGGACGTCACGCCCCCGAGCGTGACCGCCATCGCACCGGGGAACGGCGCGTCCGGCGTGAGCGTGACGGCGAACGTGACCGCGACGTTCAGCGAGCCCATGGACGCGGGCACGCTCGACGCCGCGACCGTCGAGCTGCTGGGACCGGGGGCGACCCCGGTGGCCGCGACGGTCGGCTACGACGCGCCGAGCCGGACCGTGACGCTCGACCCGGTCTCCTCACTCGCGTACTCGACCCTCTACACGGCCTCGATCCGCGGCGGCGGAACCGACCCGCGCGCCAAGGACCTGGCCGGCAATGCGCTCGCAGCGACGCAGTCGTGGTCGTTCACCACGGCCGCACCGCCGCCGCCACCGCCCACCGAAGGGCCGGGCGGACCCATCCTCGTCGTGACCGACGCCGGCGATCCGTTCGGCCGCTACTTCGCCGAGATCCTGCGCGCCGAGGGGCTCAATGCGTTCGCCGCGATGGACGTCTCGCTCGTGACGCCCGCGGTGCTCGCGAGCCACGACGTGGTGATCCTCGCCAGCATGGCGCTGGCCGCGGCGCAGGTCACGATGCTCTCGGACTGGGTGGACGCGGGCGGCAACCTGATCGCGATGCGCCCCGACGCGCAGCTGGCGCCGCTCCTCGGGCTCGCGAGCCCCGCCGGCACGCTGTCCAACGCGTACCTGCTGGCGAGCGGTGCCGGCCCCGCGGCGGGCATCGTCGGCCAGACCATCCAGTTCCATGGCGCCGCCGACCGCTGGTCGGCCTCGGGCGCCACGGTCCTGGCCACTCTCTATTCGGACGCCACCACCGCCACGTCGCACCCGGCCGTCACGCTCCGGTCCGTGGGCGCCAACGGCGGCCAGGCCGCCTGCTTCACCTACGACCTCGCACGCTCGGTGGTCTACACGCGCCAGGGCAATCCGGCGTGGGCTGGCCAGGAGCGCGATGCCCCCGAGGGAGCCGTGGCCGCCGCCACGCTGCGGGCGACCGACATGTTCTACGGGAATGCGCCGGGGGATCCGCAGCCGGACTGGATCGACCTCGACAAGGTGGCGATCCCGCAGGCGGACGAGCAGCAGAGGCTGCTCGCCAACCTGATCCTGTCCATGAACCTCGACCGCAAGCCACTGCCGCGCTTCTGGTACCTCCCGAAGGGGAAGAAGGCCGCCGTGATCATGACCGGCGACAATCACGGCGACGGTGGGATGGCCTCACGCTTCCAGGCCTACGTGGACCAGAGCCCGCCCGGCTGCTCGCCGGGCGACTGGGAGTGCGTGCGCGCGAGCGGCTATCTCTACGTGAGCGGCGGCTTCACGGATGCCCAGGCAATCGCGTTCCACAACCAGGGCTTCGAGATCGGCGTTCACGTGAACACCGGCTGCGCGAACTGGACGGAGCCCTCGCTGCGCAACGACTACGACACGCAGCTCGCCACGTTCGCCGCCGCCTACCCGAGCCTGCCGGGCCCGAGCACCAACCGCACGCACTGCGGCGCCTGGAGTGACTGGGCGACGCAGGCGCGCGTCCAGTCCGAGAAGGGCATCCGTCTCGACACGAATTACTACTACTGGCCGCCGACCTGGATCCTGGACCGGTCGGGCATGTTCACCGGGTCGGGCATGCCCATGCGCTTCGCGGACCTCGACGGCACGATCATCGACTGCTACCAGGCACCCACCCAGATGACGGACGAGTCGGGCCAGAGCTACCCGGCGACGGTGAACTCGCTGCTCGACCGGGCGATCGGACCCGAGGGCTACTACGGCGCGTTCTGCGCCAACATGCACTTCGACTCCTCGCCGCACGCGGGCTCCGACCTGATCGTGGCCGCGGCGCTCGCCCGCGGCGTCCCGGTCGTCTCGGGTCGCCAGATGCTGGAGTGGCTGGACGGTCGCAACGGCTCGTCGTTCGGCGGCTTGAGCTTTGGCGCGGGGGCGCTCTCGTTCACCGTGAGCGTCGGCGCGGGCGCGAGCAACCTGCGCGGGATGCTCCCGCTCTCCACGCCCTCGGGCGCGCTCGTGGCGCTCACGCGCGATGCGACGCCGGTCGCGTGGACGACGGAGACGATCAAGGGGATCGCGTACGCGTTCTTCCCCGCCAGCGCGGGCGCCTGGGTCGCGACCTACGCCCCGGACACCCAGCCCCCCGCCATCTCCAACGTCACCGCCACGCCCGCCGGGAATGGCGCCACCGCCACCGTCAGCTGGGACACGGACGAGCCTGCGGACTCGCGCGTGGACTATGGCACCGACGCGGGATCCCTGCTGTCCTCGGTCTCGAGCGCCACGCAGGTGACCTCACACTCGCTCGTGCTGACGGGGCTCACGCCGGGCACGACGTATCACTTCCGCGTCTCGTCCGCGGACCTGGAGGCGAACGCTGCCACGAGCCCCGAACCGCCGGCGGCACCGCTCACGTTCGTCACGCCGACGCCGCCGTGCGCCGCGGACGACGCCCTGGCCGACTTCGGCGCGGGGACGACCGGGGCCGGCACGCACGTCGCGCGCGAGCTGGACGGTGAGGTGATCCTCGCTCCGGTCACGGCCGCGGAGTTCGAGAGCCCCGGCCTGCCCGCCGGTTGGACCAGCATCCCGTGGTCGGGAGGCGGCAGCTCCAGCGTGGCCGGCGGATCGTTGACCGTGGACGGCGCCTACACCGGGCCGCCGGCGAGCTTCGGCCCGGGCACCAGCCTCGAGTTCGAGGCCACGTTCGGGGCCGCGACGTTCCAGCACGTCGGCTTGAGCGATGACTTCAACAGCGCCTACATGATCTTCAGCACGTTCAACACCACCTCCACGCTCTACGCCCGGACGAACGGCGGCGGCGACACACCGCTGCCGGGGGTGACGATCGGTTCGCCGCACCGTTTCCGGATCGACTGGAACGGCGGCTCGGTCGTGTTCTCGGTGGACGGCGCCGTGGTCGCGACCCATGGCGTGGCGATCGCGACCCCGTCGCGGGCGCTCGTATCGGACTTCGCGCCGGGCGGTCCGGGTGTCTCGGTCGCCTGGCTCCGCGTGCTGCCCTACGCGAGCTCCGGCAGCTTCACGTCGCGCGTCTTCGACGCCGGGGGGAGCGTGAGCTGGGGCGCGATGACGTGGAGCGCGCAGACGCCCGCGGGCACGAGCCTGGCGATGGCCGCGCGCACGGGGTCCACTCCGGTCCCGGACGGGACCTGGATGACGTTCTCGCCGGTGCCCTCGTCCGGCTCGCCGGTGGGCCTCACCGGCCGCTATCTCCAGTACCGCGCCGATCTCGCGACCACGGACGCCGGCCGCACGCCGGTGCTCGAGGACGTGGCGGTCTCCTGCACGCCCGCCGGGCCCGACGTGACGCCTCCGGCCATCACGAACGTGCAGGCCGTGCCGGCCGGGACGAACGCGACGGTGACGTGGGACACGGACGAGCCGGCGGACTCGCGAGTGGATCATGGCCCGACGGCGGCTCTCGGGACGAGCGTCTCCTCCGCCTCGCTCGCGACCTCGCACAGCCTCCTGCTCGGCGGACTCTCGCCCTCGACCACCTATCACTATCGCGTGACCTCCGCCGATGCCGCGGCGAACACGGCGGAGTCCCCGGTCGCGCCCGCGACGCTCACGTTCACGACCGCGGCGGCGACGTGCGCCGCGGACGACTCGGACGTCGACTTCGGCGCCGGCTCGACCGCCGGCGGCACGTACGTCTCGCGCACCGCGGAGGGCGAGGTGATCCTGGCGCCCACGGTCGGCGCCGAGTTCGAAGGCAGTTCACTGCCGGTCGGCTTCGGCACGTTCTCCTGGTCGGGCGGCGGCGGCTCGACGGTCTCGGGCGGACAGGTCTCGATCGACGGCCACCGCCTCAACTCGCTCGGCCCCGAGTTCGGCCCCGGCCGGACGCTCGAATTCGTTGCCACCTTCGCGGCCGCCACATTCCAGCACGTGGGCCTCGCGTTCGGGAGCGACCTGCCCCCAGGCGAGATGTACAACAACACGCACTTCGCCGCGTTCAGCACCGGAGCACAGAACACGGAGCTGCGGGCGAGGAGCGGGAACGGCGGCGCCGTGACCGAGACGTCGCTCGGCCCGCTGCTCGGCACGCCGCATCGCTACCGCATCGTGTGGGACGCCGCGAGCGTCAGCTTCTACGTGGACGACGCGCTGGTGGCCACGCATGCCACGGCGATCCCGGGCCCCATGCGTCCGGCGGCGAGCGACTTCGCCGAGGGCGGGGCGGTGCTGACCGTGGACTGGCTGCGCATGAGCCCGCACGGCTCGCCCGGGACGTTCGATTCGCGCGTCTTCGACGGTGGCGGGCCGGTCTCGTGGGGCACGATGTCGTGGACCGCGGCCACGCCCGCGGGCACCGCGGTCTCGATGTCCGTGCGCGGAGGCGAGGACCCCGACCCGGGCCATCCGAGCTGGTCGGCGTTCCAGCCCGTCGCGACCTCGGGCCAGTCGCTCGGCCTCTGTTCGCGCTACCTGCAGTACCGGGCGGTGCTCACCAGCTCGGACCCGGCCGTGAGCCCGTCGCTCGAGGACGTCACCGTGACCTGCTCGCCCGGGGCCACACTCACCAGCATCGGCGACCTGGCCGTCGCGCCCTCCGCGGGCCTTCCCGACGCGAGCGGGCGAACGCGCATCGCGCTCACCTGGTCGGCTCCCGGCGGCGGCGGTCCGGTGCAGGTCTACCGCAAGGGCTACGGAGACTACCCGCTCTACCGGGTGGGGATCGGCATGGTGCCGTCCGCCCCGGCGAGTCCCGCGCAGGCGCAGCTCGACGGCTGGACGCTCACCGCGGTGAGCGCCTCGGGACAGGAGGATCAGCCGCCGGCACGGGACTTCTGGTACTACGTCGCATTCAACACGAACGTCTGCGGGCAGGCCTCGGCCGTCTCGAACCTGGCCGGCGGCATGCTCGACTACGTGCTCGGGGACGTGAGCGATGGCTCGACCGCGTGCGAGGGCGACAACTACGTCACGCTCGCCGACGTGTCGCTGCTCGGCTTCCACTACGGCCGGCTCACCAGTGAGCCGCTGGTGCCCACGTGTCTGGACGTGGGGCCCACGGTGGGAGGATCCCGGACGGGTCGCCCGCTCCCGGACGGGCTGCTCGCCTTCGAGGACCTGGTGATCGTCGCGCTCAACTACGCCCCGCCCCCGGGCCCGGGGCCGCTCGCGAAGCGTCCCGCGCCGCCGGTCGCGGCCCCGGCGAGCGGGCTCGCGCTGCGCGCGACCGACGCGGGCGGCGCGGACGGGACGCTCGTGGCGATCGTACGGGCGACCGGCGCCGGCGACGTGCGCGCGGTGAGCCTCACACTGGACTACGACCGAGCGGTGCTCGAGTGGGTGCGCGCCGAGGCCGGGGAGCTGCTCGCACGGCAGTCCTCGCCCGGGGTCGCGCTCTCGCCGGGCCCCGGCCAGGTGGACGTGGCGCTGCTCGGCGGCCCCGGAGGGCTGTGCGGGGAGGGGGACCTCGTGCGCATCGAGTTCCGCCGCCGCGCCGCGGGGGATCCGAAGCTCGCGCTCGCGCGCACCGACGCGCGCGACGCCGCCAATCGCAACGTGAGCCTGGACGGCGCGCCGCGGCCGCAGCCCGTGGCGCTCCCCACGGTGACGGGTCTTTCCGCGGCGCGGCCGAACCCGTTCGGCGAGCGCATGGCGATCGCGTTCCGGCTCGCGCAGGCCGGTCCCGTGGACCTTGCCGTCTACGCCGTGGATGGACGTCGCGTGCGCACGATCGTACACGAGGAACGCGAGCCCGGTGAGTACGAGGCGACGTGGGATGGACGGGACGACGGGGGGAACCTCGCCGGCACCGGCATCTACTACGTACGCCTGATCACCCGCCAGGGGCGGTTCGTCCGGCGGGTGACGTTCCTTAGGTAGGAGGACTCCACGATCGATCGGCACGCCCCCCGCCGGGCCGATCCAGTCACGACACATCACTGATCCACACGCGCCGCCCGGCGCGGGGAGGTCGGCCGTGCGTACCGCATTCATCGCAGCCGTGTTCGTGGCCGCCGCGGCATCACCCGTCGCGGCCCTGCCGCCCGTCCATACTCCGCTCCAGCCCCTGACCATCACGGCCAACACGGGGGAGAAGCCGCAGTCCAAGGTCTGGACCCACGACGGTCGCTGGTGGTGCGTGCTCCCGAGTTCCTCCGGCACGTGGATCCGGAGGCTCGACGGGACGACCTGGACGAGCGTCCACCAGCTCTCCACCTCCACCTCGGTCAAGGCCGACGTGAAGCCGATGGGGAACGTCGTGCACGTGCTCCTCTACCAGGGGACGAGCTCGGCGCTCGCCTCGGCCGAGTACGTGAGCGGGACCCAGACCTGGCAGGCCTGGTCCGTGCGGCCGGCGAACGTGGCGATCACGCTCGACAGCGGCGTCGAGACCGCCACGATCGACGTGGACTCGCAGGGGCGGATGTGGCTCGCCTCCGACGAGACCGACGAGATCATGGTGCGGCATGCGGACTCGCCCTACTCCACGTGGAGTGCGCCCTTGAGCCTCGCCGGGGGCCTCAACACGGACGACATCTGCGTGGTCACCGCGCTCCCGAACGGCACGGTCGGCGTGCTGTGGTCGAACCAGACCACGCAGCGGTTCGGCTTCCGCCTCCACACCGACGGCGCCGATCCGCTCGTCTGGTCGGCGGACGAAGTGCCCGCGTCACAGTCGGCGCTCAATGTGGGCCTCGGCATGAGCGACGACCATCTGAACGTGGCCGTCGCCTCGGACGCGACGCTCTACGCGGCGGTCAAGACGAGCTACGACACGGCCGGGTTCCCCCGGGTGGCGCTGCTCGTGCGACGCCCGGGCGGAACCTGGGACAACCTCTATGGAGTGAGCGAGACCGGGACGCGCGGCATCTGCCTCCTGGACGAGGTCACCGGCACGGTGACGGTCGTCTACACCTCGGTCGAGGGCTCGGGGAACATCCTGTTCAAGGAGTCTCCCACGTCCAGCATCGCGTTCGGCCCGACCGCGACGACGCTCCTGGCCGGCGCGTACAACGAGGCCTCCAGCTCGAAGCAGAACGTCTCGGGCTCGGCCGTCATCCTCGCATCCACCACGTCCGGAACGCTTCAGGCCGTCGGGGCGTTGCGCAGCGGCACCGACACCTCACCGCCTTCGATCACGCTCACGGCACCGAACGGCGGGGAGGTGTGGACGGGGGGGACCACGCAGAACATCACGTGGATGGCGAGCGACGACGTCGCCGTCACGGCGGTGGACCTCGAACTCTCGACCGACGGCGGCAGCGGCTGGACCCCGATCGCCTCCGGGCTCCCGAACTCGGGTTCCTACGCGTGGTCGGTCGCGAACATGCCGACCCTGCAGGCGCGGGTCCGCGCGACGGCGCGCGACGCGGCCCTGAATCAGGCCCAGGACGCGAGCGATGCCGACTTCGAGATCGTGGCCGGGTCGTTGGCCCCGGTCGGCTGGTGGCCGATGGACGAGGGTGGCGGGCCGACGGTCGTGGACGTCTCGGGCCAGGACAACCACGGCTCGCTCCCCAACGGGGCGAACTGGGGGCCGGGGGTGGCCGGCCTCGCGCTCGTGCTCAACGGCACGAACCAGCGCGCCACGGTCCCGGACGACCCGAGCCTCGACCTCACCAGCGCGCTCACGCTGGCGGCGTGGATCCGGCCGTCGCTGTTCGCGACGCAGGACCTGATCAAGAAGGCGACCATCAACGCCACGAACGGGTACGAGATCTCGCTCTCCGCCCCGTCCTCGTCCTGGCCGCAGAAGGTGTTCTTCCGGCTCAATCAGCAGACTTCCGGCGATACGTACCGCGTCAACTCCACGACGCTCTACCCGCTCGACGGCTCCACCTGGATGCACGTGGCCGCCACGTACGACGGCGCCACGATGCGGCTCTACATCAACGGTGCGCTCGAGGCGTCGCTCCCCATGCCGCCCCCGATCGCCACGAACGCGCTGCCGCTCACGATCGGCGGCCAGAGCGACGGGACGCGGCACTTCCAGGGTGCGATGGACGACGTGCGCGTCTACGGACGCGCCTTGAGCGGGGCGGAGATCGCGGCGCTCGCGAACCCGCACACGATCACGGCCACGGCGGGCGCGAACGGGTCCATCATCCCGAGCGGCGCGGTGGTCGTGCCGGACGGTGCCGACCAGTCGTTCACGATCACGCCGGATCCGGGTTTCCAGGTGGCCGAGGTGCTCGTGGACGGCGTGCCCATGGGGCCGCTCGCGAGCCACACGTTCGACGACGTGACCCAGGACCACACCATCCACGCGACCTTCGCCTCGCCCATCACGATCGACGCCGGTCCGGCCCCTGGCCAGATCACGCTCGCCAACCCGACCGTCAAGGTCCCGGTGCGGCTCACGCGCACGAGCGGCTCGCCGCCGATCATGGCGTTCAGCGTCACGTTCTCGCTGAACGAGCCGCAGGTCACGCTGGCCGCCGGCACCGCGAGCATCGCGCTGCCGCCGGGCGGTGGTTTCCTGAACGCGGCCGGCGATCGGACCGTGTTCCTCCAGCCCGTCGACCTGGGCGGCGGGACGTACCGCGCGGACGGCACGACGCTCGGGGCCCCGTGCGCGTCCACGGCGCTCACCGGCACGCTGTTCGAGGTCGAGCTGACGAGCCTGTCGCTCGCCGGCACCGGGACCGTGACGGTACAGAGCGTCATCCTGCGCGACTGCCTCAACGCGACGATCCCCGCGACCGTCGGCGCGACAGCCTCGGTGACCGTGGACCGCTCGGCGCCCTCGGTCGCGGTCACCGCCCCGAACGGCGGTGAGACCTGGGTCGTGGGCTCCCTGCACGACATCACCTGGACGGCCGGCGATCCCGAGGGGGTCACGAGCGTCGAGCTGGCCTATTCGACGGATGGCGGCGCGAGCTATCCGAACGCGATCGCGACACTGCCGGGGACGCAGACGTCCTACGCGTGGACGATCCCGGCGTCGCCCGGGACCCGGACGCGCGTGCGCGTGACCGCGGTGGACATCCACGGCAACGCCGCCGCAGACGCGAGCGATGCGGATTTCACCATCGGCTATCACACGCTGACCTACCTCGCCGGAGCCAACGGCTCGATCTCGGGCGTCTCGCCCCAGTCCGTGAGCGACGGAGGGAGCGGCACGCCGGTGACGGCGGTGCCGGACGCGGGCTATCAGTTCGTGAGCTGGAGCGACGGCGTGCTGACCGCCACCCGCACCGACACGAACGTGTCAACGGACCTGACCGTGACCGCGACGTTCGTGCTGATCCCCACCGGCAGCAACGCGCTCGCGTTCGATGGGTCGAGTCAGTACGTCGACTTCGGCTCGGCTCCCGAGCTGCGGGTCAACCGCTTCACGCTCGAGCTGTGGTTCAAGCGCACCGGCGCCGGGTCCACCGCGAGCAGCGGCTCCGGCGGGGTCGTCGCGGTGCCGCTCCTCGCCAAGGGCCGCGGCGAGGCGGACGGCTCGAATCTGGACGTCAACTACTTCCTGGGCATCACCACGGCAGGCCGCCTCGCGGCCGACTACGAGGAGGGCACCGGCCAGCTCTCGCCGGGACTCAACCATCCGGTCGTCGGAGCGACGACGCTCGCCAACGACGTCTGGTACCACGCGGCCGCCGTCTTCGACGGCAGCTCGTTGCGCCTCTACCTCAACGGCAACCTGGAGGGCGTGACCACCGGGCTCGCGGGCCGCGATCCGCAATCCGCGAGCATCCAGCGCACCACACTCGGGACGACGACGAACTCGAGCGGGACGCCGGAGGGCTTCTTCGCGGGGGTGATCGACGAGCCGAGGATCTGGTCGGTGGCGCGCAGCCAGTGCCAGGTGATCGCGTCCATGAACTCCGAGGTCGGATCGGGCACGGGTCTCGCCGGCCGCTGGGGGCTGAACGAGGGCATGGGAGCGCTCGCCGGGAACTCGGTGGCGGGCTCGCCCGACGGGAATCTCGTGAATGGCCCGGCGTGGGTGGCGGGCGCGCCCTTCGACCTCACGCCGCCGGTGGTCCCGGCCCCGACCGCGCCGAGCGACCTGAGCGTGACGGCCCCGGACTCCTATCAGGCCCAGCTCTCCTGGACCGACCATGCGACGAGCGAGAGCGGCTTCGAGATCGAGCGCTCGACGGCCGGGAGCGGCGGGCCCTTCGCGTTGCACGCCACGGTCGGACCCGACGTCACGTCGTTCGTGGACGCCGTGCTCGACGCCGAGACCGAGTACTGCTATCGCGTGCGCGCGATCGGCTGCGCGGGCGGCTCGGCCTACACGGACGCCGCGTGCGCGACGACGACCGCGCTGCTGTGCCGCGCGCTCCTGTTCACGCCGGCCGGGGCGGGGACGAACGCCCACGTGCGAGTCCCGCACACGCCGGCCCTGGCGCTCGCCCAGTTCACGCTCGAGCTGTGGATGCGGCGCGAAGGCCCGGGGATCGCGACGTTGAGCGCCTCGGGCGGCATCCCGGACATGATCCCGCTCATCGCCAAGGGGCGCTCGCAGAACGATGACCCGGTCAACAATGTGAACTTCATGTTCGGCCTCCGGCAGTCCACCGGCACGCTGGCCGCCGATTTCGAGGAAGGGCCGGGCGGCCCGAGCCCGGGCGTGAGCCATCCGGTCTCCGGAGCGACGCCCATCGCCCCGGGCGTGTGGCGGCACGTCGCGGCCACGTACGACGGGGTGACGTGGAGGCTGTACCTGGACGGCAACCTGGACGCGCAACTGACGGTGAACCGGCCGGCCGCCGCGGCCAGCCTCGTGGCTGCGACGCTCGCGAGCGCCGAGAACGGGCTGGGGACACCGGCCGGCTACTTCGATGGAGCCATGCACGAGGTGCGCATCTGGGACCACGCCCGGACCCAGGCCGAGATCCAGGGCGCCCGGCTCCTGCGCATCACCGTGCCGACCCCGGGCCTCGTGGCGCGGTGGGGGCTCGACGAGGGCGCCGGGTCGGTGGCGTTCGGCGGCGCCGGGACCGGGCACCACGGGGCGATCCTCGGCTCCCCGGGCACCGACTGGAGTCGCACGGACTGCTTCCTGTCGGCGCTCGCGGTGGATCCAGGGGCGGGTCCCAGCCTGGAGTTGAGCTTGAAGGTGCCGAACCCGCTGCTCGGCCGCGGCGTGATCGAGTTCGGACTGCCCCGCGCCGGCGAGGTGCGACTCGAGATCCTGGACGTCTCGGGACGGCAGGTGGCACTCCTGGCGAGCGGCGGACGCGACGCCGGTCTCCACCGGGTCGAGTGGGACGGACGCGGGCGCAGCGGCGGCGCGGCGAACGGCATCTACTTCCTGCGCATCCGCGCGCTCGGGCAGGCGGTCACGCGGCGATTCGTCACGCTCGCGCGGTAGCGGGCGGAGCTTCCCGGGGCGGCGCGAGGCACAGGCTCGCGCCGCCCCGCCCCGGGCGAGCCCGCTCGCCTCGGGTGCCGAAGCGTGCCAAGTCCATTAGTCTCGCGCGCATGACCCCGAAGGACCTGCGACCCCTCGCGCTCATCGGCCTGATGGGCGCCGGCAAGAGCACCGTCGCGCGCATCCTCGGCGAGCGACTCGGCGTGGCCGTGGCCGACCTCGACGGCATGATCGAGGCGGTCGAGGGTTGCAGCGTCACCGAGCTCTTCGAGCGCGCGGGCGAGGCCTGGTTCCGCCGCCGCGAGAGCGAGCTCCTCGCCGAGGCGCTCCGCTCCGGCGTGCGCGTCGTGGCGTGCGGCGGCGGCATCGTGCTCGAGCCCGCCCACCGGGAGCTCCTCCGCGAGCGCTGCCGCGTGGTGTGGCTCGAGGTGGATCCCGCCGAGGCCGCCCGCCGCACCGCCGCCGCGGGCGGCAAGGGCCGGCACGGGCGGCCGCTGCTGGCCGGCGCCGACCCGGAGGCGCGCCTGCGCGAGCTCGCGCGCGAGCGCGCGCCGCTCTACGCCGAGGCGTCCGGGTTCCGCATCGCGACCACCGGTCGCACGCCCGGGCAGGTGGCCGACGACGTGCTGGCCGCGATCGGGGGCGCGTGAGCCGGCCGGGCCACGTCCGGCGCCTCGCGCGCCCGGCGCTCGCGGGCGCGGCCTGGCTCGCCGCGGCGCTCGGGGCGCTCGCCGGCTGCGGGCCGCCGCCGCCGCCCGGCTCGCTCGAGCCGCTCGAGGCCCGCTCGCG
>Ga0187893_10011464_pt1 | contig 12860 bp, 10 predicted proteins | sample MA1701074metaG_FD_139574 | JGI IMG/M metagenome (GOLD analysis project Ga0187893, IMG submission 139574) | White microbial mat communities from a basaltic lava cave in the Kipuka Kanohina Cave System on the Island of Hawaii, USA - MA170107-4 metaG ...
CCGTCGAGGCCCTCTTCGCGAAGACGGTCTCGACGTTCGGTCGTCTCGATCTTCTCTTCAACAACGCCGGGATCAACGCTCCGGGGATTCCGCTCGAGGATCTCGACTTCGAGACCTGGCGCTCCGTCCTGGACACGTCTTTGACGGGCGCCTTCCTCTGCACGCAGGAGGCCTTCAAGATCATGAAGGCCCAGGACCCGCGGGGAGGCCGCATCATCAACAACGGCTCCATCTCGGCGCACGTGCCTCGGCCCGACTCGGCCGCCTACACGGCGGCAAAACACGCAGTAACCGGTCTAACGAGGTCGACCTCCCTCGACGGGCGGAAGTACGACATCGCCTGCGGACAGATCGACATTGGAAACGCCGCGACGGAGCTAGCCATGAGGATGTCGCAAGGAGTGAAACAGGCGGGAGGCGAGGTGGCGGCGGAGCCGATGATGGACGTCCAGCATGCGGCGAAGGCGGTTCTCTTCATGGCGAGCCTGCCCCTCGATGCCAACGTGCAGTTCCTGACCGTCCTCGCGACGAAGATGCCCTTCATCGGGCGCGGCTGACTGGGGAACGCCATGTCTCAAAGCGAGAGCGAGTTTTTTCGGGATGTGCTGCAGGACGTCGAAGGCCTTCCCGAGGGGCTGAGCGATCGCCTCCTGAAGCTTCTCGAGGAGCCTTCCGAGGATCGGGCGGACGCGCTCCGGCGCGTCATCGAGGAGTATTCCCGTGAGTGAGAGGCTCCATCGCCTGACCATGCGCTCCTTTCGCGGAGTGCCGGGCACGATGGAGGTGGACTTCGGAGAGGGGCAGAGCCTCGCGGTCTACGGCGACAACGGGACCGGCAAGAGCACCATCGCCGACGCTCTCGAGTGGTTCTTCACCGGGGGGATCGAGCTTCTCTCCCATGAAGGCCGCCAGCACGCGATCCGGAACCTCAGCCCGGGAGGAGGGGAGGAGACCTGGATCGAGCTCGTGACCTCGGGCGGCCTCGGAGGCAAGGTCGTCTATCCTGACGCGAGGGCGCCCGACGCGTTCGGAGTCGCGAGCCGCGAAACGTTCCTCCTTCGCGGCCGCACGCTCGCGGACTTCATCAACAAGACCAAGACCGAGAAGTGGAAGGCGCTCGCGGAGCTTCTCGGGCTCGACGCCGTCGAGCTCCTGCGGCAGGACCTCCAGCGGGCTCGCACCGACATCAAGAAGCAGGTGAAGGCCGCGGAAGAGAGGATCGAAGCCGCCGCGCGGGCGATCGGGGCTGCGGACGGGAAGCTCTCGGAGGACGCCGTCCTCCAGTCCTTGCAGCAAATCTGCCGGGGGCTCGGAGTCGACGTGCCCGACTCTCTCGAGAGAGTCTCGGATCCCACGTGGATCGCGGATGTCGCCGGCGGAGGCGAGGGGGCTTCGGCCGGAAAGCTCGAGGCTCTTTCGAAAGCCGTTTCCGCCCTCGGCGCGATCGAGGTCGACCTCGGTCCGATCCGCGAATGGAACGCCGTTCTCGGCGATTCGGGGCTCCCGCGGCTCGCTCTCCTCGAGGACGCGGACGCGATCCTCTCCACGTCACCGCCGGTCGAGAGCTGTCCTCTGTGCGCGCAACCGGTCGATGGAAAGAAGCTCGCCTCGCAGGTTCGCGAGACTCTGGCCGGCCTTCTCGAATCGTCCCGGGAGAGGGAGCGCGTTTCCGAGGCCGCGCGCGCCTGCCTGGACGCGCTCGGGGCCGCGGGGGAAACTCGGCGCGGAATTCACGCAATGGCGAAAGCCCTTCGGATGAAGCTCCCCGAGGTCCCTTCTGTCCCCCCATTCGACGGTCCGATCGACGAATCCGGTCTCGAAGCGTTCGTCTCTGAAATCGATCGCTGGGATCGGACCGTTGTGGCCGAGGTCGCGAAGAGCGCTCCGGCGGAGGGAGCGACGCGGGCAAGCCAGCTCGGAATGCTCGCGGCGCTTCTCGAGCAGGTTCGCGCGTGGCGCTCCGCGCAGAGGGATCTCGGCCGCGCGAAGAAGGCGTACGCGCTCGCGGACCGCATCTACGACGCGTACCAGGACCGCCAGAAAGAGCAGCTCGAGAGGATGCTCACGAGCATCAGCGCGCGGGTCGCCGAGCTGTACTCGTCCCTCCACCCGGGTGAGGACCTCGGCGGAATCACGGTCGAGCCGTGGACGGCGAAGGGGCTCGAGCTCGCCGTCGACTTCCACGGCTCCCGGCAAAGGCCGCCGCACGGGGTGCTCAGCGAATCGCACCTGAACTCTCTCGCGATCGCTCTTTTCCTCGCGATGGCGCAGACGTTCAACGAGAAGCTGCGCTTCCTCGTCCTCGACGACGTCATCAACAGCTTCGACCTCGAGCACCGCGGGCAGCTCGCCGAGCTTCTCGCGGACAAGTTCGACGACTGGCAGCTCATCGTGCTCACCCACGACCGTCAGTTCTTCGAGCAGCTCACGCGCCGGGCCCCCGGGTGGAAGAGGCTCGAGATCACGTCCTGGAGCTACGACGAAGGGCCGCGCACGTCGAAGTCGTCGTCCTCCGGCATCCTCGGCGAGGCTTCGACGCGACTCGCCGAGAACGACGTGAACGGAGCAGCGACGAAAGCGCGACGCGCCCTCGAGGGTCTTCTCCAAGAGGTCTGTGAAGCTCTGGGCGCCGAGCTTCCCTTCCGGCGGGGGGCGAGGAACGATCAGCGCGAGATCGGAGAGCTCTTCAAAGGCATCCGCCGGGGGGTGAAGGAGCACGCCAAGGGAATGGCGGGGGAGCTCGAGCCTCTTCTCAAGAACCTCGAGGCGGACGTTCAGGCGTCCCTGAACGTGGAAGCGCACGCGAGCCGGGGGCGCGCGGCGGCTTCCGAGATCGAGGCCGCCCTCGGCCGCATCGAGAGTCTCGAAAGCATGTGGTCCTGTCCCGCGTGCGGGACCCGCGTCTGGCACAAGGGGACTCCCGACGCCTCGCGCTGCAAGTGCGGAAAGTCCGTCTTCCCCCCTCTCCCCACGTGATCGGAAGAAAACTCGCCCACTACCTCATCCGCGAAAAACTGGGAACGGGTGGCATGGGCGAGGTATATCTCGCCGAGGACACGAAGCTCGCCCGCAACGTGGCCCTCAAAGTCCTTCCGCCGGAGCTCGCGGCGCACCCCGATCGGCGGGAGCGCTTTCATCGCGAGGCGAAGGCCGTTGCGGCGCTGAACCACCCCAACATCGTCACGCTCTACTCCGTGGAGGAGACGGAGGGAGTTCTGTTCCTCACGCTCGAGCTCGTCGAGGGAGAGACTCTTCGGGAGAAGATCGATCGGGAGCCGCTTCCGATGGAGCAGGTCCTCGAGATCGGCGCCCAGATCGGAGAAGCGCTCGCGAGGGCGCACGCCGCCGGAATCCTCCACCGGGACCTGAAGCCGCACAACGTGATGGTGACGGCGGAGGGGCGCGCGAAGCTCCTCGATTTCGGTCTCGCGAAATTTCTCGCTCCGGCCGCGAGCGACCCGGAGTCCGCGACGATGGCCCGGGAGACGAGCCCGGGGATGACCCTCGGGACCGCGGGGTACATGGCTCCCGAGCAGGCGCTGGGAAAGGACGTCGATGCCCGCGCGGATCTCTTCGCCCTCGGGGTCGTGCTCTACGAGATGGCGACGGGAAAGAGCCCCTTTCGCGGCGAGACCCTGGCCGCGTTCTTCGACTCGCTCCTTCACGACGCGCCAGCTTCGCCGCTCTCGCTGAACCCGACGCTTCCGAGCGACCTCGTGCGCGTCATCGAGCGCGCTCTCGAGAAGGAGCCGAAGCGGCGCTACGCCTCCGCCGGGGAGCTCGTTTCCGAGCTGAGAGGTGCCGCCGCGGAAAAGCCGCGGACGAGGCGCCTTTCGATCGCCGTCCTTCCTTTCCGCGACTTGAGCCCGGAGCGGGACCAGGACTACTTCTGCCAGGGGCTCTCGGAAGAGCTCATCAACACGCTTGCGGCCATTCCTGGTCTTCGCGTTCTCGCGCGCACGTCCGCCTTCGCTCTCCAGGGGCAGGGCCTCGACGTGCGCGAGATCGGACGGCGCCTGCGGGCCGACACCGTCCTCGAGGGAAGCGTTCGCAAGTCGGGGAGGAGGCTCCGGATCACGACCCAGCTCGTCGACGCGGCCGAGGGGCACATGCTCTGGTCGAAGAAGTTCGATCGGGACCTGGACGACGTCTTTTCCGTGCAGGACGAGATCGCGGAGACGGTTGCTTCCGAGCTCCAGACGGAGCTCGGTCTCGCGCGGGAGAGGAGCGATGCGCGGCGGGCCTCGAACCTCGAAGCCTACGACGCCTACCTCCGCGGGCTCTTTGCGATGAACCGCTGGACGGAAGACTGGGTGGAGCGGGCGATGGGCTCGTTCGAGCAGGCGGTCGCCAAGGACCCGGGCTACGCTCTCGCGCACGCCGCCATCGCCGAGTGCCTGGTGTGGTTCTACTCCGGCATCGGAATCCGCTCCGCGCGGGAGACGATTCCGAGGGCACGTGAGGCGGTCGCGAAGGCGCTCGCTCTCGGGCCGGAGCTCCCCGAGCCCCACAAGGTCCAGGGGCTCATCGCCATGAACCACGACTGGGACCGCAAGGCGGCGGAGGAGCATTTCGCCCGCGCGATCGAGCTCAATCCGAGCTCCGCCGACGCGCGGGTGTGGAACGCGTGGCGCTTGTCGCTTCTCGAGGGGTCGTACGAGGAAGCGCTCTCGGAGCTCCGGGTCGCCGAGGAGCTCGACCCCCTGGACCTGAAGATCAAGACCCAGATCGGGTACGTCTACTACTTCCTTCGCAACCTCGATCGCGCCGAGGCCCAGCTCCGGAGCGTGGTGGCAATCGATCCTCACTTCGCCTTCGCCCACTACGGTCTCGGGGACGTGCACGCGCAGCAGGGAAGGTACGCCGAGGCGCTGTCCGAGCTCGAGGAGTCGGTTCGCCTGGGAGGAAGCTCGGTGAATCACCTCTCCATCCTCTCCTATGTGAACGGTCTCGCGGGCCGGGCCGAGGAGGCGCGAAGGTTCATCGCGGAGATTCGCTCTCGGTCGGCGCGGGGCTACGCCTCGCCCATCTGGAGCGCCGTCGCGCATCTCGGTCTCGGGGAGGTCGACGCCGCGTTCGAATGGCTCGACCGCGCCTTCGAGGAGAAGGACGGCTCGCTCATTCTGATCGCGGCCTCTCCGGAGTTCGACCCGTTGAGAGGCGACCCGCGGTTCAGAGCGCTCCTCGAGCGACTGGGCCTTGGCAAACGGAAGAACTACTAGGCGTTCACCTTCGGAGAGGCACGGCGCCGAGCGGGAGGAACATCATGGTGGGCTCGGGTCTCTGGCCGGATGCTCCCTCGACCGCCTCAACGGGAATGAAGCCGTAGCGCCGATAGAACTCAACGGCGCCTTCCTTGGCATCCACGAGCACGCCGACGCAGCCGTACTCGTCTCGCATCCGTTCCGCGAGCTCGATCGCGAATCGAAGAAGAAGACCACCGACCCCGCCACCGCGAGTACGCGAGTCGACGGCCAGCCGCGCGACTCTGAGGAAGGGGAGAGGGTACGGCGGCATCTTCCTGCCGGAAGGAAGGTCCTCGGCATCCAGCGAACCGGCCGACACCGTAACGAAGCCAACGATACGGTCCGCCTCGATCGCCACGTAAGAGACTCCCACGTGGTGTCGAAACTGGTTCTGGCCTGCGTAACGGTGGAAGAAGAGGTCGAGGGCTTCGTCGCCCGATCGGAAGTCCCGTCGATCGTCGTCGGGCAGAAGCGCACGGATCTCAGCGCTCATCGAACAGGCGTTTCATTTCCTCCGTAGGCTCGGGTGGGCGAGTGAGAAGCTCGCGAACCTGCTCGGCACTCGTACGATTCAGTACGATCCGCGCGGGCACGATGATATCGGCGGGAAGCTCCTCCAACGCCTGGAGGTGCGAGAGAAGCGCATCCTCGATGACGCGGGCGCGAGTTTGACCCGTCCGGCGCACGAATCGCTCCAGGCGAGCCTTGGTTTCCTCCGAGATGTGAGCGGACACCTGTGTTGTGGCCATTGTTCTCCTACAATTATGTAGATTCTACATCAACCGCAAACTGGCTGCAAGTTATTGATTATTTTGAGGCGAGTCAGAACGGCCACACGATGGGCGCCAGGGTCACCGTCATCGCCCACACGATCAGGTTGAGGATCCCGCCGAACCGCGTGTAGTCGAAGAACCGGTAGCCCCCGGGGCCGTACACCATGAGGTTCGTCTGGTACCCGATGGGGGTCGCGAATCCGCAGGACGCCGCAACGGTAATCGACATGACGAACGGCATCGGGTCGACGCCGAGCGAACGAGCCGTCGCGACCGCGATGGGGAACATGATGACGGCGGCCGTGTTGTTCGAGAGGACCTCCGTGAACGTCATCGTGACCCCGTAGAGGACGGCGAGGACCACCTGCGGGTTCGTCCCCGCCAGCGAGACCATGGTCTCCGCGATCCCTCGATCTCCGCCCGTCCTCTGGAGCGCCGCGCCGAGTCCGATGGAAGCGGCGATGGTGAGGAGCACCTGCCAGTCGAGGCTTCGGCGTGCGGCCGTGGTGGAGCAGCAGCGCGTGAGCAGCATGAGCCCGGCCGCGGCGAGGGCGATTGTGACCTCGCTCCGGAGCTGAAGGCTCAGGCCGAGCACCATGAGGCCGAGGATCCCGAGAGCGATGAAGCCGCGCTCATGCCGTACGGGAGCCGAGCCCTCGACGGGGCTCACGAGGAAGAAGTCGCGGGAGTTCCGCTGCACGTCGACGAAGGACGGGTGGGTTGCCAGAAGAAGCGTGTCGCCGGTCTGAAGAACGATGTCGCCGATCTTCTTCTGGATGCGCTCGCCGCTCCTTGCGACGGCGATGACGGCGGCGTCGTAATGCGTCCGGAATCGGCCCTCGCGAACGCTCTTGCCCACGAGCGGACAGGTATCGGAGACGACCGCTTCGACGAGACACCGTTCTCCGGCGGGGGCGTGGAGCTTGAAGACCTGGTTCGTCGCGGGCTTGAGGCCGCGGACCCTCTGGAGCTCCACCACGGATTCGACGATCCCCGCGAAGATCAGACGGTCTTTTCCAAGGAGCTTCGTCTCCGGCCCGACCGCGGTCAGGATCTGCTCGTTGCGATCGATCTCCATGAGGTACATCCCGGAGAGGTGGCGGAGCCCGGCCTCCTCGATGGTCTTCCCCTCGAGAGAGCTTCCCGGCTCGACCATCATCTCGACGGTGTAGGCCCGCGGGTCCTCGAGCTGGTTCAACGCGGGCTTGCGGTCGGGGAGGAGAAAGCGGCTCGCCGAGACCATGTAGAGGATGCCGGCGATGGCGGCCGGAAGTCCGAGGGCGGCGAGCTCGAACATCTCCATGGGCCGGCCGAGCTGGGCGAGCATGAGCCCGCTCACGATGACATTCGTGCTGGTCCCGATCTTGGTCGCGAGTCCCCCGAGCATTGCCGCGAAGCTCAGGGGCATCAGGAGCTTCGAGGGGGAGATCCGAAGCTTTTTGGACCACTCCGTCACGACCGGAAGGAGCATCGCCACGAGCGGGGTGTTGTTCATGAAGGCGGAGAGGCTTGCTACGGGAAGCATCATCCGGAGCTGGGCTTTCAGGACGGACGTAGGGCGGCCGAAGAGCTTGTCCGTCACCAGGTGCAGCGCCCCCGTCTCGCGGATTCCCGCGGCGACGATGAAGAGAGAAGCGACGGTCAGGACCGCCGGCTCGGCCATTCCCGCGAGAGCCTCCTTCGGTGTGACGATGCCGACTATCATGAGGAGAGTGAGCCCGCCGAACATCGCGAGGTCGGACGGCAGGTTGGTGGTCGCGAGAAGGGAGAGAATCGCGGCGAGAACCCCGATGGTGAGCCAGGCGTCGAGACCCATGGAGCGCTAGGATCGGCCGGCGAGCGCCGCCCTCACTCGCTCCCTTGTGAAGGGCACCTCCCGGATGCGAGCGCCGGTGGCGTCGAAGATGGCGTTCCCGATGGCGGCGGCGGCGAGGGTGATCGTCGTCTCGCCGGCGCCCATCGCCGCGACGTCGCGACGGTCGATGAGCACCGTCTCTACCTCGGGCAAGTCGGCGCCGAGCGACAGGCTTCGGTACGTTCCCCAATCGACCGAAGTCACCTTCGTATCGTCCCAGGTGACCTCCTCGAGAAGCGCCCGGCTCACTCCCTGGAGCGTGCCCCCTTCGACCTGGTTCCGCAGTCCATCGGGGTTCGAGATGGGGCCTACGTCGACGCCGGCGACGAGGCGCTTCGCCGCGACCGCTCCCGTGTCCTGATCCACCTCGACATGCGCCGCGAGCGCGCAGTAACCGTTGTCGCCTTCGTAGAGCACGCAAGCGATCCCGCGGCCCGAGACGACGCCGCGGTTCGACGACGTTGGCTTCGGGGAGGGGCGCCGATCCCATTCGGCCTTCCGCGCCACGGCCTTCAAGACATCGATCAGCCTCGGGTCGCTGAGGTGTCTCAGCCGATACTCGACCGGATCCTCTCCCGCGAGGGCGGCGGCCTCGTCCAGGATCGATTCGTGCGCGAAGGTGTTCTGGAGACGGGAGGGCGATCGCAGAGGTCCGGTGAAGAACATGGACCGAACGGTGTGCGTGAGCACGCGCTCGCTCCTGATGGTTCCCGTGCCGCCGCAGCGGCCAGAGACGCAGCCGGAGACGTACGACGGCGCCGCGTTGCTGCCGTTCTCGAACGTGGCGGGCTCCTCGGCAGGAGAGGGCTCGGTCACGGTCGAAGGCGCGAAGCCGGCGAGATATCCTGTGACCACGTTCCCGGGGGTTCCCGTCCTCGGCCGGCTACCCATGACAGGGAACCAGGCCTCGTAATCCCAGGCGAGAATGCGTCCTTCGGAGTCGAGCCCCAGGCGCTGATCGATGACGTACGCGTAGCCGAAGTTCTCCCAGGCCATTTCGTCCTGCCGGGAGAGCTGCACCCGCACCGGCCGGCCCACCGCCTGCGAAAGAAGCGCGGCGTCGTAGGAGACGGTATCGGCGCCGTTGAGCCCGTAGCAGCCCGATCCCATTTTGAAGATCACGCGCACGTCGTCGGGCGCGACGCCTAAGACCATGGCCGCCGTCAGCTTCAAATGGTGCACCGCCTGGCTCGCGGACCAGAGGGTGACCTTCCCGTCCCGCACGTCGGCGACCGCGCAGGAGCTCCCGATCGAGCCGTGCATCTGGTAGGGATGCCGATACGTGGCGCTCACGATGCGGGCCGCCTTCGAAAGCGTTTCCTCGACGTCTTTCGAGTCCACTACCAGCCTGTCGCTCGCCGGCGTCTGACGCCGCAGGTGCTCGTAGAAGTCGCTCTGGCGTACGAGTCCGGCGCCCGGGCTCCACTCGCAGTCGAGCTTCTCGGCGGCCGCGATCGCCTGCCAGGGTTTCTCCGCGACCACGCCGACGAAATCGTTCTTCACGACCACCTTCACGAGCCCGGCGACGTCCTCGACCGATCTCTCGCTCACGCGCACGAGCTTCGCTCCCACCGTGGGCGAGCGGACCACCCGGCCATGAAGCATGCCGGGGACGCGCACGTTGTGCACGAACTCGAAGCGGCCCGTCACCAGGTCCGGAATCTCGGCGCGCGGCACCTCCGCTCCCAGAACCCGCCACGCGCTCTTGGGCCGGCGGCGGGCGCGGCTGTCGAGAGGAAGGTGGAACGTCTTTCCCCCGACGAGCTCTCCGTAGCCCGCGCGCTTTACCGGATCGATCCGCGAGCGGATGACACCGTCCTCGACGTCAAGTTCCTCGACGGGAACCTCGAGGCGCGCCGCGGCCATTCGAAGGAGCGCTTCCCGGGCGGTCGCCGCCGCCTGGGCCAGGTTCTCGTCGTTGAAGTTGGCCGGGTGGGATTGGCTCCCGGAGGTCGTGCCCTGATCGGGAGTACGGTCCGTGTCACACTGGATCAAGGTGATGCGATCGAGAGGTACCACGAGCTCTTCCGCCACCAGTTGCATCTGCGCCGTTGCCAGACCTTGACCGAGCTCGCACTTCCCCGTGTAGGCGGTGACTCGCCCGTCCTCGCCGATGGCGATCCAGGAATCGACCTGGTCCCCCGGCACCGCGGAAGACTCGGCGGGGCGCGACGCGCTCCATCCGACGACGAGGCAACCCGTCCCCTTCAAGAAGTCCCGACGGGAGACGGTGAGGCTCATTCCGCACGCTCCCGAGCGTACCGTCGGATGGCTCGAAGCATTCGACCGTGCACGAAACAGCGGCAGAGCACTGTCGACAGGGCCTCCCGGATCTGCTCGTCGGATGCCTTCGGGTTCTCGTCGAGCAAAGCCTTCGCGGTCAAGATCACACCGCTCAGACAGAATCCGCATTGCGCGGCCTGCTCCTCGATGAAGGCGCGCTGAATTGGGTGCGGGCTCTCCGGCGTACCCAATCCTTCGAGCGTGGTGATGTCGGCTCCCGCCATGGTTTCCACCGGCGTGCCGCAGGAGCGGATGGCCCGGCCGTCCACGATCACCGTGCAGGCCCCGCACTGAGCGAGGCCGCAGCCGAACTTGGGTCCCCGGAGCTCGAGGTCACAGTTGAGAACGTAAAGGAGCGGTGTGGAGGGGTAGACGTCCAGAGAGTGGGAACGCCCGTTGACCGTGAGGGTAATCGCGCTCATGCTCCTCCGCCGGATTGACTCGCGCCGGGGAGTCGATTATGTATCGTGCGCCATGCCAGACTCCACTATCCACCTCACCCGGCGTCAGCTTCTCGGCAGCGCCGCAGCCCTCCTCGCCGCGCCACGCGGCGTGAAGGGTCAGCCGTCGTCGAGCGGGACCGTCGTCTTCTCTCACACCACCGTCGTGAACGCAGATGCCGTTCAGCACGACGTGGCGCTCGCGGTCGAAGGCGACAGGATTGCCGCGATCGGCGCGACGGACACGGTTCTCGCGCAATATCCCCGGGCCGCGGTCTACGACGGACGCGGGAAGGCCCTCCTCCCGGGACTCATCAACTGCCACGCCCATCTCGCGGCGACCATCGCACGGGGCTTCAACGAGGACTTCGGGTTCCCCAACAGCTATCGGCTGGCGGTCCGGCCCGAAAGTCTCCTTTCGGAGGAAGAGGCCACGCTCATGGCCGTGATGGGTGCTCTGGAATCCATCCGGTGCGGCGCTACGACCGTCGTGGAGTACACGGGGAACATCGCGAGCACGGCAAAAGCGCTTGCGGACACAGGTCTGCGGTTCGTTTTCGCGGAGTCCGTCCGCGACGTCGAGAACGCGGCTGGCCCCGTGTCCGCGGAGAGTCTCGCGAAGAGTGAAGCCCCGAGGTTCTCGCCCAAGCTTCGAGACGAGGGCCTGAAGCGCGCCCAGGACTTGTTCGACACCTGGCACGGAGCGAGGGAGGGACGCATCCGCGTGTTTCCCTCCACCGCGCTCGCCGAGGACTCGTCGCCGGAGCTTTTGCACGCGGTCCGCGACTTCGCGGAGAAGCACGATCTCGGATACACCATCCACCTCGCGCAGACGACGTGGGAGGTGGAGTACATGCTGCGCTACCACGGCCTTCGTCCCACGGCGTATCTCGCGAAGTACGACTTCCTGGGTCCTCGCCTCTTCGCGGCGCACTGCCGTTACGTCGACGATTCCGAGGTAGCACTCCTGGGCCGCTCCGGCACCATCGTGACGCAGCAGGCTCACATGGCGGCGAACCGAGGGGTCATCCCGCCCATCCCCGCTCTCCGCGCGGCGGGCTGTCCCATCGCTCAAGGTACCGACAACAATACGAACGATATGTTGGAGACCATGCGGATCGCTCTCGTGACGGAGAGAATCCGGCGCGACGATGCGACCCCCGGTCGGCAGCCGCAGCCCGAAGACATGCTCGCCGACGCGGCGCAAGGCGGGGCGCGCGCCGTTCGGCAGGAAGCGCTTCTCGGCTCCCTCGAGGTGGGGAAGAAGGCGGACGTCATCGTCCTGGATGCCCGGCGGACGCACCTCGTACCCGCCGGGCGGATCCTGTCCGCATGGATCAACAATGGCCAGCCGTCCGACGTCGAGTCCGTCCTCGTCGACGGCCGGTTCGTGATGCGCGAGGGGAAGATTCTCACGGTGGACGAGGGAAGCCTCGTCGCCGAAGCGGAAAAAGTGGGACGTCGGATCTGGAGTCAGGTGGAGAAAGCGACACCGGTTCGCGTGCCGCGGCTGGCACGCTCGTAGACGATGTGGAAGCGAATACTCCTCGCGTTCGGCGCTGTGGTCGCATGTCTCCTCGCGCTCGTCACCGTGCGCGCCGCTCTCTTCCAACCGCGGCGAGCGGCGGTCGAGCCCGCGGAGGCGCCCGTGGTCGACGCGCAGTCGGCGGCTCTCCATCTCTCGCAGATGCTCCGCTTTCCCACGATCTCCCATGAGGGTTCGGCGGAGTTCGATTCCGGGGCCTTCTCTCTTCTTCACGCCTACCTCCGGGAGGCCTATCCGAAAGCCCATGCGGAGCTCACGGTCGAGACGGTGGGCGCCGCGAGCCTCCTCTATACCTGGAAGGGCGAAGACCCTGGGCTTCCGCCCGTGGTTCTCATGGCCCATCAGGACGTCGTGCCGATAGAGTCCGGAACGGAAGGAGAGTGGAGCCATCCGCCGTTCTCAGGCGAGATCGACGGGGGCTTCCTCTGGGGACGAGGGGCGATGGACGACAAGGGGTCGCTCATCGCGATTCTGGAAGCTGTGGAGACGCGGGTCAGCGGCGACGACCTCCGCCGCGCGCACGGAACGGACGAACGGGTTGCGGTGGACGTGCTCGCGCAGATGGTCGCTTTTTACCTTCAGCTCCTCGAACGCGTCTGACCCCCCCCTTTCGCGATCTCATAGTTGGAGTATATACTCCAACATATGAAGCAACTGTTGATCGAGATCGAGGACGACCTCGCAGCGAAGCTGGAGGAGGTTGCGCCGGGACGATCC
>Ga0187893_10011466_pt1 | contig 12858 bp, 7 predicted proteins | sample MA1701074metaG_FD_139574 | JGI IMG/M metagenome (GOLD analysis project Ga0187893, IMG submission 139574) | White microbial mat communities from a basaltic lava cave in the Kipuka Kanohina Cave System on the Island of Hawaii, USA - MA170107-4 metaG ...
GGCAGTGCGCCCGCGCTGGCGCTCGCGCGCCTGGTCGCCGCCGAGCGCCGTCCGGTGCTGGCGCTCGTCCCCGATGCAGCGGCCGCGGAGACCTTCGTGGCCTCGCTGCGCTTCTACCTCGGCGACGCCGGTGCGGTGACGCCGCTCGCGCGCCGTGTGCACCTGCTGCCCGCGTGGGACGTGCCGCCGTTCGAGCCCCTCTCCCCGTCGCGCGAGGTGCTCGCGGCTCGCGCGGAAGGCCTCTACCACCTCCTCGAGACCTCGGATCCGGTCATCGTCACCACGCCCGACGGCTGGGGGCAGCGCTGCGTGGCACGGGAGACGTTTCGCGCCGCCGTTCGGTATCTGGTGACCGGCGAGCGGATCGGCCGCGACGAGCTCGTCGAGGCCTTGATCGACTGGGGCTACCATCGCGTGCCGCTGGTGCAGGACCCCGGCGAAGTGGCGGCGCGCGGGGGTATCCTCGACGTCTTCCCGCCCGGCTACGCGCACCCGGTGCGGCTCGAGCTCATGGGAGACGAGATCGAGCGCATCCGCTCGTTCGATGCATCGACGCAGCGCTCCGACGCCGCGCTCGAAGAGGTGCTCCTGCTCCCCGTCCGCGAGTTCTCGCGCGCCCATCTGTCGGCCGCGACGGCGCGCGTCGTGGACGAGCGGGCCGGTGAGCTCGGCGTCGCGCGCAGCGAGCGGCGCGAGCTGGTGGAGGCGGTGCGGTCGGGATTGGTCGTTCCGGGTCTCGATCAGCTGCTGCCGCTGCTCCATGAGCGGCTGGAGAGCCTGGCCGACCATCTGCCGCGCGAGACGGTCCTCTGGGTGCAGGGCCCCGCGGAAGTCGAGGCGAACGCCGAGCGGTGGTGGACGCAGGTCGCGGAGCTCGCCGCGGCGGCGGAGGAGGCCGGGCGCGTCTTCGTGCCGCCCGAGACCCTCCACCTCGACCGGCGCGCCTGGCGGGCGTCACTCGCCGGCCACCCGCGTCTCGAGATCGAGTCCCTCGAGAACCTGGGCGACGAAGCTTGGCGCGTGGCGAGCTACGCCCTCGATCTCGGCGGTGCCCGCGCGGCGGCGGGTAGGGAACGTCCCCTCGCGGCCGCGGCGTCGCAATTGAAGGGATGGATCGACGAGGGGTCGCGCCTCGTGCTCGTCGCCGGCAGCGTGGCGCACCGGGATCGCGTCACCGGCCTGTTGGTACCCCACGGCATCGAGGCGACGCCGACGGACCAGCCCTTCCCGGCGGCGATCGCGGTATCGGGCAGCGGCGCGCTGGCACTCGTCGGCGAGCTGCCCCACGGCACGCGGCTGCCGGGCGATCGCCTGATCGTCGTCACCGAAGCGGAGCTGCTCGGCGAGGAGCGTCCGCGGCGCCGCGCCCGGCGCGAGCGGCTCGGCGACCTGCTGTCGTCGCTGGGGGAGCTGAAACCCGACGACTACGTGGTGCACGTCGACCACGGCATCGCGGCCTATCGCGGCCTCCGACACATGCAGGTGGCGGGGCTGGAGGGCGACTACCTGCATCTCGAGTACGCGGGCGGCGATCGTCTCTACGTGCCCGTCGACCGCATCGGGCAGGTGCAGCGCTACGTCGGGGCCGACGGCGCGGCGCCGACGCTCGACAAGCTCGGCGGCAGCACCTGGGAGCGCACGAAGGCGAAGGCGCGCGAGTCGCTGATGGCGATGGCGCACGAGCTGCTCAAGATCTACGCGGCGCGCGAGGCGCACGGACGCGGCGTCTACGGACGGCCCGATCCCCTCTACGACGAGTTCGTGGCGCGGTTCCCGTTCGAGGAGACGCCCGACCAGCTGCGTGCCATCGACGAGGTCCTGACGGATCTCGGCTCCGGCAAGCCGATGGACCGGCTCGTCTGCGGCGACGTCGGATTCGGCAAGACCGAGGTGGCCATGCGGGCCGCCTTTCTGGCGGTGCTCGGCGGCAAACAGGTGGCGGTGCTGGTGCCGACGACCTTGCTCGCCCAGCAGCATTTCGAGTCGCTGCGCACGCGGTTCACGGGGTACCCGGTCGAGGTCGCGATGCTCTCGCGCTTCCGCTCCGCGGCCGAGAACCGCGAGACCGTGGCGCGGCTGGCCGCCGGCCGCATCGACGTGGTCGTCGGGACGCATCGGCTCCTGCAGCAGGACGTGTCCTTCCGCGATCTCGGGTTGCTCGTCATCGACGAGGAGCACCGCTTCGGCGTGAAGGACAAGGAGCGCATCCGGGCGTTCCGGTCCTCGGTCGACGTGCTGACGCTGACGGCGACGCCGATCCCGCGTACCCTCAACATGGCGATCTCCGGCATTCGCGACCTCTCCGTCATCGCCACGCCGCCGGTCGATCGCCTGGCGATCCGCACCTACGTGGCACGCTACGACGAGGGCGTGATCCGCGACGCCGTGCTGCGTGAGTTCGCGCGCGGCGGGCAGGTGTTCTTCGTGCACAACCGGGTGGAAACCATCGACCGCACGGCGGCGCGCCTCGCCGAGGTGCTGCCGGAGGCGCGCCTCGTCGTGGCGCACGGCCAGCTGTCGGAGCGGGTGCTCGAGCAGACCATGCTGCGCTTCATGCACGGCGAGGCGAACCTGCTGGTCACCTCCGCGATCATCGAATCGGGGCTCGACATTCCGAACGCCAACACGCTGATCGTGAACCGTGCCGACACGTTCGGCCTGGCGCAGCTCTACCAGCTTCGCGGCCGCGTCGGACGCTCGCATCATCGTGCCTACGCGTATCTCCTGATCCCGGGCGAGCATCTCATCACGAGCGACGCCCAGAAGCGCCTGCAGGTGTTGCAGGAGCTCGACGACCTGGGCGGGGGCTTCCGGCTCGCCGCGCACGACCTCGAGATTCGGGGCGCGGGCAACTTGCTCGGCAAGCAGCAGTCCGGGAACATCGCGGCCGTGGGGCTCGAGATGTACACGCACTTGATGGAGCAGGCGGTGCACGAAGCCCGCGGCGAAGCGCCGCAGGTGGAGATCGAGCCCGAGATCCAGCTCGGCATCCCGGCCTTCATCCCGGAGACCTACGTGCCGGACGTGGGCCAGCGGCTGCTCATCTACAAGCGACTCGCGGCCATCCGCAGCACCGCCGAGCTCGATGCGGTGGCCGAGGAGCTGGTCGACCGCTTCGGACCCGTGCCGCCGCTGGTGGTCACGCTGCTGCGGGCGATGGAGCTGCGGCGGGCGTTGAAGGCACTGCGAGTGCGCAGCGCGCGCCGGCGCGGGGGAACGGTACACGTCGAGTTCGACCCCGATACGCCGCTCACCGTCGATCGTCTGCTCGACGCCGTGCGCGGCAGCCGCGGCCGCATGCGGCTGCGCGGCGGGACCACCCTCGAGCTGCACCCGACCGCCGTCGACCACGACGGCGTCCTCGAGGAACTGGGGGCCGCCTTGCGGAGTCTGAACGGCACATGATACGCACGCCCGCCATGCGTGGCGTCCGGGGCGCGGTGATTGCCTTGGTCGCCGTGGGGGTCGTCGGGGTGCGGGCCGAGACCGTGAACCGCATCGTCGCCACCATCGACGGCGAGCCTATCACCTCCTTCGAGGTGGACCGCTACCGCGCCCAGCTGGGCGAGCAGCAGGTCTCCGAAGAGCAGCTCCTCCAGGCGATCCTCACGGACCGGCTGCTGGAGAAGGAAGCCGCGTCCAAGGGCATCGAAGCCCGGAGCGACGACGTGGACGCCTACATCGATCAGGTGAAGCAGCGCGGCGGCCTCGACGACGCCGCGTTCGCCGCGGCCCTCGAGCGCCAGGGCCTGACCCTGGAGACGTATCGCGAGCGGGTGAAGAAGGAGCTGGTGAAGACGCAGCTCATCTCCCGCGAGATCCGCGGACGGGTCAGCGTGTCGAACGAGGACGTCGAGCGCTACTACGACGAGCACCGGGAGCAATATCGTACCGGCGGCGGCGTCACCGTGCGTGACATCTTCCTGGCCATCCCCCCTGGCGCCGACGACGCCGAAGTCGAGCGCATTCGCGCGCGCGCCGTCGAGCTGCGGGGCAAGGCGGGGTCGCGGCGCGCGTTCGCGCGCCTGGCCGACGAATACTCCGAGCTGCCCGGAGCCAAGGAGGGCGGGCTGCTGGGCTCGTTCAAGCAGGGCGAGATGGCCGACGCGCTCGACCGGGCGGCGTTCGCGCTCAAGCCCGGCGAGGTGAGCGAGCCCGTCCAGACGCCGGAGGGGTTCCACATTTTGCGCGTCGACGAAGTCGTCGGAGAGGAATACCGTCCGGTGAAGGACGTCGAAGAGGAGATCCGCGAGAAGCTCTACGGCGAGGCATTGGAGCGCCGGTATCAGGATTGGATCACGCGCGATCTCCGGGAGCGACACCACGTGGAGGTGCTCAACTGAATCCGGCCATCTTTCGCGAGTACGACATTCGCGGCATCGCGGATCGCGACTTCGACGCCGACTTCGCGCGCCAGCTCGGACTCGCGGTCGGTACCCTCGTCCAGGAGCGTGGCGGCAAGCTGGTCAGCGTGGGGCGCGACTGCCGCCTCACGTCCGATCGCTACGCCGAAGCGCTGTGCGCGGGGCTCGCCGCCACCGGTCTCGACGTCCTCGACGTCGGCGTCTGCCCGACCCCGCTCGTCTACTTCACGCTCTTCGCGTGGAACCTCGACGGGGGCATCCAGATCACCGGCAGCCACAATCCCGCCGACTACAACGGCTTCAAGGTGTGCGTCGGCCGGGAGTCGCTGCACGGCGAGCAGATCCAGGACCTCCGCCACCGCATCGAGGCCGGACGGTTCCGGAGCGGCACCGGTAGCGTGCGTCCGCGCCCGGTCGTCGCGCCGTACCAGGACTACGTGGTCGAGAACGTCGGCGCGCTCTCGCGTCCCATTCGCGTCGTGGTCGACGCCGGGAACGGCACGGCCGGCCCCGTGGCGCCCGCGATCTACCGCCGGCTCGGCGCCGAGGTTACCGAGCTGTTCTGCGAGATGGACGGCCGGTTTCCCAACCACCATCCGGATCCGACGGTGCCCGAGAACGTGGCCCAGCTCATTGCCGCCGTGCGCGCGGAAAAGGCCGAGCTGGGCATCGCCTTCGACGGCGACGCCGACCGCATCGGCGTGGTCGACGCCCAGGGCCGCATCATCTGGGGCGACGAGCTCCTGGTGCTCTACGCGCGGGACGTCCTCTCGCGGAATCCCGGCGCCGTCATCGTCTCCGAGGTGAAGTGCTCGCAGCGGCTCTACGACGACATCGCCGCCCGTGGTGGCCGGGGCATCATGTGGAAGGCCGGTCACTCGCTGCTGAAGGCCAAGATGAAGGAGACCGGCGCGCTGCTCGGAGGCGAGATGAGCGGCCACATCTTCTTCAAGGAGCGCTACTTCGGCTACGACGACGCCATCTACTCGGGGGCCCGCCTGCTCGAGATCCTCGCGCGCACGGGCAAGCGCGTCGACGAGCTGCTCGCCGACCTGCCGCCGTCCCACTCGACGCCGGAGATCCGGATCGATTGCCCGGACGACCAGAAGTTCGCGGTGGCCGACCGCGTCCGCGACCAGTTCCGCGCCGAGGGAGGCGACATCATCGACGTCGACGGGGTCCGCGTCCGGTTCCCGCACGGATGGGGGCTGCTCCGTGCCTCCAATACCCAACCGGTGCTGGTCATGCGCTTCGAAGCCGAATCGCCCGCCGAGCTCGCGACGTACCAGGCCACGGTGGAGCGGGCCGTCGCGGCCGCGCGGGGCGCCGTCGCGGCGAAGTAGCGGGCCCGCATGCCGGGCTGCATCCGGATCCGCGGCGCCCGCAACCACAATCTCAAGAACGTCGACGTCGACATTCCCCGTGACCGGCTGGTCGTGATCACCGGTCTCTCGGGGTCGGGCAAGTCGACGCTGGCGTTCGACACGCTCTATGCCGAGGGCCAGCGCCGCTACGTGGAATCGCTGTCCGCGTACGCCCGGCAGTTCCTCGAGCAGACGGAAAAGCCGGACTGCGACCTGATCGACGGGCTCTCGCCGGCGATCGCCATCGAGCAGCGCGGCGTCGGCCGCAACCCGCGCTCGACCGTCGCCACCATCACGGAGATCGCCGATCACCTGCGCCTGCTCTATGCGCGCGTCGGGACGGCGGTCTGCTACCAGTGCCGACGGCCGATCAGCGCGCAGACCGTACAGCAGGTCGTGGACCTGCTCCTGCGGTTGCCCCCGGACACACGGCTGCACGTGTTCGCCCCCGTCGTCCGCGACCGCAAGGGCGAGCATCAGGCCGAGCTGGACGAGCTGCGCCGCAAGGGATTCGTGCGCGTGCGGGTCGACGGCACGGTGCGGGAGCTCGGCGACGACTGGACGCTCGCGCGCACGCACCGGCACACCATCGAGGTGCTGATCGATCGTCTCGTGCTGCGGCCGGGCCTCGAGCGCCGGCTGGCGGATTCGCTCGAGGTGGGATTCGCCGAGGGCCGCGGCGTGGTGCTCGTCGACGCGCAACGGCCGGGCGCGTCCGAGAGCGAGGCCCTGTTCTTCAGCCAGCGCCACGCCTGTCCGACGTGCGGCATCTCGTACCCCGAGCTCTCGCCGCGCCTGTTCTCGTTCAACAGCCCGCACGGGGCGTGCCCCGCCTGTGGCGGCCTCGGGCTCGCACGATGTATCGACGCCGAGCTGGTGCTTGCCAAGCCGGAGCTGCCGCTCGGCCGCGCGCTGGCCCCGGTCACGGCGCGTGCCCTTCCCGAGCTGGGCGGCGCGGTCATGGCGCTCGCCCAGCGACACGGCGTATCGCTCGACGGACCCGCAAGCCAGCTACCCGCCGCCATGATGAAGGCGCTCTTCGAGGGGACCGGCGACGATCCGCTTCCCATGCCGGGGAAGAAGGGCCGGAAGGAAGTCGCGGCGCCCTTCCCGGGCATCCTGGCGCTCCTGGCCGCGCGGCAGCGCGAGACCACCTCGTCGCGGCTGCGCGCCGAGCTGGAGGCCTTCGTCGTCGAGTCGCGTTGTGCCGCGTGCGACGGTACGCGGCTGCGTCTCGAAGCCCGCCACGTGTTGGTCGGAGACCGGAGCCTCGTCGACGTCGGCCGCATGGCGATCGGTGACGTGCGCCGCTTCATCGGCGGCCTCGGCCTCTCGGGCACCCAGGAAGAGATCGCGCGGCCGATCCTGCGCGAGATCCTCGCCCGCACGGGTTTTCTCGTCGACGTCGGACTCGACTACCTGACGCTCGACCGGGGCGCCGCGACGCTCTCGGGCGGCGAGGGACAGCGCATCAGGCTCGCGACGCAGATCGGGTCGGGGCTGACGGGCGTCCTCTACGTCCTGGACGAGCCGTCGATCGGGCTCCATCCGCGCGACAACCGCCAGCTGCTGGCGACGCTCGAGCGGCTGCGCGACCTGGGCAACACCGTCATCGTGGTCGAGCACGATCGCGACGTCATCCTCGCGGCCGACCACGTGATCGACATGGGGCCGGGCGCCGGGACCCGCGGGGGCTTCGTGGTGGCGGTCGGTACGCCTGCCGAGATCATGCGAAATCCCGATTCGCTCACCGGCCGCTATCTCGCGGGCACCGCGAGCATCGCTGTGCCGATGCACCGCCGCCGTGGCACCGGCTGGGCGATCGAGGTGAAGGGTGCCCGCGCCAACAACCTGCGCGGCATCGACGCGCGCATCCCGACCGCGACGCTCACGTGCGTCACCGGCGTCTCGGGATCGGGCAAGAGCACGCTGGTCGTCGACACCATCTATCGGGCGCTGGCACGCCGGTTGGGCGTCGGGCGCGAGGAGCCCGGCGCATACGACGAGCTCACCGGATGGCAGCTCATCGACAAGGTGATCCAGATCGACCAGAGCCCGATCGGCCGCACGCCGCGCTCGAACCCCGCGACCTACACCGGCGTCTTCGACCCGATCCGCGAGTTGTTCACGCAGCTTCCCGAGGCGCGGGCCCGCGGCTACGGGCCGGGGCGGTTCTCGTTCAACGTAGCGGGTGGACGGTGTGAGGCCTGCGAAGGCGCCGGCGCGCTCACCATCGAGATGCACTTCCTGCCCGACGTGCTGGTGACGTGCGAGGTGTGCGAGGGCCGGCGTTACGATCGCGAGACGCTGGCCGTGCGGTACAAGGGGTTGTCGATCGCCGACGTGCTGGCGCTCACGGTGGCGGAGGCGCTGGAGCTCATGGCCGCCGTGCCCGCGATCCGCCAGCGGCTCTGTGTGCTGCGCGACGTGGGTCTCGAGTATCTGACGCTCGGCCAGTCCGGTACGACGCTCTCCGGGGGCGAGGCGCAGCGCGTCCGACTGGCGCGCGAGCTCGGCAAGCGGGCGACGGGCCGCACGCTCTACGTGCTCGACGAACCCACGACCGGCCTCCATTTCGAGGACGTCCGCCGCCTGCTCGACGTGCTCGGCCGCCTGGTCGAGGCCGGCAACACCGTGCTGCTGATCGAGCACAACCTCGACGTCATCAAGTCGGCCGACCACGTGATCGACCTGGGGCCCGGAGGGGGGGCAGCAGGGGGTCAGGTGGTGGTGGCCGGCACTCCGGAGCAGGTGGCGGGTGCGGCCGGGTCGCTTACCGGAGCGGTGCTGCGCGAGGTCATGGTCGGCTAGTCGCTGACCGAACGGTCCGTCCAGGCGGTGCCGCGAGGCGGCGGCTTGACTCCCCACGCCAGAAATCGGATTATTCGGACCTAAGAAGTCCGATTAGCCTAGGGAGCCGATCAACCATGCAGGGCAAAGCAATATACATGGACTACCACGCGACGACCCCGGTCGACCCGCGGGTGCTGACGACCATGTTGCCGTACTTCGGCGAGGTGTTCGGCAACGCGGCCAGCCGCACGCATCCCTTCGGCTGGGAAGCCGAGAAGGCCGTGGAAACGGCGCGCGAGCAGATCGCCCGCCTGATCGGAGCCCGCTCCAAAGAGATCGTCTTCATGAGCGGGGCGACCGAGGCCGACAACCTGGCCGTCCGCGGCGTCGTCGAGTTCTACAAGGACAAGGGCAATCACGTGATCACCCAGGTGACCGAGCACAAGGCCGTGCTCGATACCTGTCGTGCGCTCGAGCGTGAAGGCAAGGCGACGGTGACCTATCTGCCCGTCGACCAGTATGGCCGGGTCGATCCGGACGACGTGCGGCGGGCGATCACCGACAAGACGGTGCTGGTCTCGATCATGTACGCGAACAACGAAATCGGCACGGTGCAGCCGCTCGCCGAGATCGGGGCCATCACGCGCGAGAAGGGCGTGCTCTTCCATTCGGACGCGGTCCAGGGCGTGGGCAAGCTCCCGCTCGACGTCGAGGCCCTGCACCTCGACCTCGTGTCGCTCACGGCGCACAAGATCTACGGCCCCAAGGGCGTCGGCGCGCTCTACGTCCGCTCGAGGGGGCCGCGTGTGCGCCTCACGCCCATCATCTACGGCGGCGGCCACGAGCGCGGCATGCGGTCGGGTACGCTGAACGTTCCCGGCATCGTCGGCTTCGGCAAGGCGGCGGAGCTGTGTCGCGACTCGATGGCGGACGAGGGGCAGCGCATCCTCGGGCTTCGCGAGCGACTGCATGAAGGCATCCTGGCGCGGCTCGACGAGGTGTACCTGAACGGCCACCCGACGCACCGCCTGCCGGGCAACCTGAACGTGAGCTTCGCGTTCGTCGAGGGCGAGTCGTTGCTGATGGGACTGAACGGGTCGGTGCATCCGATCGCGATCGGCGCGGAGACGTCGCCGATCGCCGTCTCGTCGGGCTCGGCGTGTACGTCGGCGACGCTGGAGCCGTCCTACGTGTTGAAGGCGCTCGGTGTCGGCGACGACCTGGCGCACACCTCGATTCGCTTCGGGCTCGGCCGCTTCACCACCGAAGACGAAGTCGACTACGTGCTCGAGCGCGTGGTGCACGAGGTGACCCGCTTGCGGGAGCTCTCGCCGCTCTACGAAATGGTCAAGGAAGGCATTGATCTGAAGACCGTCGCGTGGCAGCGCGACTGACGACTCGATCGAGGAGGATTCTCCGATGGCATACAGCGACAAGGTAATCGATCACTACGCCAACCCGCGCAACGTCGGCTCGTTCCAGAAGGACGATCCGAACGTAGGCACGGGCGTGGTGGGCGCGCCCGAGTGCGGCGACGTGATGAAGCTCCAGCTCAGGATCAGCGAGGACGGCGTCGTCGAAGACGCGCGCTTCAAGACCTTCGGCTGCGGCAGCGCCATCGCCAGCTCGAGCTACGTGACCGAGCTGGTGAAGGGCAAGACGATCGACGAAGTCATGGCGATCAAGAACACGCACATCGTCGAGGAGCTGTCGTTGCCCCCCGTGAAGATCCACTGCTCGGTGCTGGCGGAAGACGGCATCAAGGCGGCGCTCGCCGACTGGAAGCGCAAGCGCGAGGGCGTGAAGAAAGCGTCATGATCGAAATGACCGATCAGGCTGCCGCCAGGATCCGACAGCTCGCCGCCGAGAAGGGGCGGGCGGACGGAGGACTGCGCGTCAAGGTCGTCGGGGGCGGCTGCTCCGGGCTCACCTACAAGATGGACCTGGACGAGGTCCGTCAGGGCGACAAGGTCTTCGAGCACGGGGGCGCCAAGCTCGTGATCGACCGCAAGAGCTTTCTCTACCTGAACGGCACCGTGCTCGACTACCAAGACGGCCTCATGTCCTCGGGGTTCAATCTGCAGAATCCGAACGTGAAACGCAGCTGCGGCTGTGGGTCGTCGTTCGTCGTGTGAGCGGGGGTCGGAACATGCCGACCGCCCAGGCGAGGGACACCGTTGCCCACGACGGTGCGTGCTGGCGCTGTGCCGCACCGCTGGGCTCGCCGCCGTTCTGCCCCACGTGTGACGCGCCACAGGCGCTCGCGCCCGACACGGATCACTTCGCGGTGCTGGGCCTGCCGCGCGCGCTCGTCGTAGACCGCACCGACCTCGAGCGACGGTACCACGACGTCGCGCGCCGGGTGCACCCGGATCGCCACCAGACCGCGAGTGCCGAGGAGCAATCGCTCAGCATGACGGCGAGTGCCGCGGTGAACCGTGCCTATCGGACGCTGCGCGATCCGGTCGCGCGCGGGCGCTATTGGTTGGAGCTGCACGGCGACCCCATCGGGGCGGACAACAACCGCATTCCGATGGAGCTGGCGGAACTGGTCTTCGAGGTGCAGGAGCGCTTGGCCGAGCTGCGTGCGACGGGGCAGGGTGCAGACGAGGTGCGCGCGGCGCGCGCCGAGGTGGCCGCGCGCCTGGACGGGATGCTGGTCGATCTCGAGCTCCGCTACGGCACCTGGACCGATGCGACCACTCCGGCCGTCATCGCGGCGCTGAAGCGGCTCCTCTCGGACATCGCGTATCTCCGCACGCTCGTGCGCGACGTGGACGCGGTGCTGGCTGGCTAGTCATGGGACGCATCGTCGGCATCGATCTCGGGACCACGAACAGCCTGATCGCCGTCCTCGACGCGAACGGGCCGCGCGTGCTGGCCGATCCGGAGAGCGGTGAGCGGCTCCTGCCGTCGGCGGTGAGCTTCCTGCCGTCGGGCGAGGTCCTGGTTGGACGGACGGCGCGCGCCCGTGCCCTCGAAGCGCCGCTGGAAACCATCCTGTCCGTCAAACGCTTCATGGGCATCGGGGTGGAGCATGTGACCGACGAAGACCGGCGTCGCTACCGCATCGCGCCGGTCGAGCACGGTCCCGTGCGCTTTCTCGTCCACGATCGCGCGCTCACGCCACCGGAGGTGTCCGCGCACGTCCTACGCGAGCTCAAGCGCCGGGCGGAAGCCGTCCTCGGCGAGACCGTCGACCGTGCAGTGATCACCGTACCGGCGTACTTCAACGACTCGCAACGCCAAGCCACGCGCGACGCGGGGCGGATTGCCGGGCTCGAGGTGCTGCGCCTCGTGAACGAGCCCACCGCGGCAGCGCTCGCCTACGGGCTCGACACGCAAGGCGATCAGAGCACGATCGCCGTCTACGACCTCGGCGGTGGTACGTTCGACGTCTCGATCCTGCGCCTGGCGCGCGGCGTGTTCGAAGTCCAGGCGACCGGCGGAGATACGCGTCTCGGTGGCGACGACATGGATGCGGTGCTGGCGGCGGTGCTGCTCGCCGAGCTGCCGGCGCGCTGGCGCGAGCACGTGCAGGTGCGTGCGCAGGTGCTGCGGCTGGCCGAGCAAGTGAAGCACACGCTGTCGGCGCGCGACGACGTTTCGATCGAGATCGCGCTCCCGGAGGGCGCCCCGGTCGCACGTCGCGTCACCCGCGCGGAGCTGGAGGAGCTGATCCGTCCCATCGTCGAGCGGACCAGCCGTGCCTGCCGGCAGGCGCTCGCGGATGCGGGCCTCGAGGCGTCGGCCGTCGAGGCGGCGGTGGCCGTCGGCGGCTCGACGCGCATCCCGCTCGTCCGCCGGCACATGGAGCAGGTGTTCGGCCGGCCGCCGCTCGTCGACCTCGACCCGGACGAGGTCGTGGCGCTCGGCGCCGGCATCCAGGCGGGCATCCTCACCGGCGGCAAGAAGGACATGCTGCTGCTCGACGTCGTGCCGCTGTCGCTCGGCATCGAGACCATGGGCGGCGTGTTCTCGCGCCTCATCGACCGCAACACGACGATCCCGGTGGGGGTGAAGGAGAGCTTCACGACCGCCGTCGACCGGCAGAACGGTGTGCAGATCCACGTGCTGCAGGGCGAGCGGGAACTCGCCGCCGACAATCGGAGCCTCGCGCATTTCACGATCCCGATCGATCCCCTGCCGGCGGGAGTGGCGCGCGTGGAGGTGCTCTTCCTCGTCGACGCGAACGGCATCCTCAGCGTGACGGCGCGTGATATGCGCACCGGGCGCGAGCACAGCGTCGAGGTGAAGCCGTCGTACGGACTCACCGAAGACGAGCTCGAGCGCATGCTCGAAGAGTCCTTCGACTTCGCGGAGGAGGACGTGCGCCA
>Ga0187893_10011467_pt1 | contig 12858 bp, 12 predicted proteins | sample MA1701074metaG_FD_139574 | JGI IMG/M metagenome (GOLD analysis project Ga0187893, IMG submission 139574) | White microbial mat communities from a basaltic lava cave in the Kipuka Kanohina Cave System on the Island of Hawaii, USA - MA170107-4 metaG ...
AGCATGAGCAAGGATATATTAAGCAATGTTGTATTCGTTTCCGTAAGCAGCTTCATGTATGTATCCTCTTTATTATTAGATTATTTTCAGTGCGATTTCGATTCCGCGCTCAAAATTAAATCCTTTCATTTACCATTCAGAGAGCTGCTTAATCTTCCGGAGCGATTTATCCCACAACGGAATGAACGGCTCGAAATACTCCTCCGGCACCTCCGATTCGATCGATAAAACAGTGACATCGTTCCGTTCAGATAACATATAAGTATCCGCACACCCATTCCACTTCCCGTGCTCGACATTTTCAGGGTCTTCGACGCCCCCGCTGAGAATACCTCCAAACACAACTTTCAGAAGCTCGTTCGATTTCTTATCGGTTACCCTCCCTATAAGCCCGTTACCCTCTTTGTCTTTATAGAGCACCGTACCCCCTATGCTCAAATCACCTTCCACCCGGGAGGCTTCGGAAAATTCGCTTGTCCATATATTCACGTACTCGGGACTGGATAAAACTTTCCAAACCTTCTTTTTCGGAGCGTCAATTTCGATTGATTTTTTTATTGTAAATCTTTTCATAACGCCTCCTGTCGGTCTTTCGATATTCTCTCCGCGGGGCTGTGCCCACGGCCCGGCAAAACCACAATAATAACGGCTGCCGCGGTCGGTATTTTATTCAAGCCTGACATTTCTCCCATAATTCGAGGTTGTTATATTCATACGACGAACGCGCGGTAGAGTAAAGGACATTTTAATCGATTTTTACCGGACGCCCGAGAACTTTTTTTCGATCGGTCCGATGATCAGAATCTCTGCCAACTATAAAAAAACCTCTTACTTTCTCAGTCCGTAAGTGTTAAAATGTAAGTACATATATGTAGGCAGGGGAGGTGATTTAGGTGAGGGAAGACATTGACATAAGGCTTCTAGATTACTTCTATTTCGACCACTCCGATGTGGACAAAGCCCATAGTCTCGTAATTATTCAGGAAGAACCGGCACACGACCCCAATCAACCCGAAGATAAGCGCGCATCCGAAGCGGAAGATAAACATTAGAGCAGGGACTTGTTAAAGTACACTTTTCCGATTTGCAAATAGATTTCCCAATAATGCACAACCTGGGCGATTGAGGGTTCTAACTTACAACTAAGGCATAATATCGACTTCGACTCTGATAAAATCGACCGGCAGATCGCTCCTAGGGATTGAAACTATTGATAGCGGGAAACCCGGAGCTGGGTTTGGAAAATCGCTTACACGATCCCTGATTACCGCTGCCAGAGAATCATCGAACTCCAGAACAGCCATAGTCTCGGTACCGAACCCCGCGAAGTCCTGTGTGGAAACAAGCACTATGCTGTCTGAGAAATCCACGTCCGGGAGATCAAAGGAGCTGAAAAAACAGCTATTCCTGAACCTATTCCAATCGTTAGACGTTTTAATGACAAGCTCGCTCTGCTCGTAGGGGCAATCGGGCGCAGGGTCGTCGATAAATACAAAAGCGATCGTGTTTAATAGGACTGTAATATCCAGCTCTCCGTCGAACCCCGGCATTCCCTCTTCTTCCATAATGACTTCATCGACCGTCTGATCGGTCACGATCGTCGTACTTCCTCCTTCATTCGCATCGTAGCACGGGTCTGAAGCTGACAGCAAGTAGCAGAAATTCCGAGAGTCCTCACTGTCGTTACAGCCGAGCATTAAAAAGATAAATGGAATCGCTAATAGATACTTTCTCATCTCCAGCCGCCTCCGCAATTTGATTCAGCAATTCTTTACCATTTCCGAGTAAATATTAACATTTAATACTAATTTAGCTACATTCATTATTTTATATCCGGGAGCGCCCCGCACGATAAACCCTTCGCGTATATGCTATCTTAATATCTATCGTATCTACAAAATCCATGGAGAGCGGCAAAGGGCGGAATTAAACGATGGAAAAAAGCACTGGTCCTACATTTATAATGTACTCCGCCTGCAGCGTCGACGGATTCATAGCCAGGGAAGACGGCTCCGTCGACCGGCTATCGGGGTATGACCCCGCCTCGGCCTGGTACGGCGAGTTTTTCGACACCGTTGACGGTCTCGTAATGGGCGCAAGAACTTACGAGCAGATCATAAACTCCGGCAAATGGACTTACGGCAACAAACCCTGCCTGGTCCTCTCGAACCTGACCCGGAAACCTTTCCGTCAATGTGTAGAATTTTTTACCGGGAGAATGGAAGATGCGGTAAACCTGATGCGTGAATGGAAACTCAAGCGGGTATGGGTCGTGGGCGGGGCCAGCGTATTCACCCAGTTCCACAGGAAACGGCTTATCGACGATTATTTCATCGCGATCGTACCGATTATACTCGGCTCGGGAATCCCTCTGATCCAGTCGTGCGACGTCGAGGTCAGGCTCAAGCTCGTGAGCAGCCGCGTTCTCGATTCGGGTCAGGTACTCAACCACTACCGAAAAATTTAACTGCACGAATGGAGGAAAAATCATGAAATCGTCCAACGTCGACCGACTCGTTTTCCGCATCGCCGGGATATTCGTTCTCGCGAGCCTCGCGCTTGGATACTTTGTCCATCCGGCCTGGTTTTTGTTCACGGCCTTCGTCGGCCTGAACATGTTTCAGGCCTCTTTCACCGGGTTCTGCCCTATGGCCATGTTAGTGAAGAAGCTGGGAGCCAAGCCCGGAGTGGCGTTCCCCGGTTAATTCTACGAATCGTTCCGGGGCGCACTCGCAATGGGGTTGACGGCGGAGTAGGCGCGCTCTTCGGCACCTCTGTCTGAAACCCGTAAATCCGGCAAGTATTTTCATGGCCTGATGACCCGGTCATAAAAGGGCTTATAATTAGGAACCAAATCCAAGGAGGCAGTCATGAGAAGCAACACGCCCCTCGTAACATCGATAGCCGTAGCCATAATCACACTAGGCTTAATTTTTTCCTGGAGCATCGGCGCTTTCACGCAGGACGCCGGACCCTGCGCCGAGGATATACAGACTCTATGCCCGGGCATCAAGCCCGGGGGCGGTAAGCTTTCCGGGTGTCTCAAGGAAAACGCGAGCAATCTCTCAAGGGGCTGCAAGATTCACCTGATTAAGATCGCGAGGCAGGTAGAACAGGTAAACCAGGCATGCGAGGACGACGTCGCTACGCTATGCGCGAGCGCGGGGGACAAGAAGGCTGAGGTCATGCAGTGCCTCCAGTCGAACGAAGCCAAGCTCACGCCCGACTGCAAGTCGTCGCTGGCCGGCGCTATGGGCAACTGATACAGGCACGGCATATCACTTGAGGACTGTAGGAATTCCCCTATTAGTGCCCGGCTGATATTACACAGCGCCCGCATAAAAAGCGCATATCCGATCCGGACGCGCGCTCCTCAGCCTTCGGTCATCGACCAGATGAGCGCGAGCACTTCGGTGACGTTCACCACCGACCCGCCTCCGATGTCAGCGGTGTGGACCTCGATCGTCTCGCCGAAAATATTGTATATCGGCCTCTCGGCGGTCCCCTGAAGGCTGTGTCTTAAAAGATCGATGGGACGCTCCGCGTCGCCGTAATCCTGGTGCCAGGAATTAAACGCGACCAGGTCGTGAGTGGTATTATGCTGAACCATCGCTCGCGCCCTGTATTTCCCCTCCGCCGCTACCCACTCAATGGTCGAGAACGGCCAGAGCTCATACTCCGTCACTTCGGGCTGGAAGTTGTAGTTCTTCTTCTCCCCGATCACGGCACTGAATTTCAGGGCGGCGAAATCGAGCCCCGCCCCGCCGACCCCTTTTGCCGACATCTTCGGAATTCTTCTCTTACGTGCCATAGCCTGCCTCCTCAGCGGATTTCCTGAAGGACAGACTTATTGCGGATACGGGAAGCAAACGGAGTAAAACCGGGAAGGTGCGTGCAGATGTTCGACTACTCAGATTAACCATAGCAATCCAGCCGCCGTAAACAGGAGGTTCTTAGGCCTGTGACTTTGCGTCCCATTCTTTCAAATGGTTTGCCCTTCTAGTTAAGAATCATTCTAATATAAACCACGCTTTCGTGTCAATCGGTTAGAAGGCGCAGAAGGATGACTTGAGTCGGATATAGCGCAGGAAATTTGGCAGCGGGGCAGGATTTGAACCTCCGGCCTAGCGGCCGCGGCCGATCTCAGAAAGTACATGAGCGGCAGCCGATTCCGCCCAATTTTGGGTGAGGGGCGCTTCCGTGAGCCATTTGGTCATATCGCTCGCCGGAGCGAAGTCCCCGAGCCTCCCGAGAACGTAGGCGGCGTAAAACACGGCCCACTCCTCGTGGCGCACGCCCTTTAAAATAGTCTGCTCGTACTCGTGATGCGCGGCGCCCGCTGCGCGCAAAGCTTCCACTAGCTCTTCCTTTGTTGGCACATTACTCATGTGTTTAGTCCAGATGGAATGATAACCAAAATTTAATCGGAGGTAAAAGTAGCAGCGGCTGGAGCATTCGCACGTACGGTCTTCGGGCTATGAGGGCAATTCTAAACTATTTTGCGGACTTGGCCTTGGCCATATCGTTTTCATCGTATACCTCCCATCCGCCGCCGAGAGACTTATAGACCGCGACGAGAGACGTGTGGAGGTCGGTTTCGCTCGCCGCAAGCTGGGTCTGGGCCTGAAGCAGCGTGCGCTCTGCGTCGAGTACGTCGAGGAAGTTCGCCACACCGAAGTCGTACCTCATCCTGGCGAGCTTCATCGCCTTCTCGCTTTCGACCGCCGCTTCGACCAGGTACTTGTGCCTCTCTATCTCCTGATTATGGTCGACGAGCGAGCCGTCCACGTCCTCGATAGCGCTCAGCACCGTGAGCTGGTACTGGGCGAACGCCGCCTGCGTGCGGGCGTCAGCGGCTTCGACCCTCTGGTACACGCGCCCGAGGTCGAAAGCCGGCCAGAAGATGTCGGGGCCGAAGGAGAAAGCCCCCGCCCCGCTTTCGAACACGCCCGAGAATGTATCCGCCTGAAGCGACACGCTTCCCAATAAGCTTATCCGCGGGAAGAGGTCGGCAGTGGCGATGCCTATGGCCGCCGTAAAAGCCGCCAGGTTCCGCTCGGCGACCCTTATGTCGGGCCTCCTCTCCAGAAGCTCGACCGGGGTGCCTACCCTGATGACATCGGGGACTTCGGGGAACGGCTTGGGCTCAAGCAGCTCGGTCAAATATGCAGCCGGCTGCTGACCCGTGAGCACGCCGAGTCTGTATATGGTCCTCCTCACCCTGGCTTCGAGCGGCGGTATGATTGCGAGAGTATTGTTGAGCTGCGCCCTTGCCCTGGAGGTGTCGAGCTCGGTCCCTCGTCCGCCTTCGAGGAGCACGATAGTAAGATCGAGGGTGTTCTGCTGGTTGGCGGCGTTTCGCCTGGCAACGTCGAGCTGGTTCTGCGCGCCCCTGAGCTCGAAATAATTCCTCGCGACCTCGGCCAGGAGCGACACTATCACGTCCCGCCTCGTGGCTATTCGGGATTCGAGCTCGGCCGTATCGGCCTCTATAGTCCGTCTTATGCGTCCGAAGAAGTCGAGCTCCCATAAGGCGTCGAACCCGGCTTCGTAGAGGTCGGCTTCCCTCTCAACGCCGGGGAAGACCGTCGATTCGCCGACCCTCTGCCTCGTGTAGCTCGCGTCGAACGGCACTATAGGCGCAAGCTCGAATTCGGTCTCCGTCCTTAACGCCCGCGCCTCCATGATCCGCGCCGTCGCTATCTGTATGTCGTAGTTCCCTGCGAGCGCGTCCCGGACGAGCCTGTCGAGCACGGGGTCGTTGAACTCGGCCCACCACTCGATCTCTATCGCGTCCGTGGAGAAGTCCTTTGCTCCTGAGTCCTGAAAGGATTCGGGGAGCTCCGTCTGCGGTGTCTTGTAGTCAGGGCCCACCATACAGCCCGCGGATACGAGCAGGCAAATTGTCAGTATAGCCGCCGATATGTATTTCATTTCGTTATTACGCTCCGGGATCTTCTGGATTCTGTGAACTTCCTGATGACCACGTAGAACACAGGTGTTAAAAAGAGGCCGAAGAACGTGACCCCGAACATGCCGCTGAATACCGACGTGCCCAGCGACTGGCGCATCTCGGCGCCCGCACCCGCCGCGATTACAAGCGGCACCACGCCGAGTATGAACGCGAACGAGGTCATCAAAATCGGGCGGAGCCTGACGCGCGATGCTTCGACCACGGCCTCCTCGCGGCCCTTTCCCGTCTCCTGATAGTCCTTGGCGAACTCGACTATCAGGATCGCGTTCTTACACGCGAGCCCTACCAACACGACGAACCCTATCTGCGTGAGAATGTTGTTGTCCATGCCCCGGAGCCACAAGCCCGTTATCGCGGACAGAAGACACATAGGCACGATGAGTATGATTGCGAGCGGCAGCGACCAGCTCTCGTAGAGCGAGGACAATATGAGGAATACGAACAGCACGCAGAGCGGGAATATGAATAGCGCCGTGTTTCCGGCCGTTACCTGCTGGTAAGCGAGGTCGGTCCATTCGAATCCCACTCCCGCGGGCAGTATCTGCCCGGCGAGCTTCTCCATCGCTTCAATCGCCTGCCCTGAGCTGAACCCAGGCAGCGTGTCGCCGTTCACCTCTATAGCGGGGAAAAGGTTGTAGCGCACGACGCGGTCGGGCCCCGTTTCGCTGATTATATCGACGACCGAGCCCAGAGGGACTACGTCCCCGTTCGCGCTCCGCGTCCGGAGCTTAGCGATGTCCTCGGGCTGCTGACGGAAGCCCCCTTCCGCCTGCGCCGTGACCCTGTAAACCCGCCCGAAGAGGTTGAGGTCGTTCACGTACACCGAGCCAAGGTACACCTGAAGCGTGTCGAAGATATTGGTGAGCGGGACGTCGAGCTTCTTTGCCTTGGTCCTGTCCACCTCGGCGTATATCTGCGGCGTCCTCGTGCTGAACGTCGTGTACACCCTCGTCAAGCCCGGCTCCTGGTTCGCGGCCCCGATCAGGGCGTAAGCCCCCTTCTCGAGCTCCTTCAAGCCCACTCCGGCGCGGTCCTGGACCATCATCTTGAACCCGCCCGCCGTACCCAGACCCCTGACCGGAGGGGGAGAGATAACTATCAACCTCGCCTCCTGTATAACGGAGAGCCTCTGGCTCAGGTCGGCTATAATCTGATCGAGCGTAGGGCCGTTCCTGGCCCTCTCGTCGAACGGCTCGAGAGGGGTGAATATGACGCCCGCGTCCGAGCTGTTCGAGAACGTGGACCCCGAGAAGCCGGCAAACCCCACCGCATAATCGATGCCCGGCGTATCGAGGATGATGTCCGTCGCTCGTGCGATTACTGCGTCGGTCCTCTCGAGGGATGCTCCGTCCGGGAGCGCGACGTCCACGATGAGATACCCCTGGTCCTGGGCGGGAATAAACCCTGAAGGCACCCTCGTGAATCCGAGGTACGTGAGTCCGATGAGCCCGCAATATACGATTATGGCTATGGTGCTGAAGCGAAGGAGCCTGTTGACGGAGCCGCCGTAAAAGTTTGCGGCGCGCTCGAAGGAGCGGTTAAAAGCGCCGAACACCTTTTTAAGGGCCAGGTTTACGTAAGGCCCTATAAACCATCCGGCGGCGCACCCGGCGGCGAATAGCACGATGCGGACCGCCCAGAGGGCTGCGGTGCTTTCAGAAGTCGCCGCGGGGTCGTAACCGTTTCCGGGTATATGTATTCCGAGAAGTGAGGCAATAGAGCCTGTCAGCAGTGAATATGCCGCGAGGCCGGCGATTACGGCTATACCCACGCGGGGGAGCGGCTCCTGCTTTTCGGCCTCGCTGTCAGGCTTGATTAGCTGCACCGCCCTCGCGGGTGCGAGAGTAAGCGCGTTAATGGCGGACAGGATAGTCGAGACAGCGATCGTGAGTGCGAACTGCTTGTAAAACTGGCCGCTTATGCCGGGGAGGAACGCTGTAGGTATGAATACCGAGCTGAGTACGAGGGTGATCGCGAGCACGGGGCCCGTGATCTCGGCCATTGCTTTTAACGTGGCCTCCCTGGGCTCGAGTCCTTTCGACATCCACCGCTTGATGTTCTCAACGACGACGATCGAGTCGTCCACCACGATGCCGATAGCGAGCACGAGGCCGAACATCGAGAGGTTGTTGAGCGAGAATCCGAAAGCCGACATTACGGCGAACGTGCCGACGAGCGAGACTACCGCGTCTATCATCGGCAGGAGCGCAGCCTTCCAGTCCTGAAGGAAAATGATGACGACTACGAAAACGAGCATAAACGCTATGAAAAGCGTGTGGAACACTTCGTTGATGGATTGCTGTACGAATATCGTCGGGTTGTAAACGATCCTGTATTCGAGTCCCTTGGGGAAGTCCTTGCTGATCCGGGCCATCGTCTTCTCGACGTCCTGCGCGGTGGCGAGCGCGTTTGACCCGGGGAGCTGGAATATGCCGATAGCCTGCGCGGGCTTTCCGTCGAGGTAGCTGTTGACGCCGTAGTCCCTCGCTCCGAGCTCTACTCGCGCCACGTCCTTTATGCGGGTTATTCGCCCGTCTTCGCCCGTCCTGATGACCACGTCGGCGAACTGATCGGCCTCGACGAGCCTCCCAAGGGTGTTGACCGAGAGCTGGTACGCGTTGCCCTGGGGAACAGGGGGCTGTCCTATGACACCCGCCGCGACCTCGACGTTCTGCTCTCTGAGAGACTGCACGACGTCACTCACCGTGAGCCCCATGGAGTATAGCTTCTCGGGGTCGAGCCACACCCTCATGCTGTATTCGCGCGCCCCGAACACCGTAACGTTGCCCACGCCTTGTATGCGGGTAAGGACGTCGTAAACCCTTATCAGCGCGTAGTTGCTTATGTAGAGCTGGTCGTAGGTGTTATCGGGCGAGACGAGGTGGACGACGAGCAGCATGTCGGGGGAGCTTTTCCTGACAGTGACGCCTATGCGCCTCACCTCTTCTGGCAGCCTGGGCTCGGCCACGGCGATCCTGTTCTCGACCAGCACCTGCGCTTTGTCTATATCTGTCCCGAGCTTGAACGTTATCGTGAGCTGCATCTGGCCGTCGCTCGTCGACTGGGAGGACATATAGAGCATGTCCTCGACCCCGTTTATCTCCTGCTCGAGGGGCGTGGCAACGGTCTCCGCGATGACTTCGGGGTTAGCTCCCGGGTAGCTCGTGCGCACGACTATCGTGGGCGGAGTGACCTGCGGGTACTGGCTTACTGGTAGAGTGAAGTATGCGATCAGACCCACAATTACTATCAGGACCGAGAGCACTGTGGCGAATATCGGCCTGTCTACGAAAAACCGGGAGACCATATTACCCTCCAGTCCTGCTTTCCGGCGCCTGTGTGCGGATTCCGGGCATGAGGAAATTCTTATCCTTGACTGCTATCTGTTCTTCGACGGGGCTAACCTTCATCCCGGGCATGGCTCTCTGAAGACCGTTGACTATAATCCGGTCCTCCGGGCCCACGCCGTTTCTTATCACCCTCAACCCGTTCACCCTGGGCCCGAGCGTGACCTGGCGGTACTCGACCGTGCCTTCGGGGTCGACCACCAGGACGAACTTCTGCGACTGGTCGCTGCCGACTGCTTCGTCGGGCAGGAGCAAGGCCTTGTACTGCCCGCTGCCCGTGATCTTCATCCGGGCGAACAGTCCCGGCGTGAGCGTGTTGCCGGGGTTGGGGAACACCCCTCTCCCTCTGATAGTCCCCGTATTCGGGTCGAGCCTGTTGTCTATGAAATCGATGTAGCCCTTGTGCGGGTAACCGGTTTCATTGGAGAGCTCCATGTAGGCCGGGTTTTCCCCAGTCCTGGAGTCGGGCTTCATCCCCTCCTGCTCGAGGTTTGTGTATCTGAGATAGGATTGCTCGTCGGCCTCGAAGTAACAGTAGATCGGGTCGAGTGAAACTATGGTGGTCAGGAGCGTGCCGCCCGTGCCGCCGTTGATAAGGTTCCCGTCCGTGACGTTTTTCCTGCTGATGAGACCGGATATGGGGGCCCTAACCTGCGTGAACTCGACGTCGAGCTCGGCCGCGTTCACGACGGCCTTGGCCTGCTCTACCGTGGCGCGCGCCACCTGCTCGTCAGACGCCCTCGTGTCGGCCTCTTCTTCCGATATCGCCCGTGCGCTCAGGAGGTGCTTCGCGCGCTTGAGATCGTTCTCGGCAAGCGAGAGGCGGGCCTGGGCGAGCCTGAGCTCGGCGCGGGCGCGGTCGAGCTCCGCCTGGTACGGCCTCGGGTCGATCACGAAGAGCAGGTCTCCCTTTTTCACCGTCTGGCCGTCCTTAAAATGTATGGATTCGAGATAGCCGCTTACGCGCGCCCTCACCTCCACCGTATCGACGGCTTCGAGCCGCCCGGTATATTCGTCCCACTCCATCACCTCCTCGACCGCGGGCTTGCTCACCGTCACCTGAGGCGGCGGGGGCGACTGGGGCTGCTGCCCCTCGCACCCGGCAAGCAGAAAGGCGGGGGCCGCGAGAATAAGTAAGATAAAGAGTAAAGCACTGTGTTTAATAGTTAACTTCATCGTATGGATACCCTCGCATCTTGATCTGATGTCCGCATTATCTATCACATGCGGCATCTACAGGTAAATTGAGTGACCGCAAGTAAAATAAGTAAGTACTTACTTACACATTACCAGTCGTCCCCGGAGGTGTCAAGACTATCCTGGATTTATCCCTGGATTTACCGCGACCCGCCGGATACCGTCACCGACTGATAACACCGGGAATCGCCGTGCGGATACAGGAACCGGTGTGATGCGGGATGACAATTTCCCGTTATAAACTATATGATGCCGTGCCGTAAAAGAATGATTCCGCCTGTTTCACTTTAGTGATAAATTAATCCGAGCCTGGACAGGCGCATGGAGCAGAGCTTAAATCGTTGATTTTTGTTTGGCAGCGGGGGGGAGGATTTGAAGCTCCGACCCTCGGTTATGAGAGCGATATTCAGCGCTTGTGCTGAGTTGAATATTTAAGTGTTTGGTTGAAATTTTTTCCTAAATTCAGGATGTTAACTGAGCACCAGATCGTTATTGATTTGTGTCTTTTTTTATCTGTCTTTGCGAGGAACGGTTCTGAACGTGTAACAATTGCGAGCAAGTAAGCAATTGGTCGCTATTGATTGAGTGCAAGACTGCTCATTCCCTAGGGACAATCCGGTGAAGCCAAATTAAACCGGTCGTTATCGGCCGATTGCAAGTACGCTCATTGATTTATGCACAAGGGTCATTCGAGCCAAATTACGCAGTATGCGACCGCGGCAATCTCATCTTTCACGATTTCCGTTGGTGTATTAAGGTGAAAAAGAGCGATAGATGTACTGACATATTCACTGACGCCACCCTGGAGGCGAACAGGCCGGGGTGCAGGGTTCACGATAGGGCCCCATACCCGTTCGGATAGGTAAAAAACGCGGGTTCCTTCCTACTCTCTTGAGAAACCATATGAAAAAGCTAACTTAAAACATTGACCGCTTTCCGGCGGCTCGACATATTCAGGCATAAATCCCCGGACTCGATATATGGACTCAAACTTATTATCTGCTGAGCTCGAGCATTAGCTGCTTCAGGTATTCCGAGCCCGAATCCGCTATCCGGTACCTGATGTCTTTCCATTCATCGATAGGGATTCCTACAAATATATCGACCACTCGGGGATCGAACTGGGAGCCTGAGGCTTCGGTTATCCTCTGAACGGCATCCTCAAATGTAAGGGCCTGCCTGTAACTTCTTCCGGAAGTCATAGCGTCAAGGGCGTCCACAACAGAAAATATCCTCGCGCCGAGCGGTATATCGTCCTTCGACATCCCCGCCGGATACCCTCGTCCGTCGTATCTCTCATGATGGGTATGCACTATCGTTGCCGACTCGTCCAGAAAATCTATGTTCTTGAGCAGCCTATAGCCGAATTCCGCATGCTTTTTCATCAGCTCCCATTCTTCATCGGTGAGCTTGTCCGGTTTGAGCAGGATATGGTCGGGGATACCGATCTTCCCAATATCGTGCAGGAGAGCGCCTTTGGCTATCACCGACAACTCTTCATCGTTCAGCTTCGCATGTTTTCCGAGATTGACCGCGTACTCGGTGACCCTGTATGAGTGATGACCCGTTTCATGCTCCCTCAGGTCGAGCGCGAGTATCATGGCTTCGAGCGTTCCGGAATACGCCCGTACAAGCTCATTCTGCTGCTCCATCAGCGCCTGGGTCGCCTCCTGAACCTTCTCGTTCAAAGTTTCATTGAACCTCTTTGTCTGCTCGAGCAGCTCGATGTTGCTCCTGTGCGTGTCTTCTATGTTCTGCAGCATGTCGTTGAACGAGCCCGCGAGTATGGAAATCTCGTCGGCTTCCCCCACGCTCTTTATTCTGTAGGAGTAATCCCCCTTCTTCACGGTCTTCGTCGCGTTTATCAGCCGCTCTATGGGTTTTGTGATCTTGGCCGGAAATAGTATCGCGATTATTCCGGCGAAAACGAGGGATACGCCGACAATGATCAATACGTACGTGTAATTGTATTTGAGCTGCTCCTCGACCAGCGCTACGGCGCGGTCGACTATCTCTTTGCCGAAACCCGGGTCAGACTCTATCTTATTATCCGGGTTCGAGAACAATTTATAGAGAGTGGAATAGCGCCCTTCGAGATTCGAAGCCGCTTCGTTCAGCCTGTAGACGTTATATATAAACAGGCCCCCGATAATAATCATCAGGATCAGCATGAGGCCGAACCCTAGTCTGATCTGTTTACTGAGCTTCAATTAATTAATCTCCCAACCCTCCATCGAATTAGAAGTAAAAATAATTCTACCTGCCTGAATCTCTGAAAAAAAGATAGGCATAGCTGTGATTTCAAAACTGATAAAGTGGGGGGTGCTGCTCGCTGTATAT
>Ga0187893_10011468_pt1 | contig 12858 bp, 11 predicted proteins | sample MA1701074metaG_FD_139574 | JGI IMG/M metagenome (GOLD analysis project Ga0187893, IMG submission 139574) | White microbial mat communities from a basaltic lava cave in the Kipuka Kanohina Cave System on the Island of Hawaii, USA - MA170107-4 metaG ...
ACGCCATCATCGCCCTCCGTTGCTCCCGCCTCAGCGGTCGCTTCCAAGATTTCTGGGAACGCCGCAACGATGCCAGGAAGGCCGCATGACCTTATTTCATGTCATTTTCTTGTCGTGCGCCCCTCATTCTGCCGGTTGGGCGCGCCTCCCATCGAAAAGCCAGAAGGGCCGCCGTCATCAAACGGACGGTAGAAGCGCGGATCGCTGTTCGGGATCACGCCGAAGGCAAGCTGCGCCAGCACCAGCGGCGTACGCCCGTTCATCGGCATGTTTTCGATTTGCCGCTGATTGATGACTTGCCCGACAGATGCCGTCGAGGTGACCAGCAGCGGGCTTTCCCCGCTCACCGTGATGGCGTCGGCGGTCTGCCCGATGTCCATCTGGATGTCCAGCGACACGCGCTCATTCGCCGACATTCGCAATCCTTCCCGGACGAATCGTTTGAATCCGGAGAATTCCGCGCTCACCGAATAATCGCCCGGAGGCAGAAAGGGCAGCGTATACTGGCCGTCGGCCGTAGATACCGTTTGCGTCCGCGATCCCGTCTCTACCTGCGTGGCGACAATTGCGGCATTGGCGATCACAGCCGCCTGTTGATCGGTCACTCGGCCCGAAATCGTGCCGCGGAATTGCTGCGCGTATGCCGCGCCGGCCAATATGAAGAGAATCAGAGTCCTCATAAATGAGCTCCTCCCTTGGCAAAGATACAGACACACTACACCTTCGCTGGAACGAAAGCACCTATGGTGACGGAGTGGCTTTATTCAGTTCGAATAACCACTTCGGCGGATCAGGCTCATTGGCCAGATCAAATGGCTGCCCCAACGCTACGCTCCAGCGATGCAGCCAGGAAGGTCCGTTGCGTCCGATCCAACGATCCGGCGTGCGGTAAGCAGGATCGTCCATCGCCTGATCGAGCGTCACAAATTGATAGCCGCGGCGTTTCATCGAATCGAGCATCGCAGGGAGGCACTCTGCGTTCAACCCATTGGCATGAATCAGCAGAATCTGTGCAATGTCGCGCCCGAAGTAGAGGCGGGACAGCGCTTCATAATAGTCGAGCACGGTATCCAGGTGAGCCAGGTACGCCGCCCGGACCTTCTCCGCCGAGGCCTTGTCCCCACGATCTTTCAGGCGCCGCCATAAATCGGCGAACCAGTAATCGGCGTGCTCGACGGTGAAAGGAGCGATCGTATAGCCGCGATCAGTCAGGAAATTCTCCAGACCCTCTTTCTTCTCCCTGGTCTCGCCGGCGTGTGTAAATGGATGCCGGAAATAGAATCGCGTGTGACCACGCTGCCGCATCAGCGCCCGTGTGACCACTTCTCCCCGGATCACATCGTCCTGGTAATCGGCCAGCGTGGAGTTGTTCAGGTCTGGATGCGAAAAGGTGTGGTTGCCGAGCGTGTGCCCCGCGTCCAGCCAATTCTCCAGCAGCGACACCCAGGCGTCGCGCTCCCCCGGAATCTGAAGCTGCCTTTCATTGACGAATGCGGTTGTGCCGGCGGCATGCTCCCGGAACGCGGCCAGGGTTCGGGCAGTCACCGCGCGAGCAACGGCTAGGCTGCGCGGGCCTCCCGCCAGCGGAAGATCGTCAACGGTAATAGCCATCCGCTTCTGGGCGGATAGCGGCGCCAGAAGCCCCGTCAGAAGTAGAATCGCGATTATCATCTGCCCCTACCCTTGTATTTTCCGTCATCTGCCATCCCCCGGTAGCGGCGTAGCCGGGAATATCGATTGCCGGCTCTCGCCATTGTTGTAAACTCCGCGCGCCGGGGATTGACGGGACAATTCGTTTGAAGTATATTTAACCATATGGTTAAATATGGTGAGCGGCGCCTGGACCATACCTTCGCCGCTCTTTCCGACCCCACGCGCCGGGCCATGCTGGCGCGCCTGCGAAAAGGGGAAGCAACGGTCGGAGAGCTGGCCAAGCCATTCCGCATTTCGCTCCCGGCCGTTTCCAAACACCTGGGTGTTCTCGAACGGGCCGGGCTCGTCGAACGCAAACGCGACGGACGCACGCATCGCTGCCGGCTACGCGCGGCTCCGCTGGCGGAAGCATCGTTGTGGATCGACCATTATCGCGTCTTCTGGGAGGGTACGCTCGAACGCCTTGGCGGCTTCCTGGAGCAAACCGGCAAAGATCAGAAATAAACAGACAAGGAGTCAATAAGCATGCCAGATGTAATAACCGAACAGCATGTTCTGGAACTGAAACAAACATATCCGTACGCGCCCGACCGCGTATTCGATGCCATGACACGGCCCGAACAGTTGATGAAGTGGTTCGGTCCGGCGGGTTATGAAACGGTAGAGGCCGAAGTAGACCTGCGTGGTGGCGGGCGCTATCGCATCGTCATGCGGAAGGTTCCCGATGGCGCACCCTTCAGCGTTGGCGGCGTCTATCAGGAGGTCGTGCCCAATGAGCGATTGCAATTCACATGGCGATGGAATGGGTCGCACGATGAAGGCATCGAAACGCTGGTAACGATGGAGTTCCACGGCCAGGGCGGCGCAACGGAGCTGGTGTTGCGGCATGAGCGCTTCCCCACATCCGATATGCGCGACCGGCACAATACCGGCTGGTCGAGCGTCCTCGACAGGCTGGCCGAACATTGCAACACTTTGAAGCAAGGAGCATCCCAATGATGAAGAGAGTCACATTGCTGGCCGCGTTGGCGGCGATAGCGCCGCTTTACGGCGCCAAAGGCGGCGACGATACAAACGCCCTGCTCGATCACCTGAGCCGAAGCTCCAAAGCTTTCCTCGCGGAAGTCAGCGGGCTGACGGAGGCGCAGTGGAACTTCAAATCCTCGCCGGATCGATGGTCAATCGCCGAATGCGCCGAACACATTGCCTTGTCGGAGGATTTCCTGCGTGACACCGTGGAGAAGAAAATTCTCACGGCGCCACCCGGCAATCAGAGCCCGGAAGATCGGAGGCAGCTTGACGCGAAAGTCGTCCGGATGGTCACTGACCGGAGCAGCAAGTTCAAGGCGCCCGAACCGGTAGCGCCCACCAGCACGCTGGCGCCGAAAGCGGCGCTTGCGCACTTCAAGCAGAGCCGGAAGAAAACCGCGAATCTGGCCAGGCGCCCCGGCCTGCGCGATCATTCCGGCCCCCATCCGGCGTTCAAAGAGATAGATGCGCACCAGTGGCTGCTGTTTCTCTCCGGCCACACTGATCGGCACACGGCACAAATCCTCGAAGTCAAGGCCGACCCGCGTTTTCCGAAATAGTGGAGTAGCGGAAAAGGGCGATTCCCTTCCCATGCCATTGCAGATCCAGTGGCAAGACGTTGCTGTTCCACCTGAGGTCGTTAGCAAGGTTTGTTCCCCACCCGGCATCGAACACCCAAAGCGGCGTGGAAGGGTGGATATCGAAGCGGGATCTGGCGCTGGCAACGGCGCCGGGGAATCCCTTGGCGGAGAACGACCAGGTCTGCATATAGCAACTCAGGTTGTACCCGCCTAATCGAATGGGAAACGGGGCCTTCCAGACATACATCGGATCGGCATGGTCCTTGCCGAGATAGTATTTCATGATCATACAGGACTGACGATCCAGAAATAGATGTCCATCGGCGGGGATTCGCAGACGCATGTCCTGGAGCACGGAAGTCATTGCGGCTTTTTCGTAATCCGTGCCCGGGAAATACCAGGCGTTGCGGGCGTTTATGGACCAGATCGGGGTTAGCACAACGCCGAGAACAAGCACGGGTAGCACTCGCCGGCTCATGATTCTGGAAAGAGCATAGGAGGCGCCAATGACCATGAAGTTTGCCGCAACAATGCTGTGCCGCGATGCGCCATAAGGCGCGATATTGGCAATAGACGCGATCGAGGCCAGTGCCGCCGGCACAACTAGCATCCATCCCGCCACGGGCGCCTCGGGTCCTGCCCGGCGAAGGTGTTGGAAAAGCAATAGCGCCAACGCGGCTGCAAACAGCAGTGCGGCGATGGGGCTGGCTTCTCTGTAATAGAGGACGTACTCAAACACGGAAAATGTCGATTCCACGACGAATGTGGGGATGCTCTCTTCGGGTCCCATAAAGGAAGCCTTGAGCCAGGTGGTGGCGGCGTTGTCAAAACCGGTAGCTCTGGCGAACCGGACATGCTTGAAATACAGCAGGGCGCCGAGAACTGCTGAAGGCAATTGCAGGGCGGCCCAGATCACACCCATCCGGAGCGGCAGTTGACGGCGAAGGAATCGGATGAACGCGTAGAGGTGCGCCGCCAGGATAAACCAAATCGATGAGTAGCTGTTGAGCACGGACAGACACAGGATCAGGCTGTAGAGCGCGAAAAGCCGGACCGAGTTTCGCGCAAATGCCAGCTCGAGCGTATAAAGAGCGGCTGCCATCAGAAACAGCAGCGCCGCGTAGGTGCGGATTTCGACGCCGAGCGTCATTACAGCGGGTGAGAAGGCCAGGACGATCAGAGCCGTCAACGCCGCCGAGGCGTTGAACCGCAATTTCACCCATTTATATAAAAGCCAGAGATAGCCGGCGGCACACAGCAATGAGGGGAGGCGCAACGAAAACTCAGAATTCCCGAATAAAACACGCCAAAAATGCAGGGAAACAAGATATAGCGGCGGGTGTATGTGTTCGGGGATGGTGCTGTTTTCGTAGGTTTGCCGCCAACTGTCCATGTTGGCCCAGAGCGCATTCATCGCCTCATCGCCGTTCAGAAACCTGTTCGCGGCCAGCCAGGCTCCGCATAGAAAGGCAAGCGCAATAATGAGCAAGGCGGCATGATCGGCGTGTGCCGCGGCCCCGTTCTCGGCCCGGGAAAACAACAGGATCAGGGGCCGGTCTTTGTTCTTTTGCTTGACGGCAATTTCAGGGTTCCTCATTGATAGCTAGCGGTCTCCAAAGCTGGTTAAGCGCGTCCAAGCGTTCCTCCATGGAAAAAATGGGAAAGCCAAGGAACGGCTTTCCCAAGTTTATACGGATGGTTCGATCAGAAGTTGGACGGCGCCTGAGAAAAGCTTGGAAGATGAGGATCAGGCAGCTTTTTCCTCAGGGATTTCGGCTGACGGTCGATCTTTCTTAATGCGAATGGGAACCACGCTGGCGGTCAACCCGGGCGCAGCGGATGGCCGCATTGGAACCAGCGTGATTGGATTTTCCCGCCGGACGCTGCCGTTGAAATACTCATCGAGCGGAAACAGGGCGTAGGGTTCGAGGTCGCGAAACGTCCGCCCGAGTTTCTGCTCGATGCGGTAAATCATGTGGTAAAAATTGCCGCGATCCATTCCCAGCCGGGTGCAGCAGAGCCTCCAGCCGGCGCCCAGCAGATAATGGAAGCGGAAGGCTTTCCATTCCAATTCATCCAAAGTTCGCTTGCTCACCAGATAGAAATCCGCCGCGAACTCTTCGCTTTTTCGGCCCCAAACGTACCGGCGTTGCCGGCCGGTACCGACGTCAAGACTCACTTTCGTAATCGCTTTCTCCTGAGTAGCACATTCAATGAACCGGTTGTAGCAAATCCGGAATATCGAGCGAAACACGCAGTTGCAGGGATTCCTCCTGCTTCGAAGCCCAAGCCGCATTCCAAGTCCTTGGCAATGCGCGCAGTCCGTTAGGGCCAGAGCTATCGTATCAGTCCGTGACCAGACTTTCATTTTGGGTGCAAACCTCTCTATTTAAGCGGAACTCGTGACAGAGGGCGCCGGGCATTGGTGCCTCGGCTCCTCCCAATCCGGAACCGCATTCCGGCTCTTCCCGACGGCGACCAACGCCTCGTGAAGGCCGCTTGTTACCTCCTATAGTATCCATTCCCCACAATTAGTCAAGGTTTTTTGTGAAATTTATTGAGAAATAGTACACATATGTCGCACTATTTCAAATTAACTAATTGATTATTAAGGACATGGATCTCCGATAAATATACCGCCAATACCCGCTTTGGGGGGTGCGGAGCAGGCTCCGGCATCCCGTCAGCGGGCGCGCGCGGGATTTTCCGCGATGCGGATCATTTCCGCCATGGCGCGATCCGACATCCGGTGGTTCTCCGCCCCCTGGCCATGGTGTGTTTCCAGCCCGTACAGACCCGTGTAGCCATCGGCCTCGAGGCGGTTGATTATGGCCGGCCAGTCGAGCGTTACCGGGCCCAAAAAACCCTCGGCCTTGATCTGCACGTTGCCGATTCGCGCGCGCGGAAGCTTGAGATAGCCGCCGGGGAAAACGTCGGGCTCCAGATTCCGCATATTCTGCGGATCCCAGTTGATGCCGATAGCGGGCGACGGCAGCCCTCGCAGCAGATCGCGCATCTCCTCGCTGGTGGCGACATTGGTGGCATGCTCGGTTTCGATTAGAATGCGGCAGCCCTCTTTCCGCGCGATCCGGCCCATGGCTCCAAGCAGGTCCGTCAGTTGCGGAAAGAGCGTCCGTGGATCCCGAACCCGCCAGAACGTGAAGCTGCGCAGTTGCGAAGCGCCAAGAGCCTGCGTGGTGGCGATCGCCCGGCGCAGGCGCTCGTCACGCTGTTGGTACAGCAGCTCTGGCGTAAGCTTGAGGCGGGCATACAGACGGTCATACCATTCTTCAGTCTGAATGGGCGTGGTTCCCGGAAGGGTGTATTTCAGCAAGGCGCTGTTGAAGAAGGAGACCCCAATGCCCTCGGCTTTGAGCCGCCGGGCGATGGATTGAACCTCGGTCAGAGGCAAGCTGTCAAAAAAGACCGGATTGCGGTCGACGAGAAGGGCGCGCATCTCCAGCCATCGCAGCCGGTGGCGGTGAACGAAGCGGATCCAGTCCTCGATCGTATCGCCTGCCTCATCGGCAATGATGCTCAGACGGGACCGGTCGAGCGGTTTTGCGGCCAGGGGAAGCGCGCCCATTACGGCCGCCAGAAATCGTCCGCGAGTCATGGCATTGTCCTCGATTCACTGCGTTCCACGCCGGCCACTGAAACCACTCCGGCCTGGTTTCTCAAATAAACAGTAACGCGATGGGGATTTTGGCCGGCCTCGATCTCGGCGGCAACAAACCCGCCCGGGACCAAATCTGGAATGCGGGCGCCGGCGGCCCCTGCGATGGGCGTCTTTCGCTCCGTCTGGTTGTCAAAGCCATACCAGCGGAATCGATACTGGCGAGGCGGCGCCAACCGGTGCGTCAACGCCAGGTCCTCGAAAACCACCGCACCGTCCTTCACTTCGAACCGGTCGAGCGGAAGGATCTGGTTGAAGTAAGTCCGGCCGATTTTGTTGCGGCGCTCGATCAGGCAGCGGGTAAGCCACTCGACGGCGCGCGGATCGCTGTATTGGCCCGTACGGACTATGGCGGCAATCTCTTCATCGGTAAAACGCATCACTTGTTTGGCCGCCCAGAAATTATCCTCCGGGAGCCGGTTCAGAAAAGCCGGATTGGGATACTCCGGCTTAAACTTTTCCGGATCGAACCTTTCCCACTCAAACCGTCCGACCGAGGGGATGTCGGGAAATTCGGCTCTTGCCCATGCAGGCGCCCAAATTCCGAGCGTGAAGATTTCCTTAAGCGCCGGCTTCCACGAAAAAAGATGCTCGTTGCCCGAGCGGGCGCTGTTGGCCTTAGTGCTCGCGCTTCCCAGTATTGAGCCGAAGTCGATCAAATAGTGCCGCACATAGCGGAGATTCTCCTCATCAACGAGCATGTCCAGGGAGTTAATCGAGCGGGAATCGTCATGGCCCAGCCAGGCGCAAAACACGAACAGGCCACGCAGATCCCGGCGGTGCTCATGCGGGACGATATCGTTGGGATCATCCCTTCGAACACCGTAAAAGCGGCGCTCGCCCACGGGCCGGCCACTGAGAAAGAGGCTCACGGCGCCTCGAAAATTGCCGCTTTCATCGCGAGCCACGCTGTGCATTACGTCACTCACGTCCTTCGACGTCATCAGCCGCTTCTTTCCGAAACGGTCAATAAAGGTGGTCTTGGGATCGAGCGAAAGCCGGTCTGGTGGAAATCGCACAATATAATACTCGGGGACGTGGTAGCCGAGTGCGTGAAAAAACCGCGATCCGATAACGTCCGCCGCTGTCGCCATCTCGCTATGGAAGGGCGGATCGAACTTGAGAAGATAACGCGATCCGCGCGAGTCGACGATCGTGAACCCCGGCGTTACGCCTTGCGTCTTGGCGCCGACAATGCGCCATTCTCCTTCCACCGAAGGCGGCAGCGGCTGATCCGGTCCGCGAAGCAAATCGGCCAGCGCCATGCGATTTCTGCCGTGCCGGTTGACGTACCATGCCCCGTCGGGCACCTCCCCCAGCGTGTTGACCCCGCGCGCGGGAATCCGCCGGCCGGGTGTGTTTTTCTCGCCCGGCGTGGCCAGGGTGTGATGAAAGAAATCGTAATAATCGCTGACCTTTCGACTCCTCAGAGTTTCAACGCGCAATGGGGGCGGCTCGCGCCAGAGCGGGTCGTCATCATAAAACTTCTGCGCGCCGGCCGAAGTGGCGGCAACGGCAATCAGCAGCGGCAGCGCGAATGTCATGGCTAGAAAACGTTATTGAACTTGACCCAGGCCTGAAAGCCTTCGTGGCTGAAACCGAAATCGAGGCGCAGAAATACGCCGTTGTTTACGTTGAACCGGAATCCGAACCCCGCGCTCGCTTCCAGATCGCGCAGGTTCCAGCGCCCGCGGCCCGAGGTCACTTTCCCGGCATCCACAAACAAGGCCATATCGAGACCGGTGAACGACTCCCAGCGATATTCGGCATTGAGCACCATCGCATTATCGTCATAGAAACGAAATGGGCGGAAGCCGCGCAGATCGTCCGAGCCGCCGATGGTGGGCTGAAGATAAAATGGCACCCGCTTCCCGCCGGCCGCGTCCGTGATGGTGTTTCGCGCGCGCAGGGCGATCACGCGGCGCTTGTTAAAGAAGGAGATGTATTGCTGCAACTCGAAATCAACGCGCCGGAAATCGTGCAGCCCCAGCCGGCGATCCGAATAGCCGGTCAGCTTCACCAGATAGTTACCGCCCCGGCGAGGCCCCGCCGGGTTGTCGCGCCAGTCGAGCTGGGCCATGATCCCGCCCCGAAGGAAATCCGTCTGGCGGTCGATGCCTGCCGCCTGCCGAGCGTTGTAGACGCGCTCGGCGGAAACGAATCGCTCATCGGCTCCGGGCCCCACGTTAACCTCAAGGTATCCACCAGCGCCTTCCAAGCGAAGCGGTCCCACGGGGCGCCAGACAAGCGTGGCGTTATACGATGTATCCTCCAGACGGAAGTTGCTCCGGCCGGTCTTTGACGAATCGGGTCCGGGGCCGTAGTAATTCAGCCCGGCGAAGATGCGATGTTCCGCCAGAAGGCCCAAAGAAACGCGGTTGGAAGCCAGCTTTGGCGCCTTCAATTCAAGAGCGTAGAGTTGCCAGGCCGAAAAAGAGGATCGCGCCGATCCGCGAAACTCCACATTTCCTTTGGCCCAATCGCGCCGGTAGTACTCCGGGCCCAAGGCGAAGCCGGAGCCCGTGGCCAGACCGCCGAAATTGAGGCGGAAGCCGGAAATGCCGGCCGTTATGCGCTCCAGGACTTTCTCCTTCTGAAGGTAGGACAGCGCCCGCTCGACGCCGTTCACGGGCTCATCGGCCAGGCTGCCCGCCTTTTCACGCCTGGCGTTGGTTATCTGTCCGGCGCGGGAGGATTGCGCGGAAGCCAAAGCCGGAAAGAAAAGCAGCACGAAGACAGTACACAAGAAACGCATTCGAATTCGAGATCTGCCGCGCCGCACAGGCCCGGCTTGAATTCCCCGGTCCTACTTGGTCTCTTTGGCCAGCCTCACGCGGGCCTTCTCCAACTTCTTCTGGACCTTGGCTACTTCATTTGGATCATGCTCGCTGGCCGGTGTCGATTCCCATTCCTTTACCGAGCGTTCCCACTGGCTGATGGCCTCCTTAAGCTTGCCCTGCTGAAGGAAGACATCGCCCAGATGGTCGTGCACGGTGGGGTCGCGCGAAGTCTTCTCGATCGCGCGCGCGAGGTAATCCGCGGCCTCTTCGAGTTTGTTCATCCGGAAGTAGACCCAGCCCAGGCTGTCCAGGTAGGCGCCGTTCTGCGGATCCAGATCGAGAGCCTTGCGGATCAGATCATAGGCTTCCGTCAGGCGCACATTGCGGTCCGCAAGCATGTAGCCGAGATAATTGAGAGCGGAGCTGCTATTGGGATTGGAAGCGAGCACCTTGCGGAATTCCGCTTCAGCCTGATCGTGCTTCTTCATCTTTTCATACATGGCGCCACGCATGAAATAGATGCCTTCCTTCTCTTCCTTATCCTCGGAGAGCTTTTCCGCCTCATCGAGCGCCTTGCCCATCTCCCCGTGGTTCTTCGTGCGCTCATAGACTTGCGCCAGCGTGAGCCAAGCCTCACGATCTTTCTTTTCCTTCACCAGATCCTTGGCAACCCGTTCCGCCTCGGCGCTCTTGCCGGAGTCGGCCGCGATATAGGAGTACATCGCTTGAACGTTGCGGTCTTTGGAATGTTTTTGCAAAGCTGCTTTGGCTTCTTCAAACGCCTTCGGGATTTCACGGGCCAGCCGGTACGTTTCGATGATGTGAACGCTGGCTCGCGGGCCCTGTTCTTCGTCAAGCTGCAGCATTTGCCGAAACGCGTCAACCGCGTTGTCGTACTGTTCGGCGGAACGGTACAGATAGCCCAACCGTTCGAGCAGGATGACGCGATTAGCCTTCTCGCCCGCGGAATAGTTCCGGCGGGTGGAGGCGCCCAGCAGACCCTTGAGGGTTTCAATCGCTTCCTGTGGCTTTCCTTCCGCTTCCAGCAGCCCGATTTCGTTGTAGCGGATTTCGACGTTACCGGGATCGATTTCAACCGCTTTTTTCGAAGCTTCCCTGGCCTTGTCCCACTGCCGTTTTTGACGTTGAATCTGTGAAATCCTTAGCCACGAGGCCGCGTCGCGATTATCCTCGCCTACCAGCTTTTCGAAGATCTCGAGCGCTTCATCATATTTTTCCGATAAGAACAGATTCTGCGCCAGACCGCGCTTGATCTCGGCGTTCTGCGGGGCCATCTCGATGGCCTTGCGCAGAGTGGCCGCGGCGCTTGCGTGGTCCCGCAACTGTTCATAGGTTGCCGCCAGCGCGGCCAGCGTCCGAACGGACGGGTTCTTGTCCGTCACTTTCTTAAGCAGCTCGGATGCGGACTTGGTATCTCCGACGTCGGCGTAAACCATGGCCAGCCCTGTGAGCGCCTCTTCGTTGTCCGGATCGTTTTCAAGCGCTTTCTTGTACGCTCTCTCCGATTCTGAAGAGTTCTGCGCCACTTTTTGCAGGCGGCCGAGCATCACCCATGTCGTCGTATCCTTGGGATCCTTCTCAGCGATCTTCGCGTACTGCTCGATCGCCCGTTTCAGCATCTCTTCATTAACACGGTTCTGCTGCGTATCACCGATGAGCCGCGTGTAGAGCCGGCCTAGCAGACGGCGAAGATTGAGATCGTTCGGATTCTGCTTCAGCCCCTCCTCAGTCTCGACCACTGCATCGCGGATTTTTCCGCCCTGGATGTAGATGTCGGCCAACTCCTCCACGAGCAGCGTGGAAGTGGGGTCCGCTTTTATAGCCTGACGGTAGTGCTCAATCGCCTTGTTGAAGTACTCGCCTCGATTTCCGTAATTGCTGGCCAGCTCCGAATAGAGATGGCCCATGGAGAAGTGATAATAGGCGGCGGCTTTGTCCGGCGGTTTGGAGGCGGCAGAGCCGGTGTCTTGCGCGAACAGCCCGGTTACGGCACAAAGGAACGTCAAAAAGGTCAGGAAGACTCTTCGTTTCATTTCGGCTAGACTTTCTTCGTTCCCCCGAGTAGCTTGCTGGAAGGGGAAGAAATCCCTCAATTATGAGTATAACGCCGGGAACCGGTGTTGCGTGCTGCCTTTAGCTGGCGGGCAAAACTGCCGGAGCAATCGACGCTTACCCCGTCCAGTTCCAGCCATTGCGCCAAGGCGCGCAGCTCAGCGGCAAGGGATTCGGAAACCAGCTTCGGATCCGCGCCGGACTCAATATGGGCGGCGAGCACAACCAACAGCCGCATCTCCCGGTTCGCCTTCAGATCGACGCGAGCCACCAGTCGATCGCCCATCAGAAACGGCAATACATAACATCCCCAACGCCGCTTCCGAGCCGGCACGAAGATCTCGAAGCAGTGCTCGAAATTAAACAGGCGCAGGGCGCGGGGCCTGTACCAGATGAGCGGATCAAAAGGCGACAGCAGCGCGCGGCAATCGGCGCGTCCACCAATGGGCGCCTTAGGATGAAGATAGGCATCTTGCCGCCATCCTTCGACGCGCACCGGATGCAGTTGTCCGTCATCCACGAGTTCCGCGATGCGCACCCTGGATTCCCGCACCGGCATGCGGTAATAGTCGGCCAGATCGGCGGCGGCCGCCACACCCAGCGCCTGGGCCGCCTGGAGCAGCAGCAACCGCTCGGACGCCTCTTTGCTAACTGCAAGGCCATACAGGTCCTTTGGAATGACACGCTCGGCCAGGTCATAGACCCGCGCGAAGCTGGGCAGACGCGAGGCGACGGCCAGAAGGCCTCTGCCGAAATGAGCCTCAAGCACTGCTCGTACCGTGCCGACCCAGGCGCCGGGAATTCTGCGTGATACACCCTCCGGCTCCGGCAGTTCGGCAGCCGTAAGAGGGCCTCGCAGTCGAAGCTGGTCGAGCACCCACGCCGAGTAATCGGCATGCCGCTCGAGAAACGTCTCAAAGCCGTAGGGGCGCACCCGGTGCGTCTCTCTGCGAGAAGCTAGCAGCGGCCAGGTTTCCATCGGCACAATCGATGCTTCGTGCGCCCACTGTTCGGTGAAGTCGCGCCGCTGATACACGACCTCGTCGAGTAGCCCTCTTTCATAGCT
>Ga0187893_10011469_pt1 | contig 12858 bp, 7 predicted proteins | sample MA1701074metaG_FD_139574 | JGI IMG/M metagenome (GOLD analysis project Ga0187893, IMG submission 139574) | White microbial mat communities from a basaltic lava cave in the Kipuka Kanohina Cave System on the Island of Hawaii, USA - MA170107-4 metaG ...
AAAAGCGACTTTTTGAGGGATCCTTAGGGTTTTCATGAAAGGTAATCGTGATAGCATGTCCACTATCCATATTTTGCCCCTGAAAGGCAAGCATCGCACACCCGCGAAACCTATTCTGAAATTCAGGATCTTGAAACCACGCTCTCAATGTATTTTTCATCTGCTTGGCGCCTTTCAGATTTTCGACAGCATTGATATCTTCAAAATGCGCGTACTCTGAAATGCCCGTATAATAGGCTGCAGCTAAAGTACTTTTTGCTTGTAAGACGCGATCTGAGGCGCTAATTTCATTTACATTCAGGCGACGTATGGCCTCTGCAATTGTAGAGGAAGGCTCTCCATTGAATTGCTCTTTTGCCCAACGTCGAGATAGGGCATTGCAAACTCCTTCTCCTAACGCTTCATTTGGATCGCGAAAGCCCTGCATCATCTCCCAAGAGAGGTACTTTTGCCATTTGCGATAAAACTCTATGGGAGGCATCACCTTGTCTTTTACAAACTGATCCAGGCGCGTCTTTATTTTTTCTTCAGAAAATTCGCGCAAGACCTTCCGTTGATCTTTAAATGGTAAATTGCCCTCGAGAAGTTTTGGCCCGCACTTTTCCACAAATTTATTAAGCATCTCGTGACGAATTTCGAGAAATTGACCCCATATTTGCCCCACAAAAGCTTCTTTTGCCAGGGGTGGTAAATCCCGTATCGCTGGGTCTTGCATCAGTTGCTTATGCTGCTTCTCTACCAGGTGATAGAGCGCATTTGATCGCTCATAAAGCGCTTGCATTGTCTGAATGATGAGGAGCCTACTGTTTACAGGCACATTGTGGGCTTCGGCACATCCATAAATCTTCTGTCTCTCAATTTCCATTAGTAACTCAACGGGATTCATCCGCACGCACTCAGCACCTGAAAAAAAGGTTTCCAACCGTTTTGCAAGCAATTGCACGATCTCATTTTTGGAGGGCACATCTTTGCCACTCAGAGCCGAAAGCCTTTCCAAATAGGCTTTTAAGAAGAGATCGGAGGAATCAGTCCAAGAGTGTAGCTTTCTCAACTCTTGCTGCATGATCACTTTGTTGGTGACTTGATTGAGCCAGGCAGATCTCACTTCTGGGGAAAGTGTCAAAAGCACATTTTTATCGAAGGTGTAAAACCAATGGTTTTGAGAACTAAAAATAAGCTTTCCATCCATTCCAACAACAACTAGCCCTTCGCTGACATCAGCTAGGAGTTTTTTTTCATTCCGTGCAAAGGATTCATCGAGAGTAGGGACGTCGTGACTTAATTTTTTCTTTGCAAGTTCTGGTTTTAAGATCACCCCAGCAGTGGCCTGAGTGCGATCTGAGAGAAGCCTGACATGGTCTCTGAAGGTTGTAAAAAGGTTGCGCCTCTTCATCTCGATTTTCGAACTCTTGAAAAAAGCGTGCGCATTATGGTCTTTGATTAAAGGGTCCAAACTGCGAGCTGAATCCAGTATCGCCCTCTGTTTGGCCGATGAGATGGCCGTACTTTCCAGTTTTTTTAAAAAAGCCTCTGACTGCAAATAGGCAACGAGCTTTGAGAGTTTGAACTCACCCCAGCCAAAGCGCTTAGCTATTATATCGCCAATTCCCAGCTCATCATCTTTTACTACCTTGAGGACAGGTTGATTGCCCAGTTTGGTGAGCGTGAGGTGCGGCAGGGCTTTATTTGCAACTTTTGCCTCCTGCACGAGCTTTGAGTATATTTCAAGCTCCGAAAGACTTCTTTTGAAAGCATCATCAAAAGTAAATGACATAGAGCCATCCTACAGTGCCGCAATTGCCGCAGCGAGGCGGGCGATTGGCACTCGATAGGGGGAACAGGAGACATAGTCAAGGTCGATGGAGTGGCAAAAGGCGACAGAATTGGGCTCGCCGCCATGCTCTCCGCAGATGCCGCACTTTAGATCGGGTCTGGTTTTGTGGCCAAGCTCGAGGGCAATTTTCATGAGCTGACCAACGCCACTTCGATCGAGCACCTGAAAGGGATCATCTTCGAGTATGTGCAGGGTTTCGTCTGGTACTTGCGGGTTTTGGATTCCCTTTACATAGATGGGTACAAACTTGGCGCTGTCGTCGCGGCTGATGCCAAAGGTGGTTTGCGTAAGGTCGTTTGTGCCAAAGCTAAAAAATTCTGCATGTTTGGCGATGATATCGGCCAAAAGTGCCGCTCGAGGAAGCTCAATCATCGTGCCCACTTTGTAGGGAACCTGAGTCTTATGCTCTAAAAAGACCTTTTGGGCTGTTGTATCGATTAGCCCCTTTTGATGCACGAGCTCGCCTTCAATGCCAACCAATGGCACCATGATCTCAGGATGAACTTCAACTCCTTCTCGCATCACTTCAATCGCCGCTTCCAAAATTGCTCTGGTTTGCATCTGGGTCACTTCTGGAATCGTTATTCCTAAGCGGCAGCCTCGATGGCCCAGCATGGGGTTTTGCTCCGTGAGCGTCGCCCGTATTTTGGCCAGTTCAATGCTCGAGACTCCCATGGTATTGGCCAAAGTCTCAAGTTCGTCGTCGCTGTGGGGCATAAACTCATGCAGGGGAGGATCTAAGAGACGTATCGTCACTGGTAGCCCCTCCATGGCCCTAAAAATGCCGATGAAGTCGCTTTTTTGATGGCTCAGCAGGCGATCGATCGCCTTTTTTCTTTCGTCGGGATGCGTGCTGAAGAACATGCAGCGCACATCGTTTAAGCGAAGTGGATGCATAAACATGTGCTCAGTGCGACAAAGGCCAATGCCTGTTGCCCCAAAGGCATGTGCCACAGCGCTATCATAGGGCGTATCTGCATTGGCAAAGACATCGAGCACGCGATACTTATCGGCAAGCTGCATCAGGCGGTGATAGTGTTGGAATATAAGACTTTCTTGCGGCTGTTTGGTCTTTTCCACAAGGACCTGCACCACTTCAGAAGGACTTGTAGGAAGGGCCGAGAAATAGACCTCTCCCGTCATTCCATCAATTGAAATGGGGTCGCCTTCGTGAATTGTTAAATTACTGCCAGAGAGAGTTTTTGCCGATTCATTGAGAAAAAGCGCCCCACAACCAACTACACATGGCTTTCCCATGCCACGAGCCACAACAGCCGCATGACTAGTGCTTCCTCCGCGAATGGTCAAGATGCCTTCTGCCGCGACCATGCCAGGAAAGTCTGATGGATTTGCCTCTTCGCGAACAAGGATGGTGCGTATGCCATTGTTTTTGTACTCTACGGCCTTATCCGAACTAAAAACAGCTTTGCCAGAGGCCGCTCCTGGGCCTGCATTTAGCCCTTTGGCAACGAGCTTCTCTTTGGCCTGGCTTTTGGCTGTATGATCAAAGACTGGGGCCAAAAGCTGCACTAATTGATTTGGTTGCACCTGTCTTAATGCTGTTGCCTCATCAATCAATCCCTCTTGCAGCATCTCTACGGCAATTCTCACAGCCGCAAAACCAGTGCGCTTTCCGGAGCGCGTCTGCAAAATGTAGAGTTTTTTGTCGTCGATCGTAAATTCGATGTCCTGCATGTCTTTGTAGTACTTTTCCAACCTCTTCACAATCTCGTGCAGCTGGTTGTAGACATCTGGCATCAACTCTTCGAGACTCTCGAGTTTTGATTTGCTTTTTTCTTTCTGAATTTTATTGATGGGATGCGGCGTCCTTATTCCCGCTACAACCTCTTCTCCTTGAGCATTTATGAGAAACTCTCCATAGAAGTGATTTTCACCGCTTGCCGGATCGCGGGTAAAACAGACGCCTGTTGCCGATTGATTGTTTTTGTTGCCAAAGACCATCACCTGCACCATGACGGCAGTGCCCCAATCGTCTGGAATGTGATTCAACTCGCGATAGAGTGTTGCCCGTTCAGAATCCCAGCTCTCAAACACCGCCTTGATTGACATAAATAGCTGTTGTTCAACAGCTTGTGGAAACTGCCGATTTGTATGTTGCTCAAAGAGCTTTTTGAAGATGGTGCAGGCCTCTTTCAAGGCATTGACGCTGAGCTCCGAATCCTCTTGCACCTTCTCTTGGATCTTCAACACTTCAAAGGCCTTTTCAAAGTGCTTGCGACTCACACCAAAGACAATGTCTGAAAACATCATGATGAAACGCCTGTAGGAATCGTAGGCAAGATGTGGGTTATTCATCATCTGGCCAAAGCCCTCTACAGAGGCGTCGTTGAGCCCTAAGTTCAATATGGTATCCATCATCCCCGGCATCGAGACGCGCGCACCTGATCTTACAGAGACGAGCAAAGGCCTTGAGGTGCTGCCAAACTGGCGATCGGTGAGCTCTTCCAATGTGGCCATCGTGGCCTTCACTTCAGCTTCAAGCCCCTGAGGAAATTGCTTTTCGTGATGGCGATAGTCGTTGCAGGCAGTCGTGGTGATGATAAATCCGGGAGGAACAGGCAAGCCAATCGAAGCCATTTCGGCACAGCCCTTGCCCTTTCCACCCAAAATGGCAGAATCGAGCAGCGGAGGGGCCAGTTCAGTCGCAAAGGGATAGACAAATTTCGTCGTGGCTATGGTTTTTGCATCGGATCGTAGTGTCGCCATTTTTCTTCTCCCTAGATAGTGCTCTCTAAACGGCACTATGCCCAAGGAGGAAATTTGTGAAAATAAATTTTTAATTTATAGATTTTTAGCTTTGTAGCGTTATTTACCATCTAGGCTAAATAACGCTCGTGGCAAAGGAAAAGTAGGGATGCCATTTATTTGGCCTTGCTCATTGGTTTTTGTAAGTAAGAGGCTATTTCTGTACTTTGCCAGTTGCTTGAGGTCCTTGGAACGCAGCTGATTCGTCCACTTCACTTCTACAGGCCAAAAAGTATTGGCGTTGAGATAGGCAATATCAACTTCCCCTTCACCTTTGATATAGTAGGTAGGATAGTATCGGCGATAGTGTGTTACAGTACATGCCTCGACCTGCTGTGCACAGCTTTCAGGATTACTAAGGAGGGGTTTGATTTGCTTTTCATATGCGTTCCTGTCTGGATAAATCCAGGCATACAGTGCATGGTAAATAAAAGGATCTGTAAAATAAATCTTACGAGCTTTTTTAGGGGCACCAGATAACTCATCTTCTATGAGCGCCTTTTGCACAAATACCGCATCCATTTCTTCGAGTAGCGATACATAATCAATAATGGTTTGAGGATGATCAATCGATTGATCCTTTGACAAAGAAATCCATGTCACCTGAGATGTATATCTTTTAAGGATGGCAAGAATAATTTCTCGCAAGTAGTGTTCGTGCTTTCCTCTCTTGAGCATATCCCCACGTATCCAATCCGAATAGGTCGTGAGCGTAGCATCCGAAATGGCATTATTTTGAGCCATATCGTTTATAGCAGTCATGAACCCACCATGGATGAGATATGATTGAAATTCTTTATAAAGCATATCGTCTGTCGCGTCGTCAGAAGATCGTAAGTTGCATTTTAAAAAAACAACCTCGCGAAAAGAGAGCGGGTAAAAATGAAAATCAACAATTGCCGATCTGCCTCTTCTCCCTGGAAATCGCATGCGAGCTTCTTTGATAAAACTCGTATCTGAACCGCTTAAAAACAGCACTGTTTGATCTAACATGCCCGCGTCAGCAGCGTATTTGATTGTTTTATCCCAGTCTTGAATGTAATTCACTTCGTCCAAAATAAGGTATTTTAGCCTCTCTTGAGGCATGCTATCCAACTGGCGTTGCAAGAGATGCAGCAGTGTAAATTGGTCGCTGATTAATTCTCCTGAAAGAAAAGCGATGCACGCAGGATCAATGGGTTTATGAAGAAGTTCCAACATCCACTGTTTGAGCAAAGTGGTTTTACCAATTTGGCGGCCTCCCGAAAGCGTATAAATACCAGGAATGTCTACCGGAAATTCTGTAATTAGCTTAGAACGAAACACATAGGGTTGTTTCTTAAGGTAACGCAATTGTGGATCGCCATTCTCAAACTCTTTGGGATCGATCTGATGGGTATTGTGATGTAAAAACCTGGGATCCATATTTATTCATTCCCCATTGACTAAACTTAGTCAATCATAAAATGGATTATTCTGTCAATGGACTTATGAACGGGGCCGGATCCTGCGATTCGCGCGATTAAAAAACCCTTTTCCAGTTCGTTGGAAATAGTTCGCATTCTTGGACATAGAAAATCGCACGAATCGCAGGATCCGGCCCCCTTCACAATGATCTTTTTTTAATGATCTTTGCAGGGCGCATCGATTTTATTTACACGATATAGGTTAATATTTCTAAAGCCGGGGTTTGTTTCGCATACACCCGTATTTGAAGCTCCTCCGGTTATAAACCATTCCCCCTTTTCACTGAAGTTGAATGGGTTGAAAACATTAAATGTCGGGAAAACAATGGTACTTGCCGATGAAGATATACTTGCATCAGCGCGTTTTGTTTTAGCACATTTATCTTTACAAATCTGAACACATCTAAAACTTGCAACAGCTCCGGTTACTCCAGCCACTCCAGGGGGAGTTTGACTTACAAGAAGGCATTTATTATTTGGATGGAAAGTTATGCCGCGAGTAGCCTCTGCAGGAAGCGTTTCACTATATATAAGATTTAATTTCTTACAAGAAAACGAATATAATCGTAGATTGGCAGTGTCACCGGGAATAAACGTCTGACGCGCAGCTACCAGATCTTCAGGGAACACAGATGGCGCATCGAGTGAATCAAAAGCCTGTCTTCCTCCCGTTGCAATAAGCACTTCACCACAACAACCAGAAGTTATAGCAGGTATATTTGCAAACGACGGTAATGGTGCGGTATCTACAGAAATTATCTCTCCTTTTTTGAATTTAAATACATGTAACGTGGCAAAACCTACATCAAAATCGACAGTTGCAAGAGAAAAATACAACTGACACTTATGTTTGTCTTTAAGAGTGAACCAGCGCGGACCATTAGTAAGCCCTGGAACAGTTGTAGTATCAACTGTTTGTAAAGTTTGAGTATCGATAACCCTAATTAAGGTCACTGGTGGAGCAAGAGACACTAAATAGGTCACAGCCAAAAATTTTCCATCAGCGCTTATTGCAGCTTCAAGACTCGCATCATCTGCATAATCATTAAAAATAACTTGCTGACCTGTAAAATTCAAATCAGAATCATATTTTCTCAGTCTTATGCTAGTTGCATTGTCTGAATCCAATAGGAAAAGGTTATTAAAAGATGGAGCGGCAACTGCCAAACCCTCAGCTGGAAAAGATGCATCATAAAGCACTGTGTTAAGTGACGTTAATGTGCCATTATTATTAGCAAAGAGCTCAGCTTCGATGTCTGCGGGGAAAAGATTCGCCGGTACTTTTGCATAACTGATAAAAACACGAGATGCGTTATCTTTCATATTAGGGAAGACTGCATCAGCATCTCTTTCAAGTGCATCAGTAATTTCAAAACCTAATTTACAGCATGAGAATGCTGGATCATCAGTCTCTTTTAAATTGCAGCAATCTTTGTGACTGCTTTCAGCCTGACACACTGACGATAAAAGTATCGTACAAGAAAGCATGCATAAAGAAATAAAACGATTTGTAAACATATTCTCCGTTCCTTTTTTTGAAAATTTTAAAAACAATTTTCTCAATAATCTCAATAAATAGTGAAAAAATCACCTCCATGCATTCAGTTTTTGTTGTACAATGCACAGCTAAGCCAGTGATTGCGTCCTCTCTGCACTTTATTCTCAGCACGGACAATGTCTATCTGCTCTGGTTGGGTAGTACCCATGCCTGGCAGGGTACTCTGACGAAGATAGAAAATCAAATTGAAAGTACAGGATAAATTTTTTTCCTGCATCTCAATTTTTTTTACGCAATATCAGAGCAATTGGCGTCTTCCATATAGCTGGCAAAGAGCCGAGTGAAGGTTTTGGGGTCACGGCCATTACCGTTCACTTAATACTTTCCTATAGTATAAAAATGCTCGTCTATTTGCGTTTTACCAAGAGATTTTACAACCCGGTAAGAGCTTCCCTTTCTCTTCACCCCTCGAGGGTTTGATCTGCCTTTGCGTTTCTTGACCCTCTCTTCTAGAATTTCAAAGATCACTCGATTATGAAATTTTTGAATCTGCTGAGGGGGAAAAACCGGAGAAAGTCTTTAGCTTTCTCCGGACCACTCTCACCGAGTGTACATATGATAATTCGCCGGGTGGCAGTTTTGCTTGAAGGGCAGCTTCGTGCATTACTCCTCTTATGGCATAATCAATTTTAGCGACTTGTTACACAAAATCTAGTGGTCCTGAAAAAAAGGAGAGGAAATTTGTGAAAATAAATTTTTAATTAACAAATCCAGATGCTGAAAAACAGAGTAGACGCGACGCATCCACTCGTAGCAAGAAATAAGAAGAGGCGATTTTCTGAGGAAGGGGCTGTTTGGCTCAATAGCATTTTGACGCGACAAAGCGGCGTCTGCCTTGGTGTGGAAAAATGGAGGCAAGCTTCATGCTGGTACTGTTTGGCATTTGCTAAAACCTTGTAAATGGCATTGACAAGCGTTAGGTTTTCTACGCCATACTGCCTGACGCTCATGTCACAGGCTTGCTCTTGTTCAGCTTCAAGCCGGTTGAGCCACCACTTTGTGGGGACCCACCAAAAAAGGGTAGAGATCAATAAAGCACTCACCTTGATCAGAGGATCGTTTTGGCGAAGGTGCTCTAACTCATGCGCCAATACTGCCTCATATTCATCATCGCCAAGCGTGTCGTGCAGCCATTTAGGGATGAGGATATAGCGACTGGCAAAGGCACAAGGGACCATGAGCTCTGCCGTTTGTATAATGCTAGCGCGAGTTGCTGTCTTGATTTTTCTTGAAACAGGCGTGCCATTTTTTGCGAGGCGATAGAGCTCTTTTAGAGAGAAGTAGACTTGCACAACTTTTCTTAGCGTGAGCCAAAGCGACAAGGCCACTACGGCGTAAAAAATTGCCGCAAGCCACACTGTAGGCACATACTGGGAAATATGGTAGTGCAGAAACTTCTCACAGGCAAATGGGCTTAGGTTTTTGAGATAGCTTTTGCCAAAGAACAGAAATAGCAATCCATCAAAGGGGAGCTTCAGGATAGGCAGCGTGCAGAGAGTGGCACGCAGGCGAAAATTTTTGCGGCCATTGAAAAAAAGAAAGGCTTGAACGATGGCTACTACTGCAAAAAAGGAGACAAACGAGCTAACCATCAAGAGGAAAAAGTTGATCAAAAGCTCCCCTTCAAGCATCTTTAGTTCTCCTCTTTTCTTTGGCCTGCTGAATCAGGCGCTCCATTTCGACAAGGTCTTCTTCGCTGATATCATCGCTAGACTCAATCAGAAAACTGACAAGCGAGCGCGTGTTTAGCCCAAAGAACTTCTTTTTTACTTGCTTAAGGAGCTGTTGTGGTTTGCTCTCTTGGGGCGCAAGCCAGTACTCATAGTGCAGCCCCACACGTTCTCGAAACAGCCTCTTTTTTTCGCTGAGGCGATTCATCACAGTCATGACCGTCGTGTACTTATCTTCGCCGCCAAGCAGGCTTTGAATCTCTTTTACCGTCATCCGATTTCCCGAACGAAGAAGCTGTAGAATTTCTAGCTCTAAATCGCCAAAGGCACGTTTTGTCATCAGCTCACCAAAATTGAGCTTTATGTTACTACATCTGTAGTATTTTTGCCAACAAGAGAAGCCACCTGCTCATCTGTCTGCCCCTCGAGCTTTTGCATTTGTTGAAAAAAGACCGCGTAGCGATCGAGCATTGAAGCCTTTTCTAAACCAGGCGTCAGGCGCATCGAGGTGTCGGAAATGAACGAGAGGTTAGTATTGGCAAAACTGAAACTTGCACGACAAGTAAGGGGCAACTTTTCCGCTTTGGCAAAGGCTCTAAACTGCGAAATGAAGGCTGTTTGTGTCTTTGGAAAATGGGGAAATTTCAGATCTAAAAATGCCAACTTGTCATCATGCATTGTCGACACTTTCATCGGGCTTTTCGTCTCTTTGCGGTATATAGCCTGATAGAGCTTCTTGGTATTGTTCACGAGGGCTTTTCGATAGTTTTCAATACCTTGGTGCGCATACTTTTTTAGATGCGCGATCCCTTGATAGTTGAGCCCTGTAAGGCTATCCTCGGCGGCATTAAAGCGCCTATTAAAAGTGGCAAAAGCGTGCGGGTCGTTAATGGCAATCGCTAGGCCCCCATAGTAGTTATCCATACCGAGCATATCAAATTTCTGTAAGCTTTTATGCAAAACAACGTTGAGCGATCCCTCCTTGAGGCCTTGCACAATCAGAGGATCGTCTAAAAATGCTTTGAGCTCCCAAGATTGCTCAAAGTCTAGCGTGGTGTCTAAAATCACCGTAAATTTCTTAGCGACACTACCACTCTTGATAAGCTCCTGAACCATGTCCAAAACCTTTTCTGGGGAGTACTCCCCTCTTTTTTTAGAAAAATTGTGGTGAAATTCACCCACAAAAAGATCGATGGGTTGATTTTGCCTCTCATCCTGGAGTCCAAAGACCTTATAGTGTTTGGCCTCTTTCAAAATTGCCTCAGTTTCAAAGTAGACATCATTCAAAAGCAGCACATTGAGCGTTTTGCTATTTTTCTCTTTTTCTACAGCGGACAGTAACGTGGCAAACATGTGCATGGACGAGGGATTGAGTGCCACTTGCGGCGGATGAAACCCCATTAAAAGCTCGGCCAGATTTGCGCGGACGATTGCGGACAAATCCCCTTCAGAATAGGGCGTGGCTATGGCCAATTGGTTTTGTATCTCTTGATGGATGAGACCAATTTCGTTAAGAAATGGCACAAGCTCATTTTGCACCTTCACCGCTCTTTTCATCGCCTCTTGTAGGCGAAAGTAGGAGGTGTGTAAGAAGTCTGAAAGCCCTTTTTGCTGAAAGCCTGCCGCAACATTTTCCACAGACAAGCCATGCACAAGTTGTGCTGTGGCGGGTGCTAAAACGTTGAGATAGGGAATATCGCTTTTCCCAAGCGCATAAAAGTCGCGCATGACATCTCGTGCGATCGAGAAAGCTCTACCCTCAACATGTGTCACACTAGCATAAGTCTTAAGAATCGACGCGATAGTATCCACTTTTAGCCAGGCAAGCGTCAATTGATCCGGGCTCAAAGTAAAGCCGCTATGGGCAATTAAATCGAAAAGGACCGAATCATACTTTTCTCCCTCCTCGCCCTCAAAAAGTTGCGGATGCAAAAGGAGAGTCTGCCCCAAATAGGTTGTAAAGGCAATTGGATGAATTTTTTGCTTTTGCTCAAACCTACTCAACTTGGCCTTAAGTTCCTCTACGCTTGTCTGCAAATTTGAATAGTCCAAAAAGAGAACTTGCTCCCTTTCTTGCTTTACTGCTTGCTCCAAAGAGGCAAAGTCATCACACACTAGCGCCTGGCGCGCCAATACCTCTCGAAAATTCCTATTATGCACAAGGTGCACCTCGGTTGGCTTCAAGGAAAGCGCCTTGGCAAATGCCTCATGCACCGCATTTTTCACTTTATGCCTCGTATCCCGATGGTAGCCATTACTTTCCTGCCAAAGAGGAGATGTCTGGATCCCAAGAGTTTTGGCATCTTCCACAGAAATGGAAGCGACCTTCGCATACCCCTGTAAAAGGAGCAACTTAAGAGGTTCCTGCACCGAAGCATTGGCCCTCTTCATTTCATCTTGCAGTATGGCTTTCTGCTCATACCAATTTCTATACACCGACTCAATTCCCATATCTACTACACCTGTAGTATTGTTAAAGTACTACAAGTGTAGTAATTACTGTCGATTATTAGCAAGCATTCTCTGAGCCCATTGAATTTATATCCCAAATAATCTATTGTCTGATATACTCAAGATAAGGTGCTATATGCCGTACAAGCCAATGCCCCCGCGAATGTATATGGATTACATCAAATTCGCAGGGTGGAAGCTAGAGAAGGGTAAAATTGATTGGAATTTGTACGATGAGAAGGGAAATTTCATCTGCACGATTAAGATCAGTCATGGTAGTAGAACAAAATCTGAAGTTGTAGCTCCTAGCGTTAAAAAACTGAGCAAGAATTTAAAAAAAGAGGTCTCTCATGGCCACCAAAAAAGAAATAAAAGAACATCTAAAAATTGCTCTCAAAGAAGTTGGTCAAATCAAACCATGGTTTGATGAAGAGGTGAGCTCATGGATTTTTAGCCATCCAAAATACCCTGTCGAATATGGTGGCGACTCTCCTGAAGAGGTAATAAAAAATTATCCGAAATATTTAGAGACCTTCATTGAAGAAAGGCTAAATTGTAACTTAAGCCCTATCACCGAAATGGAAACCAAAGGACGCGGTGGCAAACGCGAGGGTGCCGGAAGACCTAAAGGTAGTGTAAAAGAGCCTAAGGAACGACTGTATCTCCCGGTAGACATTGCCGAATGGTTTAAAGATGACCCCTCAGCCTGCTATGAAGTTCGCAAGCTCATGCGAAGAAAAATTGCTTAGCCATTAGACCAATTGGTGAGCTCTTCGCGAGAGAGTTCTTTGTATTCGGCTTTTGTGCAGAGTTCTAAAAAGGGGCAGCGGCTGCAGTTTTTGCGCTCCGTCGTATAGGCAAATTGGCGCGGGTCTTGGATGCCGTGGAATTGGGACAGGGTTTTACAGCTTTTGACGATCTCTTCTTCTTTTTGAGGATTTTGGACTACAGGAAGTTTGCTGTAGCTATTTTTGGAGAGGTAAAAGGGCGAAAGAAGAATTTTGTCAAAGCTTGTCCCCCACACCTTATTGGCAAAAAGGGCGTAGCAGTAGAGCTGGTCGTTGGTCTTTTCGCTCTCTTCGCCCGTCTTCCAGTCAAAGAGCACTACGGTATCTTTCCACGCCAGGGCAAAGT
>Ga0187893_10011470_pt1 | contig 12856 bp, 11 predicted proteins | sample MA1701074metaG_FD_139574 | JGI IMG/M metagenome (GOLD analysis project Ga0187893, IMG submission 139574) | White microbial mat communities from a basaltic lava cave in the Kipuka Kanohina Cave System on the Island of Hawaii, USA - MA170107-4 metaG ...
ACCGCATGGTCGGCGCGAACCGTCACGCGTGAGCCCGCACCGGCGGCCGCAGCCGTGATGTTGAACGTCTCGAAGCGCGCGGTTCCCTGTGCGTCGATGAAATCGACGCGGAAGGTGTATGTGCCTGTACTCGGCGGTTCGAAGGTGATCGCCTGGGTCTTGTCGGAGAGCAGCGGGACCGGACTGCCTGCGGTCTGGCTCCAGCCCAAAGCGGTTAGCGCGCCGCCCTGACAGCCGGCCACGGCCGCACCAGCCGCTTTGCCGACAATCGCAGACGCATCGCGTGCAATCGAAAACGGCGGCAACACGCCGGTGCAGGTGATCGCCGCCACCGGCGTCTGATGGACGTTGAGAATCGCGTCGCTGCTGACGACGGACCCGACCACGTTGGCAATCACCACCGCGAACCTTGCGCCATCGTCGCTCAATGCGGCGGTCAACGAGTATGTGGCGGCAGTGGCGCCCGCGATGTCGACGCCGTTGCGTCGCCATTGATATGTGAACGGGTCCGTGCCGAGCGCGGAAACGCTGAACTGCACATTCGCGCCCACCGCCACCGCGCGGCTGCCCGGTGCGTTGCTGACCAGCGGCGCCGCGGCCGGGGGCGCAGGTGCGGGCGGCGCCGCGCCGCCGCCACCTCCGCTCCCACACGCTGCGGAAATCGCCGCGACGGAGAAGATCGTGATGATTCGCGCGATACGCCGTGTCCGCTCCATCAACTACCCCCGTCAACGCCTTTGAAACGCACTATTCATCGCCCCGGCAGCGGCACGCCAAAGAATGCCCACGCAACCATCAGCGCGACCGCGCCGGCAAACGTCACGACCAGCAGCAGCAAGCGATTGCGCCGCGCGCTTTCGCGCTGCAGGCGCCGCAGTTCGACAAGCACGGCGTCGCTGCGCGACGTGTCGGTCAGCGCCTGGTGCACCAGCCGCGGCAGTTGCGGCAGCAAGTGGCCCCATTGCGCCGCTTCGTAGCGCATGTGTTCTTCCAGCCCCTTGAAGCCAAGTTGGCTCTGCATCCAGCGCTCAAGAAACGGCTTCGCGGTTTTCCACAAGTCAAGGTCTGGATCGAGCTGGCGGCCGACACCTTCGATATTGAAAAGCGTCTTTTGCAGCAACACCAGTTGCGGCTGCACTTCGACGTTAAAGCGGCGCGACGCCTCGAACAGCCGCAGCAGCACCTGCGCGAACGAAATGTCCTTCAACGGCCGGTCGAAGATCGGCTCGCACACCGCCCGTATGGCCGACTCCAGTTCGTCGACGCGCGTGCGCGCCGGCACCCATCCCGATTCGACGTGCAACTCAGCCACGCGCTTGTAGTCGCGCCGGAAAAACGCCAGAAAGTTCTGCGCCAGGTAGTTCTTGTCGTTGTCCGACAGCGTGCCGACGATGCCGAAGTCGAGCGCGATCCAGCGGCCGAGATCTTCTCCGCGATCGCCGACATAGATGTTGCCCGGGTGCATGTCCGCGTGAAAAAATCCGTCGCGCAGCGCTTGCGTAAAAAACACCTCGACTGCATTGGCCGACAGTTGCCGGATGTCGATTCCGGCGGCGCGCAGGCGCTCCACCTGGTTGACCGGTAGGCCGTGCATGCGCTCCATCACCAGCACGGTGTCGGAGCAGAAATCCCAGAACATCTCCGGGATGCGCAGCAATTTCGAGTCGGCGAAATTGCGGCGCAGCTGCGAGGCGTTCGCGGCCTCGCGCAGCAGATCCAGTTCGTCATGCAGGATCTTGTTGAACTCGGCGACCACTTCGCGCGGCCGCAGCCGTTTGCCGTCGCGCCACAGTTTTTCGATCAGCGCAGCGCCTACAAACATCAGCGCCAGATCGCGCTCGATCGCAGCGCGCATTCCGGGCCGCAGAACCTTAACCGCGACATCGCGGCCCGCGGCCACGCCAAACTGCGCGTCGCTTCTCATCGTCGCGAAGTGCACCTGTGCGATCGACGCGCTCGCCACCGGTGTGCGCTCGAACTGCGCAAACACATCGTCGATGCGGCGGCCAAGACCGCGCTCGATCTCCTGTCGCGCGCGTTCGGAATCAAACGGCGGCACGCGATCCTGGAGTTTTGCGAGCTCGTCCGCGATGTCGGGCGCCAGCAGGTCGCGCCGCGTTGAAAGCGCCTGGCCGAACTTGACGAAGATCGGGCCCAGGTCTTCCAGCGCGCGGCGCAGGCGCACGGCGCGCGGCTCGTTCAGATCGCGGCCGACGGTGAACACGCGCAGCGCGCGTTGCAGCCACGGGCTCTTGAGTCCCCCGAACGCAATTTCGTCGAGCCCGAACCGGAAGATCGTGAGAAAAATGCGCGCGAGGCGCAGCAGGCGGAGCATCGCGGTTAGTTCTCTCCGGCGATGTGCTCGATGCGCTTGGCGAGCCGCTCGACATCGTCGCGCAGTCGCGCCACGTCGCGCGCGAATCCATCGGCTTCGCTGCGCGAGACGAGCATCGGATTCTCGGCAACGAAATAGTCAGCCGCGCTTGCTGACAAGCGCTCTGCGGCCTGCTTGATTTGCGTCGCTGCGGCGCGCAGGAAACCGACCAGACGCACTGCGGCCGCGTCGCCGACGAATCGCGAAAGCTCTTCCTCGGGCTCCGGTCGCAACTCCTGCAAGACCTGCGACAGCGCCTGCGCGAATTCGGCGTCGCCGGACAAGTGGACGTTGCGCATCAGCGCCTGTGGATCGGCAAGTAAATTGGGCAGCGCAGCCGCGTCGAACGTGATGGTGACGTCCGCCGCTTCGCGGGCGGCAACCGCGAACGTACCGTCGTCAGCGACCGCGAGATTCAACCTGAGCGGCGGCACTTCGAAGCGCGCTACGCGTGCGGCGAACGGCGCGAGTCGTTCGCGCGCCCAATCGGCACGCATCAGAAGGCGATTGAGAATTGCGACGGCCGAAGAAGAGGCGATCTGGTCGAGCATCGGCGCGGATTGTCGCAAAGACCCTACCCATGAACCTCGGCTTCGATCAGGTACGGACCGGGAGCTGGTGCTGCACCCGTTAACACCGGAATGGCGAGGATCGGAACGAGGGGGCTCGGCGGCCCCTCGTGCACCCCCAAAGGTAAACGCAAGCGGTTCACGCTCTCAATTCCGCGGCGATGGGCGCCGCTGGTATCTCACCCAGAAGAAAGCCGGCCCGCGGCCGGCTCTTTCAGGAACGTCGTTGCGTCAGGAAAGCTGCTGAATCCCCGCCAGCAGCCATCCGCTTTTGCCGTCGGCGGACTTGCCGAGATTCCATACCTCGTCCACCTGCTCGACCTCGCCATCGACGCGCAGGGTACCGGTAAAACGCACGCTCGCCAGATGTTCGGTCGTCGTTGACTCGATGCCGAGCAGCGTCGCATCAAGCGACACCACCTCGGTGCGGCTATGACCCGCGCGCGCACGCAGTTCGTGCGTCAGCGCGATGAACATGTCGTTGGTCGCGAATTCCTGCAGCTCTTCCAGGCTGCCCGTATCCCAGGCGTTTTGCAGCTTGCCGAAATACGACTTTGCGTTGTTCAGGAATCCGTCGGTATCGAAGCCGGCCGGGATGCCCCACGGTCGCGATGGATTGACCGCGCCGCCGCGCAGGAACTCGTCCATCGCCGAACCCGGGCGCGCTCCCGGGCTCGCTTCAAGCGATGTGCGGGCAGTCGGTTGTTGCGGCGGCATCTGCGGCGCCTGTCGCTCGCCATAGCCGCCCTCGTAGGCCGGCTGCGGCCCGCGCAAGCGGCGCATGATGAAGCCGATCACGAAGGCAATCGCCAGGCCGATCAATAGCGCCATTGCGATCTGGGTCAGCGTTTCGCTGAAACCAAAGTACGACGCCAGCGCGGCAAGACCAAGTCCGGCGGCCAGGCCCATTAACGCGCCGCGCATTGGACTGCGAGCGGCGGCGCCGGTTGCGCCGGCTGCGGCTGCGTTTGGCGCAGCGGCGGGCGCGGCCTGTTGCGCCGGTGCGGCCTGCTGTTGTTGCTGCGCGGGCGGTTGCTGTTGCTGGCGCTGCTGAACCTGCGGTGATTGCTTGCCGATATTGCGGCCCCCACCCAACCGCCGCTGCGCGTCGGCGTCAAGCGCGAACGTCGCGCCGATGGCGCCGATCATCATCATTGCAAGAAGTTTTCTCATCGATATCTCCTTAAAGCTGTAACGGGAGAAGCAGATCAGAATTTTCTCCCGACATGCAAGGCGCAGACGCCCGCCGTCAAACTGAACCATTGGACGCTGTCGAATCCCGCGCGTTCCATCATCGCTGCCAATTCGTCCGGCGCAGGATGCACGCGGATCGATTCGGCGAGATAGCGGTAGCTCGCGGCGTCTCCTGCTACCTGCTTGCCCAGCCAGGGCAGCACGTTGAACGAGTACGCATCGTACAGCGGCGACAGCGGACCCCACACCCGCGAAAACTCCAGCACCAGCAGTTTGCCGCCCGGCCGGACCACACGCCGCATTTCGGCGAGCGCGCTCTCCTTGTTCGTCATGTTGCGCAGTCCAAACGCGACGCTGACGATATCGAACGCGTTGCCGGCAAATGGCAGCGCCTCGGCATCGCATTGCGCCAGCGGCACGATAAGCCCGGCGTCCAGAAGGCGATCGCGACCTTTTCCAAGCATCGCGCCGTTGATGTCGGTGAGCCAGACCTCGCCTCCAGGTTGTGACTGGCGCGCGAACTGCAAGACCAAGTCGCCCGTTCCGCTGGCGATATCGAGGACCTTCATGCCCGGTCGTACATCGGCGTGGCGGACCGCGAACGCTTTCCACAACCGGTGCAAACCGACCGACATCAGGTCGTTCATCAGGTCGTAGCGGGGCGCCACGGAGTCGAAGACACCGGCCACGCGCCGCGCCTTGTCGGATTGAGCGACCCGCTCGAAGCCGAAATCGGCCACCGGTTCCTTGCTCATCCGTGATGGGCGCAGCCCGGACCGGAGGCCGCGGTGAATGCAGCGTTGCGCGGATCTTTCGGGTCGCGGCTGGCGCCGGCGGCATCGAGCCGGTTCAGATACTCATCCCACATCGATTCGTAATTCGAGCCGAGCTCGTACAAATAGGCCCACGAATAGATACCGCTCGCGTGGCCGTCGGAAAAATGCGGCAGCACCGCGTAGTAGCCAATCGATTCGAGCTTGTTGATCGTTACGTCGCGTTTGCCGACCTGCAGCGTTTCCTGTCCGGGGCCATGACCGCGCACTTCAGCCGACGGCGAATAGGCGCGAAGAAACTCGCACGGCAGTTTGAACACGTTGCCGTCGGCGAATGCGATCTCAAGCACGCGCGACGCGGCGTGCAGCGTGACTTCGGTGGCTTGGGGAGAGTCGATTGCGGCCATGCGGTGAAGCATAGCCGCAGGGAGTGTCTAGAACCTATCTCAGAATCCGCGCTGGCCGCGGCGAGGTCGCATTGGGTGCAGGGCGAGGCGCGGCGAGGGGACCATCTGATGCAAGGACCCGAGCCGCAACGACGCCATGCGCCCAATGCGACCCCGCCCCGGAGGGTTGCGAACACAAGGCGGCGTCTGCGGTGTTGGCTGGCTCGGCCGTAGCTCGGCTACTGTCCAACGCCCGCCGCCTTGCATCCACCGCCTTCTGCTCGCAACGCGGTCAGCGGGGATTCTGAGATAGGTTCTAGCGTTGCCAGCAGTTGGCTACGGTTCCGGAACCCGTGATGGCGCGCACACCAGTTTGCGTCAGCGTGAAGTTGCCGCACTCGGCGTCGACCAGCAGGTCGCTGCCGGCCGGACAGGTGCCCGCCGTGCATGGCGCGGCGGCCAAAGCAAATTGCTGGCTGGCGATGGCGGTGAGTGCGACCGAGTAGCTGGCGCGGCCTTCCGCCGGCGCCACCGCGTTCGGTAGCGCAATATCGTTTCCCGCAACTTGCGATTGGCAGACCGCGACGGTTGTTTTGTTGTAGCAGCCATTGGTCGTGTAGCTGCGCTCCAGAAACGCGGCGGCGTTGAGCAACTCCGTCTTCGCTGACGTACGTTTGCCGCGCAGCACGTAGGCAGAGTAGTTCGGAATCGCCACCGCGGCCAGGATGCCGAGCACCACAACCACGACCATCAGTTCGATCAGCGTGAAGCCACGTTGCATGACGATCTCCTTAACGCGTCAGGTCGCGCCACGAATCGCGGCCCGCCGGAGAGCCGGTCGACCGGTTTCTGATGATGGCGATATTTCCGGAGGCGCCGCTGCCAACTTTGACGTCGGGGCCGCCATTAGCGCCCTGCAGGTAGCCGACCTGCATCGTGACACCGACGCCGGTCAGCACGCCGGCGCGCAGCGCATCGTAGTTGTCGACCTTGCCGTCGTTGTTGGTATCGAACACCGAGTACGGCAATTGCGCGCCGCTCGCCGCATCCAGCTCCATCAGCCAGCTTGAACCGCCAAAGTCGCACGGGTCGCTCGACGGAATCACCGTCGTAAAGATGACCCGTCCAGCGCGGATCAGCGCGGTGCCGACCACGCGCTCGCCGCTCGCCGGCAGGTCGAGGTAGTAGCCGCGTTTGGTCGTGAAGTCGACCGTGTTGGTCGTCACGGTGCGCGACACCGGAACGCCGGCGGCGAACTGCGTGGTGATCGTCTGCTGCACGAGTTCGCTGCGGTTCGTGGTACCCACCGCAGTGCCGTTGTCGTACACACCGTAGAACGACTGCGCGGAAGTGTTGATGTTGTCGCCGTCGGCGAAGAACCGGCCGGTCCCGAAGGTCACGATGATTCCGCGCGTGCCGGTTGGGGGACGCGCCAGTTCCAGCCGCGCGGTGATGGGTTGCACGTTGCCGGAAGAATCGCGCGCCCGAAAGAGCGGCGTGCCGTTCGGGAATCCCGGAGTCGCTGCGAAGGCAATGTTCCAGGCGGACGGCGTACCGCCGGCCAGGCTGAACTTCCATACGTTGCCGCGCATGTCGGGCGCATAGACGACGTCGTATACGTCATCGCCGTCGATGTCGTACAGCGTCGGAGTGCCCAGACCGTTGGGAGTCGCGACCGCGCCAACGCCGGTGTCGATCTTCCGGATCAGCGTGCCGTCAGAGATGCGGACGATGTACAGGACGCCGCGTTCGTTGGTGCTGCGATACCCATTGCCGAAAATCGCGGCCCATTCGCCGTTGTTCAGTTTGGCCACCACCGGAGCGCCGATCGTGTAACCGAGATCGACCGCGTACTGCGGATCGACTGCATCGCCGGCGCGCTGCGGCGTCGCGTAGTTGATCTCCCATAGCACCTTGCTGGCGCTGAAGCTGTCCGGGTCGGTCACATCGAGCGCGAACACCGACCTCTCACCGGCACCTGTGGCACCGGTGATCACTGACTTCCAGGCGCCGCCGAAGAACGCATCCCACGTCGTCGGCGAACCGTCGACGTAGAAGCGGTGCGCGTAAGTCGGCGATGACAGTTGCGACATCCACGGAATCACGGCCTGCGGCACATACGCGAAGCGCTCGTCACCGGTGTCGGCGTCAAACGCGTGCAACATGCCGGCATTGGAGCCGACGTAGAGCATCTTGCGGCGCGATGCCTTGCTGTCGCGGAAGACGTTGTACGGCGTCGGGCCGGTCCGTGATCCTTCCGGCAGCGACGTGTAGCCGAAGCTCTGCGTGCCGACGTAGACGGGGCTGGAGTCGATGATGTCGCCGAGCTTGGTGCTCCGATTGCGATAGATGCCACCGTTTTTCTGCTCCAGCGTGTCGTCGCCGCGCAAGTAGGCAAGCATCAGCGGTGTGCCGATGTAGCTCCACATGCTGGCGGTGATCAGATCGACTTCATTGAACAACATTCCGGCGCTGCCGCTCCACGAGTAGATGTTGCGCAAGAGTGCGGGCGGAATCCGGCCGGGATCGGTGGCTTCCCATACGACGCTGCCTAGCGTGCCGTCGGTGTTGATGCGGAACGCCGTCAGCGCGCCGCTCCAGTCGCCGGTGTTGAAGCGCGCTTGATACAGCTGCGAATTGCTCGACAGGCGGGTCGAATTGGCGGCGAGCGCGGCGGAGCTTTGCCGCTCGGCAATCCGGGTCAGCGCGGTGGCCAGCGCGACCGACAGTTCCTGCGGGTTCTCAGCGGCGAACGCCTGCCCGCGGCTGTTGATCGCCGCGTGCCACAGGTCATACACGTTGCCCGGCGAAACATTGGTGCCGGTGGCCGGCCACGAACCGGCTCCACTCAGAAGATTGGCGTAGCCGGCGCCCGCATACGTGCTGCCGCTCCATGAAATGTCGGTTGGGCTGGTCTGGTTCAGCGTGTTGCGCAATCCGAGCCCGACCGTGAACGTTACAAGGTGCTGCCAGGTCGCCGGATCGTTCTTCGGGTTCCAGTATTGCTGCGCGGCCGTGCCGTTGCGATCCGCCTTGAATGGAATCTGATTGTTTGCCAGATCCGTGCGCAGGTCGGTGGCCCAGTAGTGAAACGCGATATCCGAGACGTTGTTCGAACTGCTGCCGCGATAGATGCTGGTCAAAGCCAATGAGGTGTCGTAACTCGTGCCATCGGGCAGTGTGCGATTGGTGCCGTCCTTGTCACCGCAGGTGCTGCCGCTGCAATACGAGCCGGTATCCGAATCGCTGTTCCAGATGCCGTCGGTCATCAGGATGTGAAAGTTCGGACGGCACGAGTACTCGGTGCCGGTGACGGGGGGCGACTGATTCGGATCGAAGCCGTACGGGCTGTTGTTGCCGCTCGTCGTGAAATACGCTCCGTCGCGACCCGCCGCCGTGCGCAGCGGCGTACCGCTGTTTGCTGGAAGCCGGAACAGCCAGTAGTAAAAGTCAGACTTGTGGGCGGCGTCGAAGCGGCGGATGTGACTGGAGACGTTAGCGCCGGTCCAGCCTCTGCAGACGGCGGGACCATAGGTTGTGCATGTGGTCAACGCTTGCCACGCGACGCGGTTGGATGCCGATGCCGTCGACATCGCACGCGCTGCGGCCGATACGGTCAACAGATTGCGGGTGCGATAGAACGAGTACCAGATAGCGAAGTTCTGCCGTTCGTCGACGCCGGCAGCGAGCGGATTGCCCGACAGCGCGGAGACAATCGTCAGCGAATAGCAATCCTCGTCGGCGGTCGTGCCGTCACAACCCAGCAGCAGCGCGCTAAAACGGTAGTAATAGGCCGGCGCCGGCGAACTCGTGCCGACCGTCGCCAAGGGGTTTCCGGTGCGCAAGACCAGTTCAGTTTGCAGTAGCAGCAAGTCGGCGGCCACGTTCGCATGGGGCGCAAAGTTCTGGCTGGTCGAGCTCGGGTTGTAATCGAGGGTCGGCCGGTAGTCTGTGCTCAGATTGACCGTGCCGCGCGACGACGGCCCAGACGTGCCGTTGGCAAAACCGTTGATCGGCGCCGCGGTGAACGATGTCGTGAGCGGCGCGCCGTTGGCGTCGACCGGCACCGCATAAACGACATCCGGGTTGTAGTAGAGCGGATTGAAGGCGGAGGACTTGAAGCGCTTTGTGTCGTCATACGTATCCAGGCCATCCGGCGCGTAAGCCCGCGCCATCGATCCGGAGTCATCCAGCGTTATCGCGATGTTCGGCGGCAGCGGCGTCGGCAGAAATTGCGGATTGTTGGACAACGTGAACGCGCCGACCGCCTGCCCATACAGCAGCGCCGACACGGCGAACGCTGCGGCCGAGCCACTCAACAGATCGGGTTTCACAGAACGGGTTTTCATGGACTTCTCCACTGGACGCTTGCCTTGCACACGAGACTGCTGTCACTCGCTAGCGTCGATAGATCGACTGCACGAACGCCGTCGAATTTGAGTTGAGGCCCCAGCCGGTGGCGCTGACGCGATAAATGCGGTTTTCCACGGTCACACTCGGACCGCTGGCCTGGCCGCCGATTTGTTCCTCGACGAACACCATCTCTTCGACGATGCAAGCCGGCTGGCGCGAGACATTCGCGAGCGGCGTCGCGAGCTGACGCACGTTCCCGAGCTTCCAGTTCACGGTTTCGTACATCGGGTTCCCGGTTACAGGCGGTGCGATGTACATGCCACCGGTTCCAATGACGGTGAAAGCGGGCAGGGGAACCGCGCTAACCACTTGCGATTCGCAATCACGCAACGACGCTTCGGCCGCCTCGAAAGCGCGAATCCGGTCGCGCGAGTTGCCGGACATCCGCTCTTCCTGCGTGGCCACCGAAAATGCCGCCGCGCCCATCAAGCTCAGCATCGCCAGGAAAATCAGACCGACAACCAGCACCGCACCGTGCTGCCCATGAATCCGAGGCAAGTTGTGTTTGATTCGCATCGAAGCCCTCATCACAGAACCCGGTTGCGCAGCGCGATCGTCGTGGTGAAGACCTGCCGCAAACGCGAGTCGGCGGCGTTTTGACGATCGAGCGCGCCGTCGGCGTTCGTGTCGCGCAGCACGTAGGTCTGTGTCTGCGTGGTGAGCGCGGCCTCCGGGCTGACGGCAACCAGGGACAGGCGCAGCGCGATCACCTGCGCCCAGTCGGCAACCTGGTCGGCGCGCACGTAGTTTTCGGCGATTCCGTCGGCAGGAACGCTGGTATCGACGCCGTACAAGACATCCATGTCCTCGACGTTCTCGACCAGCTCTTCGGTGCCGCCATTGCTCGACGTGCGATACAGCCCGGGCCGACCGGCCGGGTTCTGGCCGATGAAGTACGCGATGTCGTCAAAGCGATAGACGACGGCGCGCGCGTCGGCGGGGAACTTCCAGTGGTCGAAGAGCTGGTGCGACGTGCTGCCACTCACGATGCCGTTGTTGCCGTTGCCGTCGACGCCGCCGACGCCGGCGCCGGCGGCCTGATGTTCGAGCGTGATGGCGCCGACCGTGCCGTCGCAGGTGGCGGCCGGATCATTGGTAACGCGGAACACGAAAGCGCGGTCGCAACTGGCGAGCATCAACACGTCGCTCTTGCGAAAGCGCGGGCAGTTGTTCTTGAGCGTGACCGTCGGAGTGCCGATAACGGTGTTGGCGGAAATCTCGACGCCTGCTCCGGCCGCGCGACGGATGCCGAATACGTCGCCGCGCACACGCGCAATCCCGGTGGAGTTGGTCCAGCCCGTGCCGTCCTCGAAACCGTTAACGCCGCTGGCGACACCATTGAAGTTCACCGCAGGGCGCGCAATCATCAGCATCCGGTCGGCGGTCAGGTTGCGCGAACGGCAGCCGGCAAAACTGACCATGCGCAGATCGCTGGCGATGTAGTCGAGCGCAAAGCGCCCAACTTCCTGCGTGCGTGCCAGACCCTCGTTACTGCGATAGGCGCCGCGCGAACCAACGTAGACGTAACTCACCGCGCCCACAACGATGAGAGAAAGCGCCATGCTGATCATCAGCTCGATCAGCGTGATGCCGCGCTCGTTGCGCAGTTGGCGCGCCCGATTCGGCGCCTGCTTCACGTTCAGTTCCATAAGCGGGTCGCCATGACGAACGTCGCGTTGTTCGGTCCGCCGGCGCGCGTGTCGTCCCACCGCACCGTGATCGTCACCAGGTTGTTGGGGGCGTCGATCGCAATCGAACCGTCGCCGCTCGGCAGTTCTTGAATTCGCGCGAGCCAGTCCGCGCGATCGCGGTCGCGCGTGGCGGCGCCCGCCGGCGCGGCGTCGGTCATCAACAGGCCATAGTTCAGCGCGTCGCCCAGATTGGCGCGCATGCGTTCGGCCATATCGTTCGCAAGCTGGGCCGCCTGCGCGCGATACAAGGAGCTATGGCCGGTTCGCAGACCGGCGGCCTGCAACCCGGCCATTCCGAGCAGGCCAAGCGAAATGATCACGATGGCAACCAGCACTTCGATCAGGCTGATGCCGCGTTGATAAAGAGCACTGTGCATGGTTCTCCCGCGTTTATGGGTTGTTGCAACTGGCTACCGCGGCGGTGTCGGTTTCGGGGATGCGGTCGTTGTTCGCATCGACGCCAAAGCGCGCGCGCCCCGATGCATTGACGACGATTGCGCGCGAACGCGCCTGGCCGTCTTCGACCAGGTTGGCGCCGTGACAGACGACAAAAGTGCCGCCGCCACTGGTCAAGCGGCCCTGCGCGTCGAAGGCGATGAACGTGGCGAAATTGGCGGTGGCGAAATTCGTTAGAGGCGCCGTCTGCGGCGGGCCTCGACGAACTTCTTCTTCGCCGACATCCAACACGCCATCGCGGTCGAGGTCGACAAACATGCTCCAGCCGCTCGACCAGTCGCGCGATCCAGCGGTGCCCAGATGACGCACGGAAATCTGCGCCCCTCGGCGAAGTGCCTCACTGCGCGCCAGATTGAGCGCGGTGTAGAACTCGTTCGACGCGGCGCCCAAACGGCTGTTGACGGCGAACGCCTGCAGGTTGGGCACGCCGATGCCGAGCAGGATCGCGAGAATCGCAATCACCACCATCAGCTCGATCAGCGAGAAACCGCGCGCGTTCACGATGTCCGGGCGCTGCGATGAATCGACTGAATCGACCACGGGACCTCCAATCACTCGCGAGACAAAACAACTGATCGGGTGATCGGTGACTGAATCGCACCCTTAAGGTAGGCAGGGTCGATCGGCTGAAATGTGCCGATAAACGGTGCTTTCGGCCTGCGGCGAGCGGCAGCGGCGGCCGATGCGTGAGTGCGGCTTACGAAGTGGCGCAAAGACCGGACAGGTCCGGTCGATCGAACGCGCTTTCGATCCTGGTGCGACCGCTGGCATTGACAACAATCAGGCGATCGACCGCGCTGCTCGCGCCGTGCGCCGGATGGCAAAGAAGAATGGCGCCGCCGCCGGCGGTCAGCAGTCGGCCGCTTGCGTCGAATGCGATGCGCTCGGCGAATTTCTCATCGCTGACGGCTACGACCTCTTTTGGCAGCGCGGCGACGTGTCGCAGGATTTCTTCGCCGCTGCCTGGCGCGCCATCGCGGTCGTCATCGACAAACACCGT